>Ga0210129_1000045_pt1 | contig 30663 bp, 29 predicted proteins | sample WestPond_Cattail_2_FD_185582 | JGI IMG/M metagenome (GOLD analysis project Ga0210129, IMG submission 185582) | Wetland microbial communities from the San Francisco Bay, California, USA, that impact long-term carbon sequestration -... | ecosystem: Environmental > Aquatic > Marine > Wetlands ... | reverse complement strand
CAGAGAATTAAACAAAAATTAGGGGGATTAAGCCCTGTCGAATACAGAATAAATCATTGTCATTAACCTGTCCAACTTTTGGGGTTCACTTCATACCTGTAACCCTTCAGCTGGATAAACATCCGTTGCTCTCTAGCATGTTTACCGTAACTCTTCGTTGTGTATGTCATTTCTCACGTACGTAAGAAGACATTCTCACGTATGTAAAAAGACATTCTTACGTACGTAAAAACATCTTCTTACGTACGTGAGAAATGACATACACAACGAAGAGATACGGTAAACATGCTGATGAGATACGGTAAACATGCTGATGAGATACGGTAAACATGCTGGAGAGTTACGGCAAACATGGTGTACATTCCGGCAAGACATGCCGGAAGCTTCTTCATTTCTCCGTGGGTAACTGATTATTTATGTTAAAAGAGATTTTGTTTTACCCGAATACTTATGACTTTAAATTATATATATGCTATTTGTAATCATTTTGATAATGCATCAAAATAGACTTACGTATTCAGCTATACAGGCGTATAACCACGATATATACAGGCTATATGAAATATGAATAGGTGATACAGATAAATTATTTTGAAAATAATCTTTAGAATATTTTGCAATAATAATTCAAAAGCGTATCTTTGCTGTCGGTTTGTAACGTAAAACTACAGATTGAGTAATAATCAATAAAAAATAATAATAGAAATGATTTTTAGTCGTACAGTAAAACTCGCAGATCGCGAAGTTCGCGAACAACTGCGTCTCTTCCGGGCGAAAAAGGAGGAGAGTGAGAATTTTATGGCAAAAATAAACGCGGCAATAGCAGAAATGTCAGTCGTGCTTGAAAACGATGCCAAAGTAAAAGAACAACTTCTTCGTCAACTCAATGACATTGAAGCTGGCTCGCAATCGGCAACAACAGAGAAGCAGACAATTGTTGAACCGGCAGCAACAATAGCGGATAAACAGGTCGAAACAACAATACCTTGCATAACTGCGTCTGAAAGAGAGCAACAGAAAGAGCAAAAACTTGATAAGCAATTGGAACTACCGGAGCAACCGGAATCATGCAAACAAATTGCTGCAACAGAATGTGAAGTGAAGCATGACCCGCACCACATAGAACTGTCATCACCAATTCCAACAGCAGAAGATATAAAGAAAACAGGCTCTGAAATAACAAAGTTGGAATGGTATATGCAAGGCAACTACATATTAAGGTATAACGAAGTGACCGGACAAACAGAGTACAAGCACCGTGGAAGCAATGAACCTTTCAGAAAGGTAACAGAGAGGGTTATTTATGCGATGTGCACAGAAGCACGCAAATCTGGAGTAAACGTTTGGGATAACGATATAAAAAGACATACATACTCCTCACACATAAAGGTGTTCCACCCGATGAAAGGCTATCTGGATTCACTCCCAAAGTGGGACGGGAAAGACCGTGTGACACCTTTGGCAGAAAGAGTTTCAAAGAGTGAGTTCTGGGTAAAACATTTCCATACATGGATGCGCGGTCTGACAGCGCAATGGTTGGGAAAAGACAAGCTTCACGGCAACAGCGTTGCACCCATACTTATAAGCAAAAGACAGGGAAGGCAAAAGTCTACATTCTGTAAACTGCTGCTGCCTGATGAATTGCAGCCATATTATCTTGATAGATTAAACATCAACTCAACAGCCAGAGCCGAAGAGAAACTGACGGAGTTTGCACTAATAAACCTTGACGAGATAGACAAATACTCTGCAAAAGGTATGGCTTCACTAAAGAATCTTATGCAAATGGCAACGGTAAATACGAAGAAAGCCTATCAACAAGGGTTGAGTGAGTTGCCGAGAACTGCTTCATTCATAGCTACTTCAAACAGACGAGACTTATTAACCGACCCAACTGGAAGCAGACGTTTCATTTGTATGGAAGTGGATAAAAAGATAGATTGTTCGCCTATAGACCACGCACAGATATACGCACAACTGAAAGAAGAAATAGAAGCAGGCAAGCGCTATTGGTTCGAAGAAGACGAAGAAGCTGAGATAATGGCACATAATGCTGCATACCAACGCAATACAATAGAAGAGGATGTTTTCGACACATTGTTCCGGAAACCAATAGGCAATGAAAAGACGATAAAGCTTTCAGCACGAGAGATATATGATGAAATGCGAACCGCAGACAAAGAGGCTATGAAAGGCGTAAAAGAAAGCAAGATTTGGGGCTTACTCAAGGATTTGGATTATCACAAGGAGCATTATGAAGACGGTAACAAATATAATGTGGTGAGGATATAATTATAGTACAGCAGCTATTTTGCGAACTTATTCAGTTTATCAATATTACTGAATAAAATACGTCCAAATGACGGAATTGCAAATAGAATCATTATCTTTGTTGCCTGAATATAAGTGCTTTATAGAAAGGAAGTAATGCAGCAAAAGATGAGAGGCATAGTGGTGCATACCACAAAGATTGGTGACCGAAAAAAGATTGTTGAAGTATTTACAGACAAAGTCGGATGTGTCTCTTTTGTAGTACGCATTGCAAGCGGAAAGAGTGGGGGACGCAATAATATTTTTTATCAACCGCTGTCTATTCTCGAATTCGTCACAGATATAAAACCTCGCGAGACGTTGCATTATATGAAAGAAGTACGGATGCCGGCTCCTTTCCTTTCCATTCCTTTTGATGTTTATAAATCATCGATAGTGATGTTCCTGTCTGAATTTTTGCATTTTGCTCTTCATGGTGAATATGAAGACAAACCTTTGTTTGAGTTTCTTGTGACTTCGATAGAATGGCTTGACGAAATGAAATCATCGGTGGCTAATTTCCATTTGGCCTTTCTAATGCAAATATCACGTTTCTTAGGCTTGTATCCCAATCTTTCCGGTTACCGTTCAGGTTATATTTTTGATTTGGTGAACGGATGTTTTAGTCCACAAACTCCTATGCATACGTATTATCTTAAAACAGATGAGGCCCGCTGGATATATTATTTGATGCAGATGCGATACACAAATATGTACCATTATAAATTGAGTAGGGAGCAGCGAATGCGTTGCCTTACTATTCTCAATGAATACTACAGGCTGCATATTCCAAACTTTCCGGAACTGAAATCGTTGGATATTTTGAAGGATTTGTTTGATTAACGGACATAACAAAAGAGACGAAGTATTAATCTCCGCCTCATCTGTTATTATTTAATAAGTGAGCTTTTATGCTAATAATTCTCTGATTTTAGTGGAAATGTCTTTTCCCTGGGCTTTGCCTGCCAATTGCTTTGAGGCAACACCCATTACTTTACCCATATCTTTTTGGCTTGTAGCTCCTACTTGTTGGATGATTTCCTTAAGAGCAGCTTCCAGTTCCTCAGGAGTCATCTGCTTTGGCAGATATACTTCAATAACCTTTACCTGTGCCAACTCCTCGTCAGCCAAGTCTTTACGATTTTGTTCGGTGTAGATTTGAGCGGATTCTTCGCCTTGCTTAATCAGCTTTTGAATGATTTTCAGTGCAGCGTCATCTGTTACCGTATCTTTAGCTCCCGGAGCTGTTTTGGCTTCAATAAGATATTTTTTTACGTTGCGCAGTGCAGCCAAACGCACTTTGTCTTGTGCCTTCATTGCCGACACAATATCTTTGCTTATTTGATCGAATAAACTCATTTCAGTATGTTTTTTATATTATCAAAATTCAATTGAACCATCTTCTTTTACTGAAGAATTATCGCTGTTACGTATTTCTTCTTCATTTACTCGCTTATCTTCAATATCTTGTTCCATCTTGTAGTTACGCTTGTAAGTAGGACTCGATTCAAGCATTTCAACCAAGTCGGGATTATCAATGTCCGATCCGTTTAAAATGAATATTTGAAAACCTGATTTTAATGTGCTGTTGGTCTTTCCGTAATATCCATTTACACGTTCTGCATCTTTTTCATTTTTCTCTATTTCAATACGCCTATCTTCGGGACGTATCTTTACAGGTTTCTTTTCTCCTACATTTGGTATGTCGCTTAGTCCGAAGCCGGTTGCCAAAATGGTTATTTTAATATCTTCTCCAAGCGATTGGTCTGTGCTTGTTCCCCATATAACCTCAATATTAGGGTCAAAAGATTTCATGAAATTGTTGAGCTCCTCAGTCTCGCTTGCCAATATCGGAGCATCGTCACTTGCCGAAATGTTGAAAAGGATTTTCTTGGCATTATAAATGTCGTTATCATTCAACAACGGAGAATGCAATGCATTATCTATAGCCGTCTTAAGTCGACGTTCACCTCTTGCCGTACCGTTTGACATTATTGCAACGCCGCCGTCTTTTAATATTTTCTTCACGTCACGAAAATCAAGGTTTATTTCGCCTTCAACAGTAATGATTTCTGCTATACTTTTAGTAGCTACTGTCAATATATCATCGGCTTTGGCAAAAGCCTCTTTCAATGTAGTGATACCGTCGGTATATATTTCGCGCAAACGTTCGTTGTTGATTACAAGTAGGGCATCAACATTTTTCCTCATTTCTTCAACACCGTCAATGGCTTGCAGAATTTTTTTCCTGCGTTCAAATAAGAAAGGAATGGTGACGATACCTACAGTAAGTATACCCATTTCTTTGGCTATTTTTGCTACTACCGGAGCCGCACCAGTACCTGTGCCGCCACCCATTCCGGCTGTTATAAAAGCCATTTGCGTACCGTCTGTGAACAAGTTGCGAATATCCTGTTCGCTTTCTTCGGCGGCAGCTTTGGCTACTTCAGGGTCGTTGCCTGCACCTAGTCCGCCTGTGGTTTTTTTCCCTAATTGTACTTTAATAGGTATTTCCGATTTCTTTAAGGCTTGGCTATCAGTGTTGCACAACACGAATGTGACATCGTGTATGCTTTGCTCATACATGTGTTTAACAGCGTTACCGCCACCCCCACCGACACCTATAACCTTGATGATACTTGGTGAATCGGTTGGAAAATCAAATGGCATTAATTTGTCTGTCATGGTCTTATTGTTGTTTAAAAATATTTTTATTCATTTTCTTCTCCAGGATCACTGAATAATTTCTCTTTCCAATTACTCAGTATATTGCCGAAAGTTTTTTTATTCTTACCTTCCTTTTCTATTGCTCTCTCTTTCCGCCTTTTCTCTTTTAATAATTTATTGTCACGTTTTCTGGCTTCTTCTATTTCTTTTTCATGCTCGCGATCTAATTGCTTCTGCTCTTCTTTCAATTGTTTTTCTTGATCTTTGTCATAATCATCTTCGTTTTCATCTTCTTCGGTTTTATCAATCTCAACATTTTTATCGATGTCATCTTCGTGGAAAATATGTCCTTTTTCATGTCCAATAGAGCCGATATCTCCGCAACTTTCTTTGCTAAATGACAATAGCCCTAAAATAGTGTTAATCGTTCCGTTTATAGGCATTTCGTTCCATTTTACATTGAATGATGAACATGGAGCTTTCATGATTTTTATTTCTCCGGCGAAGTTTGTCGTTGATTTTATTGCTTCTACCAGTTCGCGCATGTTGCTTGCTCCGCCTGTCAGCACCATTTCTATTATTTCATTTTTCTGTCCTGAAATTTCAATCTGATGCCAGACATTGGCAATGATTTCCTGTTGGCGTGCCTCTATGATGTCGGCTAACAGCTTAGCTGAGATTGTGCGCCTAGGTTCGCCGAATGAGTAGTTTTCGTCTTCACTGTCTTCCGAGACTTTTGATTTGGCATAACCGTATTTAATCTTCAATCTTTCAGCATCTTCCTTTTCTATTTTCTCACTCATAATATCTTTTGTGATATTATTGCCACCAAGAGGTAGGGTGCTTAAGAATTTGAGTATGCTATTATTGTATATTGATATTGTTGTTGTTTCAGCACCGAAGTCGATAAGTGCGCAGCAGGATTTGCGTTCCGACTCGTTTAGCACTGCAACTGCTGTGGCTTTGGGAGATATGTAATATTCCAGCACTTCGATGTGAGCTTTCATAAGGCATGTCTCAAGATTCTTTTTGATTGTGGTTTTGCATATTACGTTAAGGAAATCACCTTCTATGCTGTCGGTTACGATGCCTACAGGATCAGTCTCATAATCGCGTCCCACTTTATATTCCTGAGGTATAACGTCAAGTATTTCCATATTCGGGATTTGCAATGATGTGTCTTCATCATTGATATTGTCAATGATTTCCTGAGTCACTTTAGTCTCTCCATTTAACTTATAAGGTACTCTGTTTTCGATTGTCCTCAATGCATTGCCACCGATGCCTACATAGGCTTTCGATATAGTACAATGGAGTTGCAATTGGAGCGTGTTCATAATTTTAGACAGGCATTCAGCGGTTTTGTCTATATTATAGACCATACCCTTTTTCATAAAGGTTGATGAGTCTTCTTTGCAGTATGCTAATATTTCGATACTGCCGTCGGGAGTTTTTGTACCGGCTATGCCGGATATTTTAGATGATCCCAATTCTATTGCAACGATAACGTCATTTCCCATATCTTATTTTCCTTTTTTTGTACATATTATCTGGTTGTCGAATTCCAAATTGATTCTTGAATATTTGTTCCATCCGACTTTGTTTATGGCTTCTGTGTAAAATCTTTTTAGTCTTGACAGCTTATTTTCATAATTATAGATAGTACCCAAGAAGATTGTTTGATCTCCTACAAGCGGTATTAATTCTATCTCTCTGGTCGGCAATACATTAATTTGTTCAATTTGTGCATTCCAGAACCTGTCTTTTTGCAAAAATACACCAAAGTTATATAAATCCCGCATAACATAAGATTTTTCTGCACTTCCCGTGACAATAGGAATATTTACCGGACATTTTAAATTGAATTGCATGATTTTGTCATTACTGTCTACGTAGAAGTCCTGTCCTTTGTCATTCATCACTCTGAGTATCGGAGTACGTTGGTGTATGTTTACCCCCAGTTTGTCACCTGTGGTTTTGTAACATTCAGCGCGCTCTACAAGTGGCAGTTCCTGCAATGCTTTCTCTATCTTCAAAGGATTGATGTCATCCATGTTCCCTCCTACCGGATAAAGATGTTTTTGAATCAGTTGCAAGCAAATCTCACCTCTTGTGATGAATGGTGTGTTGGTACTGTCTTTATATTTCAATTCAATGTCCCTGCAAATCCTATTTTTAGGTTTGTTGCTAAACTGTGTAATTGCAATCGCAATGTAAGCAATAACAGCTAAAAGTGCAAGTGTAAGCAGGATTTTTTTTATCATCTTTGGCTTAACAATTTAGTTATTTCAGGTACCATGTCATCAACATCGCCTGCTCCCAGTGTTATAAGAACTTCAATCTCTTTATTTTTCAACACATCAAGCAGTTCGGCTTTGGTGCACATCGACTTTTTTACGCCAGGTTTCAAATTGTCGTAAATAAGTTTACTTGTTACTCCGGGTATCGGTTGCTCGCGTGCCGGATATATGTCAAGCAGAATAACTTCATCGAGCATTGATAAGCTCGCTGCAAAGTCTTTATAAAAGTCGCGTGTACGTGTATAAAGATGAGGCTGAAATACGGCTGTAATTTTCTTATCTTTGTATAGCTCGCGTATTGACAGAATGTTCTGTTTTATTTCATTTGGGTGGTGGGCATAGTCGCTCAGGAACACAATCTTGTCATTCTTTATCTTAAAGTCGAAACGACGGTCAACTCCGGTGAAGCTTGCTATGCCTTTACGAATTTCTTCATCGGTGCATCCGTTGAGTTGGCACAGAGCCATTGCAGCGATGCTGTTCTCTATGTTGATGCGGATTGGTACACCTAATTGTATATTTTTGATGTTACCTTTAGGAGAGATGAAGTCAAAAAATATTTCTCCGTTCCCTACACGAATGTTATCGGCATGGAAATCACCTTCATCTTGTGAGTAGGTGTATATCGTTACTCCGTCTTGAACGTCGGGTTTCATCTCCAACCCTTTATGTATTATAAGTGCGCCTCCGGGACGAATCAGTGAAGAGTACTTGCGGAAACTTTCAAGATATGCTTCTTTGGTTCCGTAAATATCCAAATGGTCGGGGTCGGTGGCTGTAATCACAGTCATATACGGTGACAGCCAATGGAAAGAGCGGTTGAATTCATCTGCTTCCAAAACAGTGTAGTCGCTCTTTGCAGAGAGAATGAAACTGCTGTTATAGTTCTTTGATACGCCGCCAAGGAATGCAGTACAGTCCAAATGCGACTGGTGCATTATGTGCGCAGCCATTGTTGAAGTTGTGGTCTTTCCGTGAGTACCTGCCACACACAACGCTTTGCTCGCACGTGTTATTGTGCCCAGCACCTGTGCACGCAACTCCACCGTGAAACCTTTATTAAGAAAATATTTTAATTCTTCTTGTGTAGTAGGTATAGCGGCGGTATAAACGACCAAGGTACTGTCTTTATCCTTGCAATAATCAGGTATTAAATCCGTATTTACTTCATAATGAATGGCAACGCCTTCTTTTTCCAAAGCATGTGTCAAGTTGGTGGGTGTGCGGTCGTAACCTGCAACTTTTTTACCCTTTGCATTGAAATATCTTTCAAGTGCGCTCATGCCAATACCTCCGGCACCGACAAAATATACTGATTTTATTTGATCAATTTCCATGTTCTTCTCTATATTCATCTGCTAATTTATATACTTCTTTTGCAATAGTGTTTGCCGAATCAGGGAAAGCAAGCTGCTTTATGTTCTCGCCCAGTGTCTGCAACTTTTTCTCATCTTTAATCGTTTCATAAGTCAAAGGAATTAATTCTTTGACAGCGTCAATATCTTTTACATATAATGCCGCATCTTTTTTAATTAAAGCCAATGCATTCTTTGTTTGATGATCTTCGGCAACATTTGGTGAAGGTACCAGAATGACAGCTTTGCCCAGTAAGCAAAATTCGGATATTGAACCTGCACCGGCACGTGATATTACCAAGTCGGCTGCTGCGTATGCATGCTCCATGCTACTGATGAAATCGGTGCAATAGATAGGTAATTCAGTATAATGCTTGATACTTTCCTGAGCTTGTTTATAATAATATTTACCTGTTTGCCAGATAATTTGTATATTCTTTCCTGCCTGGATGGTACCGATATTTTGAAGAATGCATTCGTTAATTGTTCGTGCCCCTAAACTTCCTCCAATTACCAATATCGTCTTTTTGTGAGTATCAAGTTTGAAATGCTCGATGCCTTCTTTTTTTGTTATTGAGCTGTTCACTAAGTTTTGGCGGACAGGATTACCGGTCATGATAATTTTGTCCTTATCGAAGAACCGTTCCATACCTTCGTATGCCACACATATCTTACTTGCCTTTTTTGCTAGCAGTTTGTTTGTGACGCCTGCATAAGAATTTTGTTCCTGAAGTAGGGTAGGTATTCCCATCTTTTCAGCCTCGTCAAGTGTCGGACCGCTTGCATATCCGCCTACACCAACAGCAACATGTGGCTTGAAATCCCTGATAATTTGATGTGCCATCATTTTACTTTTCATCAGTTTGATAAGCACACTTATGTTCTTAAGTAAATGTTTTCTGTCGAATCCTGCTACAGGCAGTCCTTTTATATCATATCCGGCTGCAGGTACCCGTTGCATTTCCATGCGTCCTTCCGCTCCGACAAATAAAATTTTTGCTTCGGGGTGTTGTTCCTTAATTGCATTGGCTATGGATACAGCGGGAAAAATATGTCCGCCTGTCCCGCCACCGCTGATAATAATTCGTAATTCCTTATTCATGATTAAGACTTTTATTCACCATTTATTATTTTATCATCACTTTCCAATGTCTCTTTAGTGATGCTCGAATCATCTATGTTTGGAGTAATTCCGTCATGCTTCTCAGCTTCGGAACTTTGTATATAACGGCTCACACTCAGTATCATACCCAGATATATGCAATTGACAATAGTGGATGTTCCTCCTTTACTGATGAAAGGTAATGTTTGTCCTGTTACAGGCAGTAGTCCTACTGCAACGCACATATTCATCAGTGCCTGACTGACCATCATTAGTGTTAATCCCATAACCAGCATGGATGCGAAGTTACCTCTTGCTTTCTTCGCAATTCGTCCGGCACGTATAAGTAACCATACATATAAAATTACAACAAATAGTCCACCAAGTAGTCCCAACTCTTCAATAATAATTGCAAATATAAAATCTGAATACGCTTGTGCTAGAAAATCGCGTTGTGTGCTATTTCCCGGCATTTTGCCGATAATATTACTTGTTGCAATGGCAATGTTTGCGTGGGCTACCTGATTGTTATTCTCTATATCGAATTGTGCTGCCGGCACATCTTGGTTATGGCTTTTGAATACTGCAATACGTCCTTGCCATGTAGACATACGGTGCATTCCTATATCCTTATTTTTTTGCGGCATCAACAATGCTATCATTATTAATATGGCACCTAAGCCTGCTGCTCCCAATATCGTATATATTATTTTTCTCAACTGAATGTGCCCGATGAACATCATCAGCAAGATTACACAAAACAGTAATGCCGATGTTGAGAAGTTCTCAGGTAATATCAAGAGGCACGTAATAATTGTAAGTCCGAGAATTGTTGGAAAAGCCCTTTTGTTTATTGTACCGTCGCTTTCCTGAGACCTGGCTAATATAAATGCCACGCAAATGATTAAAGCCATCTTGGCTATTTCGGACGGTTGGAATTGAACACCAAAAATGCTTAACCATCTTGAAGCTCCGTTTATTTTGTGGCTGGCCAACACAAATAGCAATACTACTGCCGATACAGGGTATAGAATGATGCCGCCAATCTGAAAGTATCTGTAATTGATGTTATGTACTAATAAAATGATAAGAGTGCCTACCAGCAAAATGCTGGTATGTTGGGCTACAGGTTTCCAATGATTCCCCGTACCATAGGTTAAAGAGCTTGACGCACTAAAAACTTCTATGATGGAAATCATGCAAAGTAGGAAAAATATAACCCATATTACTTTGTCGCCCTTAAACAATTTTTTTAGTAAATCCATATTATGTTGTTTATAGATTCCTTACGCATTCCTTAAATTGGTCGCCTCTGTCTTCCATATTTTTAAATAGATCGAAACTGGCGCAGCACGGTGACAGCAATACCGTGTCGCCGGTATCAGCCATTTTGTAAGCTTTGTCTACACAATCTTTCATATCCCGGCTGTCTTCAATAGGAATATTGAAACTGTCAAAATGCTCATGTAGCTTGCTGTTGTCAATACCTAAAAAGATCATTCCCTTAACTCTTTCTTTTACCAATTCATCCAGTTCGGAATAATCGTTGCCTTTGTCTTTTCCTCCAAGTATCAATATCGTTGGGGTAGTCATGCTTTCAAGAGCATACCAGCATGCATTTACATTCGTGGCTTTTGAATCGTTGATGAATTCAATGCCTTTAACGCGTGTCACTTTCTCCAAACGGTGAGGTACACCTTGAAAGTCGGTTAACGCTGTGCGTATATCTTCTTTCTTAACACCTGCAATGTCGGCCGAAATGCCGGCGGCCAGGGAATTGTAAAGATTATGCTTGCCTGTCAGTGCAAGATCTTCTTCCTCCATGTTGAACTGCATCGGATATTTAAAATATACTTTTCCTTTATCTGTGTATGCAAGAGCATCGTCCTCTTTCTTTTCGGAGAAAGGATAATGTTGGGCGATGAATCTATGCTTTAATAATTCCTTTTGCATCACAGGGTCGTCGTTCCAATAAATAAACGCGTCATCAGGCGTTTGATTCTGTGTAATGCGCAGTTTGGCATCAATATAGTTTTGAAATTTATATCCGTAGCGATCAAGATGGTCGGGAGTGATATTCAAGATGATAGCGATGTTTGCATGGAACTTGTACATGTGGTCAAGTTGGAAACTGCTCAGTTCTATGACATAATAGTCGTAGTTGCACTCTGCTACTTGCAAAGCAAGGCTTTTACCGATATTGCCGGCTAACCCTACATTGTACCCCGCGCTCTTGAAAATGTGGTATATCAATGAAGTTGTTGTGGTTTTGCCGTTGCTTCCGGTGATACAAATCATTTTTGCTTTTGTATATCTCCCGGCAAATTCTATTTCGTCAATAACAGAAGTACCTTGGGCAATAAGCTTTAGAATAATAGGTACGTTGTTAGGTACTCCCGGACTTTTGATAACTTCATCGGCCTTTAATATTATGTCTTCGCTGTGATGGCCTTCTTCCCAAACGATATTTCTTTCGTTCAGGATTTTTTTATATTTGTCTTTTATTGGTGATGAATCAGTAACAAATACGTCAAATCCTTCTTTTACAGCAAGGATGGCAGCGCCAACGCCACTTTCACCTGCTCCTAATATGACAATTTTTTTAGACATGGTTTTATCTCATCTTTAATGTAATTATCGTTATGGCCGCTAATACGATAGTGGCAATCCAAAATCTTACAGTTATTTTCGATTCATGCAAAACCTTGTTCGGCCTTGTCCATTTGTATGTGCAAGCCGGGTCAAGTTGGTTAAGCGTAGTACGGAAATGATCATGTATAGGCGTTCGTTTAAATAAACGTCTCTTGATTCCATGTCTCTTTCCCAATTTATAATAATTGACCTGTAAAATTACTGAAAGACTTTCAACAAAGAATATACCGCATAGTATCGGAACGAGTAGCTCTTTATGGATAATAATAGCAAATACTCCGATTATACCTCCGATAGTCAAACTACCGGTGTCGCCCATGAACACCTGCGCCGGATATGCATTGTACCATAAAAATCCGATTAATGCCCCTACAAAGGCACAGATGAAGATAACCAACTCCTCGCTGCCCGGTATATACATTATATTAAGATATGCTGCAAATTTGATATGGCTTGACATGTATGCTAAAATACCAAGCGCGACGCCTATAATAGCCGAGTTACCCGCCGCCATTCCATCCATTCCATCGTTTAAATTGGCTCCGTTTGATACGGCTGTGACAACAATGATGGTGATGATGACAAATAAAATCCATCCGCCCTTTTGTGCATTTTTGCCTAAGAAACCAACCACCTTGGCATAATCCAAGTTATTCTCTTTGAAGAACGGAATGGTGGTTTGTGTAGATTTTATGTTACGCGGTACATGTACTACACGTACTATTTTATTGTTTTTTTGTATCTCTATGTTTTCACGAATGTGAACTTGAGGACTGTAATATAGTGTAAGTCCTACGAAAAGTCCAAGTATTACTTGACCTACAATTTTGAATTTAGGAGATAATCCATCTTTGTTATGTTTGAATATCTTGATATAGTCATCAAGGAATCCCAACAATCCAAGCCATACGGTGGTGACCATCATCAGTATTATATATACATTCTCAAGTTTACCTAATAACAGACAGGGAATGAGAATTGAGAAAATGATGATGATACCTCCCATGCTCGGTACTCCTATTTTGTTTACGCCGAACGGGTCGATACTTGCGTCTCTTTGAGTCTCGGTAATTTGTTTCTTCTTTAATAGGTTGATAAACTTATAGCCGAATATACTTGAAATAAGTAGTGCCAGAATCACAGCCAACAAGGCTCTGAAAGAAACATATCCGAACATTCTCGCTCCGGGAATGTTGTAGGTATTCAGCCAATGAAACAGATAATATAACATAATCTAACTTTAAAAAGTTTTTATATACCAAAAATTTCTCTCAAGACTTCCTTGTCGTCAAAGTGGTGTTTCACTCCTTTTACGTCTTGATAGTTCTCATGCCCTTTCCCGGCTACAAGAATAACGTCACCTTTTTGTGCCAACATGCAGGCCGTGCGGATAGCCTCTTTGCGGTCTGTGATGCTAATCACGTTTTGGCGTTGTTCGTCATTTAATCCGGCTAACATGTCATTTATTATGTCGTTCGGGTCTTCGAACCGAGGATTATCGCTTGTGATAATAACTTTATCACTGCGCTTTTCAGCCTCTTGTGCCATAATCGGACGTTTGCCTTTGTCGCGATTACCGCCGGCTCCGACGACCGTAATAATTTTACCTTTCCCGCTCAATACTTCTTTAATTGTGTCAAGCACGTTGACTATGGCATCCGGAGTGTGAGCATAATCAACAATAGCGCTGAAACCTTTAGGCGACCTGATGGATTCAAATCGTCCGCTGACCGGATATAATGTACTTAATGCCACCAATACATCTTCTTTAGATTTTCCAAGTAAAGTGGCAGCACCGAATACAGCTAACAAATTCGAAGCATTAAATCTTCCTGTAAAGTGCAAAGATACATCTTGTCCGTTGATATTCAATAACATTCCTTCAAAATGATCCTCAATAATCTTGCCCTTGAAGTCGCAAAGCGTTTGTAATGAATATGTGTGTTTTGTTGCCTTGGTGTTTTGTAGCATTATTTCTCCGTGTTTATCATCCAAGTTGGTTATTGCGAATGCCGTTGCAGGCAGATCGTCAAAGAACTTCTTTTTTGCTTTCAGGTAGTTCTCGAAAGTCTTGTGATAATCAAGATGATCGCGGGTTATGTTGGTAAATATACCTCCGGTGAAGTGCAACCCGCTTATTCTATTCTGGGCTATGGAATGCGAACTTACTTCCATAAATGCGTATTTGCAGCCTTCATCAGCCATTTTACCTAGTAATTCATTCAGCGTTACAGGGTCGGGAGTGGTTTGTGCTGCCTGATATGCCGTTTCGTTTACATAATTGCAAACAGTTGACAGTAATCCTACCTTATAGCCGAATTTAAGAAACATCCTATATAATAAGGTGGCAATAGTAGTTTTACCGTTAGTTCCGGTTACACCTACAAGCTTGAGCTTTGTAGTTGGATCACCGTAAAAGACGGTGGCAATACTGCCTATTGCGCTTTCAGGGTCTTCTATCTGAACATACGTTATGTCATTTCTTAGATTTGTCGGTAACACTTCACATATAATCACTTTTGCACCTTTATCAATAGACTGTTCAATAAAATCATGTCCGTCGACTTGTGTACCTTTGAAGGCTATAAAAGCATAGTCCTGACCTGTTTTGCGGGAATCAATGCTGATTCCTTTTATTTCGATTTCATCATTACCGATAATTTTCTTCTCAGCAATTTTCTGTAATAGAATACTTAATTTCATTTTCTATATCTTTTAATTTAAACGAATGGCAATGGTCGTGCCCTTATTTATTTTTGTACCTTGCGGAATACTCTGCCAGTAAACTTTACCGGCTCCGTACAAACGTACGTGTAATCCGCATTTCTCCATAAGATAAACTGCATCTCTTGCTCCCATACCTATAACATTCGGTATACTATATAATGATATGTTTTGAGGATTTATATAAACTGTATGACCTGTGTGTGTGGCTGTTCCGAAAGCTTTAATATCCACAGGCTTAAATCTTTCCAGGTTTTGTATCTCCAGACCATTCAATATCTCTTTCATGTCATCGACGTTTCCTGTTTTAACATCAGGCACAAATACCGCGTCCGAATCAATGGCACGTGATATGTTGGTACTAAGGTTTTTAGCATATATCCTTTCTGCTATTTTATGAAATACACTTCCTGCCATAAGACCACCGGAGGCAGGAAGTCCTCTTTTTTGAATTGCTACATACATTGAATATTTAGGCGCCTCGGATGGGAAGTATCCGGCGAAGCTAAGTAGGTAACTCGTTCCTCCGCTTTTGTACCCTCCGGCATGCGCAATTTGTGCCGTACCTGTTTTACCTGATATGTAGAATTGCGATGAACGTGCAGGTTTTCCTAATCCGCCTTCCATGTTGACTACACGCCAAAGGATAGTGTGTACTTTATCAAGAGTCCTTTTTGAGCAAATGGATTTTTTTATAATCCCCACCGGAATATCTTGAACCACTTTCCCATTCTTAAGGATTTGCTTTACAAATCGAGGTTTTACCATAACTCCGTTATTCGCTATGGCATTGTAGAAGGTCGCCATATTGATCGGCGGTATCTGTGTTTCATATCCGATAGACATCCACGCCAAAGCCGTTTTCGACCAATTATTTTTGTTCGGCATACGTATGCGTGCCTTGACTACTCCCGGTATCGCCAACTTTAAATCGGCATTTATCCCTTCCCTATATAATCCGCGAACAAATTTTTGAGGATTATTATAGTAGTGGCTGTCAATCAAAGTAGATACACCGATGTTTGAAGATTTCATCATTATTTGCGGAACGGTCAGATAGTGGTATCCACCTTTATACCAGTTCCAGTCTTTCATCGGTCGACCATGCATCATTACAATTCCACCTTGTGTGTTAACTCCGTCGTTCAGATCGAACATCCCGTCTTCAAGTCCAACCATGATTGACGCAGTCTTAAACGTTGATCCAGGTTCCATCAGACTTGTTAGTGCTGTATTTTGTATCTCGTGATAGCTGCCGTCGGCACATTTAGTCATATTTACTATGGCTTTAACGTCTCCGGTTGCCACCTCCATTAATATTACTACACCAACGTTGCCGTTTACTGCCTTTAATTCATCCACTAAAGCCTTTTCGGAAATGTCCTGCATGCTTACGTCTATCGAACTTACTATGTCGCAACCGTCAACAGGAGGAATATCAACGATATTAAGATATTTATTCATGACTTTTTGACGATGTGATTTACCCGGAGTTCCTCTTAATACAGAGTCATAGGCAAATTCCAGCCCGTTTTTTGCTTTGACAACCGGTTCCTTTTTCTTTTTATTCGCCTTTTTTGTCGTATCCAATACCATTTCGCCTAAAGTCTTTGCTGCCAAAGAACCGAACATTTTAATCCTCTGATTATATTGTTCTGCATAATACCCGCTTTTGTTAGCCGGCAAACATAAGAATGGAATACGTTTCGTCATTTTATATTTGATGTAAGAAATGCGATAAGGATAAAGCATACAGCAACGAGTTTTCTTCTTATATCCTTCAAGTATTCTACTCCTGAATTGTGATGCCGACATATCGGGGAGAATATTGTGCAGCCCTTTACAAATGTCAGGAAGACTGGCTCTGAATAGTGAGTCGCGAGATTTTATTTCTTTATTGGTTTTATTATCTTTAGCTTTTATGTTACCGGCTTTAAAATCCATGTATATTTTATATTGCGGCAGATTTGTCGCCAACAGTTTCCCATCGGAAGAGATGATATTCCCCCTTACAGGCAATATCGGAATATTTTCTACTATAAATTTATTGTCTACGGTTTCCCAATATGCTTTTTTAAAAAACATAATATAACCTGCTTTTACGATAACAACCAACCCAACTAATCCCATCATCATAATAATGATGAAATATCGTGTCATGATATTTTTTTTAGTTGTCTTTTTTATCATTGTTGTTATCTTTAATTAAGTATGGCGGGTTGGTAGATGTTTGCAACTTGCTATTTTGAGTAGTAATATAATCTTCTATACGTGATTGCCTTGTCAGCTCGAGCAGTTCCGAAGAACTTGTAAGCGCATTATATTTGATGTCTTGTAAAGTATCTTCTTTGTTTTGAATATCTATCATTTGTTGCTGCACAGTGTACCGGTTGCTGATATAAAAAATTGCAAAGATCATTATCAGCACGATAAGTTTACCTTGTCGGCGTATAAAAGGATTGGTTAAAAAGTCTCCTCCCAATATGCTTTGTAAGAACAAACCACCTAATTTGGTATCTTTTTGTTGATCATTATCAGGTTGTACAGTTTGTTGTTCCTCTTTATCTATTTTATTTTTACTTTCACTCATCTTCGTTTCTTTCAGCTATTCTTAATTTTCCACTTCTTGATCGCGGGTTTGATTTTATTTCATCGTCGTTAGGTACTATCACTTTATTATTTATTAGTTTATAAGGTGATTGAACTTGTCCGAAAAAATCCTTGTTTTGCTTCCCTTCACAATTGCCGGTCTTCATTATGTTTTTTACTATTCGGTCTTCAAGAGAATGATAGGTGATAACCACTAACCTTCCGTGTGGACATAGTAATTGTGTGGCGGTAGACAGCATTTCCTTTAAAGCATCCATTTCATGGTTAACTTCGATTCGTAGTGCCTGAAATACTTTTGCCAATTCTTTTTTTTCTCTTTCACGATGGAAAAGAGGTTCGATAATATTTAAAAATTCATCAGTAGTTTTGATTTTTTCTTTTGCACGTTCTTTAATAATGGTAGAAGCAAGTTTTCTGCCGTTCTTCAGTTCGCCGTATTGATAAAAGATATTGGCAAGCCGTTCTTCATCGTATTTGTTAATGACATCTATGGCAGTGATACCGCCGCGTGTGTTCATACGCATGTCCAGATCACTGTTAAAACGGAAAGAAAATCCTCTTGTTTCATCATCAAAGTGGTGTGAAGAAACTCCCAAGTCGGCTAGTAATCCGTCGATTTTTTCCACTCCATAGTATTTCATGAAGTTTAGTAGAAAGCGAAAGTTACTGCGAACAAAAGTAAAGCGATTGTCGTTTACGATATTTTTTTCGGCATCGGCATCCTGGTCAAATCCGTAAAGATGCCCATCTTTTCCCAACTGTCGCAATATCTCCTTTGAATGTCCGCCACCTCCGAAAGTGACGTCCACATAAACACCGTCAGGCTTGATATTCATACCTTCAATACTGGTTTTGAGCAGTACAGGAACATGATATGCAGGATTATTCATTTCCATTGTTGTCTCCTTCCTGTTTACCCATTATTTCTTCCATGCATTTCGAAAAATCTTCTGAATTAAGAAATGGCTTTTCCGTCTTTTCCTTAGCCCAGATTTCAATTGTGTCATAAACTCCGATAAAGCGTACTTCGTTGATTATTCCTGTCATTTGCAAGTATCTTTTAGGCAAAAGTATGCGTCCGTTATTGTCAGGAGTAATAATCTCTACATCAGATACGAACTGTCGGAATATTTGTTGGTGTTTAGGATTCCATTTGTTTAGTCGTTTACGCAAGTCGCTTAATTCCCGGTCCCAAACACTTTCGGGATATAGTATTAAGCAATCCTGGAAAATATCTTTGCGCATAATAAGCTTATCTTCAGCTGCAGCTTGCAGTTGTTTTCTGAACAAAGCGGGTAGGAATACTCTACCTTTAGAGTCAGTTTTAGCCTCTACGTTACCCAAAAATCTTTCCATTAATAATGATCATATTAATTAAGCGGCTAAGATACACAATTCTCCACAATTCCCCACATAAATTACAAAAAAGTTTTTAAAAAATATTATTTAGTCCTGTAATCTCCTAGTTGTAATTTCATTGTCATCTTGAATTGATTTAAATATAAATGTACTATCTTTGCGGCAATTAATATAAAAACAAGATGGGAACGACGACAAACAAACTGATTATTCTGTCGTATAAGTTGTATACTACGGAAGATGGTGAAAAAGAATTAGTGGAAGAAGCCACAAAAGAACATCCTTATCAATTCATATCCGGGATGGATATTACGTTGGATGCTTTTGAAGCTCAAGTAGTAGGACTTAACAATGGTGATAAGTTCGATTTTACAATTTTGTGTAAGGATGCTTATGGCGAATATGAAGATGAGCGAGTTATTGATTTGCCGCGTAAAACATTTGAGGTTGATGGGCATTTTGATAAGGAACATATATATAAGGATGCAATAGTACCATTGATGGATGCTGAAGGTAATCGTATGAATTCTACCGTGGTAGAGGTTACCGACACTATTGTTACAGTCGATTTGAATCATCCTTTGGCTGGAGCGGATTTGACGTTTGTCGGTGAAATCATTGAATCTCGTCCGGCTACAAAGGACGAGATTGAGGGGATGACTAATTTGTTGCATTCTCATGATGATTGCTGTTGCGGATGTGATGATGATTGCGGTGATGATGAATGCAATCATGAACATCATAATGGCGACAAAGATGGAAAATGCTGTGGCGAACATGGCCATTGCCATCATAATTGATAGTGTAAATGGTTGAATGTTGTTTGCAAGTTAAAGGTCTATCAAAGTCTTTCGGTGATCACGCGTTATTTTCAGACATCACTTTCAGCCTTATGCAAGGGGAACGCATCGGGTTGATAGCTGCCAATGGCAGCGGAAAGACAACATTACTTAATATTATTGCCGGTAAAGAAGATTATGATAATGGTGAGATAATCTTAAGTCGTGATATCAGAATGGGGTATCTTGAACAAGATCCACGTTTCCCGGAGAATTTTACCGTACGCAGAGCATGCCTGGATCGTTGTGACGACGATGAGCATCGTTTGCTTATGGAAAAACTGTTGACGAAACTTGATATTAGCAACTTTGACCAACCTATATCACAACTTAGCGGCGGACAACTTAAGCGTGCTGCATTAGCCGCGGTATTAGTCCATAATCCTGATTTATTGATATTGGATGAGCCTACCAACCATTTGGATTTGGATATGATTGAGTGGTTGGAGGCATATCTTGAAAAATCGAATATCAGTTTGCTTATGGTTACCCACGACCGTTATTTTCTTGATCGCGTTTGCAATTCAATTGTGGAAATAGATAATAAGCAACTATATATATATAAAGGAAATTACAGTTATTATCTTGAAAAACGGCAAGAGCGTATTGATGCTACCAATGCCGAACTTGCGCATGCTCGCAATTTGTACAGGTATGAATTGGACTGGATGCGTCGCATGCCGCAGGCACGCGGACATAAAGCCAATTACCGAAAAGATAATTTTGCAAAGTTAGAGGAGAAAGTAAAAGGTCAGGCGCAAGATAAGAGCATTAGCCTTGATGTGAAATCTACTTATATCGGAAATAAAATATTTGAAGCGAAGCGTCTTTATAAGAGTTTCGGTGATTTGAAGATATTAAACGATTTCAATTATGTTTTCTCACGTTATGAAAAGTTGGGTATTATTGGTAATAACGGAACAGGCAAATCTACATTCATCAAGATATTAACCGGGAGAGAGTCTGTTGATGACGGGCAATTGGATATAGGGCAGACTGTTCGCTTCGGATATTATTCTCAGGAAGGTTTGCAGTTTAATGAGCAACAAAAAGTTATTGATGTTATTAGTGATATTGCCGATGTAATTGATTTGGGCGACGGTCATAAGTTGTCGGCCGGTCAGTTCTTGCAACATTTCTTGTTCTCGCCTGAAGCCCAATATAATTATGTATATAAATTAAGCGGTGGAGAAAAACGTCGACTTTATCTGTGTACCGTGTTGATGAAGAATCCTAATTTCTTGATATTGGATGAACCTACCAATGACTTGGACATACTTACAATGAATATTCTTGAAGAATATTTGCGCGCATTCAATGGATGTCTAATAGTAGTCAGTCATGACAGGTATTTTATGGATAAGGTGGTAGACCACCTGTTTGTGTTCCATGGTCAGGCCGATATTCAGGATTATCCCGGAAATTATACACAATACCGTGCATGGGAAGAAGAACATAATGTAAATAAACCGAAGGACGAAAAGATTAGAGAGAACAAGACAAAGAAAGTACGGCTAAATGATAAACGGCGTAAAACATTCAAGGAACGTCGTGAATTTGAAACATTGGAAAAAGAAATTTCTCAATTGGAAGATGAAAAGAAATCCATTGAAGCAGCTTTGAGTTCAGGCGCATTGAGTGCCGTAGAAATAACAGAAAAGAGTAAACGTTACAATGAAGTTAACAGCCTACTTGATGATAAAGGAATGCGTTGGCTTGAGCTGGGCGAAATTGATGATTAATACATTGGGAATCGCGGCACGTATTTCATGATATGTTCTATATGATGTTGTCTTTTCCTAATATAGCTTGATGGTGCGGCCGAGTCATAAATAAGCGGATTGGGCAATGTCGCGGCAATCAGCGCGCATTGCGAACGCGACAAATCTTTGGCATCGCATGAGAAATGCTGTTTAGCTACAGCCTGTAATCCATATATTCCGTCTCCCATCTCTATGGAATTAAGATAAACTTCCATTATTCGTTGTTTGCCCCAAAGATGTTCGATTAAGAACGTAAAGTAGACTTCCAGTCCTTTGCGTACCCATGAAGATTGCGGCCAGAGAAAAACATTCTTTGCAGTTTGTTGTGAAATGGTGCTTGCTCCCAAGCGACGTTTGCCTTCTGCATCATTAACGGCTGCATGTTGAATAGCTTGAAAATCAAACCCGTTGTGATAAAGGAATCTGCCGTCTTCGGATGAGATGACCGCTATAGGCATGTATATTGACATTTTATCGAGTGGAACCCAATGATGAATAATTCTGATAGGTTCTCCTTTAGCTGCCTGATCATGGCACCTGATAATCATCAAAGGAGTGTAGTAAACAGGTATAAACCTATATAATAGCACTACTAATAATGTAGAACCGAAGAAAAATAAAATAAGATATTTAAATAATCCTATTATATCGAAACCTTTGGCTTTTCCGAATTTTCTCATAAAATTAAAAATAAATCAAATGCAGGTACATTATGCCTGCATTTGATTTATTTGATTATAATCTGTTATTTAGATGCGTTTTGTGCTTCTTGAATCATCTGTGAACTTGGCATTAAATAAAGCTCTACACGACGGTTTTGTGCACGACCAATAGCTGTATTGTTGTCTGAAACCGGATATTGATAGTCATATCCTTTTACTTCTCTCATTCGGTTTGCACCTACACCGCTCTGTTCCAAATAATTGGCAACAGCGTTGGCACGGTTTAATGAAAGAGCCTGATTAATAGCTAAGGAACCTGTGTTATCTGTGTGTCCATAGACAGCTAAATCTACTTGAGGGTCAAGCTTTTGAGCAAAATTTGCCAAGCTTTGTTCACATGCATTACTTAGATTATATTTGCCTGTCGAGAATGTTATGTTACTGTCTAATGTAACTTTTACCATTTTTGTACCGTTTACTGTCATTGTGTCGACAGTAGCTCCGGATATTTGTTTTGCCTGGGCAGCAGCCTTATCCATCTTTTTACCGATAAGTACACCTGCTGTAGTACCAACGGCAGCACCGGCAACGCCTCCTATCCAAGCTCCTTTTTTGCCACCGACAATTCTACCTAAAATAGCACCGAAAGCAGTACCTGATGTACCTCCTATTATTCCTCCTTTGGCTGTGTTGCTCATGTTGGCAACTGTGTTTTTGATACTACTGCAGCCTGAAGTTGAAATTAATAAAACTGCAGCCATTGTTAAAGAAATCAATTTGATCTTTTTCATAATTGTGTACGATTAAAATTGTTATATAAAGACATGTATATTTCATTGTTAATATATGGTGCAAAGGTATATAAAAATAATATAATATGTAAATCATTACAATATTTTTTGTTATTTCAATATCTTTGTGTGCGAAATAAAGATAGGTTATGTATACAGTTTTGATGTTTACGTTGATAGTCTTAATAGGTGCTTTTTTAGCCGGTTTATTAGGCTCATTAACCGGATTGGGTGGCGGTGTTATAGTAATACCCTTATTAACGTTGGGATTCGGAGTTGATTTTCATTATGCGATTGGTGCAGCACTTGTTGCGTGTATCGCCACATCTTCCGGATCTGCAAGTGCTTATGTAAGGGAAGGTATTACAAACATTAGATTGGGAATGTTCTTGGAAATTGCCACAACTATTGGAGCAGTATGTGGTGCTGCAGTAGCTATATTTTTGAATTCAAATGTTATTGCTGTTATATTCGGTTTGGTATTGGTGTTTACGGTTGTGATGACTTTACGCAAAAGAGGTAGTGATCATGAAGACGTTGTAGGTAGTCCTTTAGCAAAGAAATTGAAACTGTATGGTACTTATCCAATGAAGGATGGAACAATTAAAAGCTATACATTAACCAATGTCGTTCCGGGCTTTTCAGTAATGTGGCTGGCTGGTGTGCTTTCCGGATTGTTAGGAATAGGTTCCGGTGTATTGAAAGTGTTGGCAATGGATTCTGCAATGAAAGTACCATTTAAGGTAAGTACTACTACAAGTAACTTTATGATAGGTGTTACAGCTTCTGCCAGTGCAGTTGTTTATTTGCAACGCGGTTATATTGATCCAGGTATTGCTTTACCTATAATAGTAGGTGTGTTGGCCGGTTCATTATCAGGAGCTAAGCTGTTGAAACGTCTTGATGTTAAGCCTCTGAAAATTATTTTTTGCTGTGCTATCTTTTTGGTAGCTATAAATATGATATATAATGGTATGTTAGGTAAATTTTAATTAGCAATGGATAAGATAAAGAAAACATTTGTTGATAGTGATATACAAGTTTTTATCGGGAAACAATTGCGCATGGGAGTTATGATTGCCTGTGCAATAGCAATTGTGGGCGGTATATATTACTTATGCCGGCATGGTCTCGAAGCTACACCAAAATATTCACGCTTTTTGGGTGAACCTGATTTGTATACCACTATAACTGGAATTTTTAGTGGCATAATTGCGTTAAAGGCACGTTGTATTATACAATTTGGGGTAGTCGTGTTGTTGGCGACACCGATATTCCGCGTGTTTTTTTCCTTGATAGCTTTCATGAAAGAGAAAGATTGGATGTATGTATTCATAACCGCACTCGTCTTAGGTGTTATAATATTCAGCATGACGACCGGTGTAAAACTATAAAGTAAAATGAAAAAAGTTATTAGTACTCCCAATGCTCCGGCAGCAATCGGACCTTATAGCCAGGCTATAGAGGTCGACAATTTAGTATTCGTTTCAGGACAAATCCCTGTTGATCCTGCCACAGGGAAGGTAGCAGATGACGTTAAGTCACAGGCAAAACAATCATTGACAAACGTAAAAAGCATTTTGTCAACAGCAGGATTAAGTATGGGCAATATCGTGAAAACAACGGTTTTCTTAGCTAATATTGCAGATTTCGTTGCAGTAAACGAGGTATATGCTTCATTCTTTGAAGGTGCATTTCCGGCACGTTCTGCCGTTGCCGTAAAAGATTTGCCGAAAGGGGTTAAGTTAGAGATTGAGGCTATAGCTGCTAAATAAATCTCCGACGGTAAAACCGCTTCCTCCAATAAAGATAAAATCATTTGTCCCGGCTTGTCCGATTGCAGCTTCTACTGCAAGAGATACGTCGGGATATTTTTCACCTTTTAATCCGAGCTCTTCACCTATTTCCCGTATTTCATCAGCAGGTAATGCTCGCTCGACAGATGGTTGAGTAAAATAATAATGTGCGCTTTTCGGCAACATCGACAATACCGTTCTCACATCCTTGTCGCCTACCATGCCTATTATAATATGTAGTCGGTCACATTTTTGTGATTCCAATTGTTGAGCGATGTATTGCATGCCTCCCGGATTATGTCCGGTGTCGCAATATGCCGGACAAAGACATCCCGGAATATTTACAGGTTCCCACCTTCCGTGCAGATGCGTTAATGAAACGACATGTGCAAAACCGTCTTTCAGATTTTCTTCGTAAATGTTATATCCCATTTTATAAAGAAGAGAAACTGCCTGCAGCAACGTCTCAGTATTGTGCGGTTGGCAATAACCGCCTAATTCGCCGTGGAATTTAATTAGTTCGGGACTGTGAATTGATAGTGGTACATATGGATTATCCACTACAAGTATCCTGTTTTGGTCGGCTGCGAAAGGTGAGAGGGCAGTGTAGTCGAATCCTCCGTCTTTACTCGCTTTCATATCCACAATCATAGGCTCTTCTTCGGCAAATATGATAGGTGCATGTTTGTCTTCGGCCGTTTGTTCAAACACAGGATGCGTTTCATCAGTAGTTTCACCTATTATAATAGGTATATTAGTCTTTATTATACCGGCTTTTTCGGTAGCTATTTGGGCCAGTGTGTCACCTAATATTTTAGTATGATCCATGCTGATATTCGTGATTATTCCGAATTCAGGAGTGATAACGTTGGTGCAATCGAGTCTTCCGCCCAAGCCCACTTCGATAACTGCTACGTCTACATCTTTATCGGCGAAGTACGAGAAAGCCAAAGCTGTTGTTACTTCAAAGAACGAAGGAGCTAGCGGTTCGAAGAAATCTTTCTCTTTTTCAATGAAATCAACCAAATATTGCTTATCCATCATTTCACCGTTAACCCTGATTCTCTCTCGAAAATCTACGAGATGCGGCGAAGTATATAGTCCCACTTTGTATCCTGCGCTTTGCAATATAGCTGCTAATGTGTGTGAGCATGTCCCTTTACCGTTAGTTCCGGCAACATGAATTGTTTTAAACTTCTTATAAGGATTATGCAGATGTTTTTCTATGGCAATTGAACTTTCCAAACCTGGATGATATGCTGCCTGACCTTTTTGCTGAAACATCGGCAGGGCGTCGCAAAGGTATGATATAGTTTCTTTATAATTCATTTTCTTAAAAATTAACGAACTCAAAATGATAACGTATTATTATTTTACCTATATTCGATGCGCAAAGATACTTAATTTAAATTTATATAATATGGGAGAAAAGAAAAATTTTGTGTTAGACACTAATGTAGTGCTGCACGATTATAACTGCGTAAAGAATTTTCAGGAGAATGATATATATTTGCCGATAGCTGTGCTTGAAGAACTCGATAAGTTTAAAAAAGGCAATGAACAAATCAACTACAACGCCCGTGAATTTGTCCGCTTTTTAGATAATATCACTGATGACGGATTGTTTACAAAAGGCACTTCACTTGGTCCGGGCAAAGGGCGGCTGTTTATTCCTGCACAAATGGCTGCTTCAAAAAAAGTGAGAGAGGCTTTTCCGGAGCGTAAACCTGATAACGATATATTGGCAGTTGCCGACAATCTGTCTACATCAATGCCGGATGTGAAGACAATTTTCGTCACTAAAGACGTAAATTTGCGTATGAAAGCTCGCTCGTTAGGTATATTGGTTGAGGACTATAATAACGATAAGGTAGATGACGTAGAGCTTTTTGATAAGACAAATGAAACCTTTGAAAACACTGACCCCGAATTAATAGATAAACTATATTCATCAAGAGAAGGTATAGAAATAAATGACTGTGACGGTTTTAAAGATAAGGTCATCGCAAACGAGTGCTTTCTGATGAAAAGCGACCGCAATTCCGTGATGGTACGTTGCGACCCGTTTACTCATACGCTTAAGCGCGTACTTAAAACAAAAAATTATGGCATCGAACCGCGTAATGCAGAGCAAAGTTTCGCGTTTGACGTAATGAACGACCCTAATATAAAACTTGTTGCGTTGACAGGTAAGGCCGGAACGGGTAAAACATTATTGGCATTGGCTTCGGCGCTGGGGCAGTGCAATGATTTCAAGCATATATTGTTAGCACGTCCTTTGGTATCTTTATCAAACAAAGACATCGGATTTCTGCCTGGTAGCGCACAAGAAAAAGTTGCTCCTTACATGCAACCTCTGTTTGATAACTTGGATGTCATTAAGAACCAGTTTGCAGCTTCCTCACAAGAAGTGAAACGTATTGATGACATGCAAAAGGGAGAGCAGCTTTCTATAGAAGCTTTGGCATTCATACGCGGACGTAGTTTGAATGAGACTTTTTGTATTATCGATGAGGCTCAGAATTTGACTCCTAATGAAGTTAAGACTATAGTGACCCGTGCCGGAGAAGGAACAAAAGTTGTATTTACCGGAGATATACAACAGATAGACCAACCGTATTTGGACAGCCAAAGCAACGGACTTGTTTATATGATTGATAAGATGCGCGGACAGGAACTTTTTGCTCACATCAATTTGCAAAAAGGTGAGAGAAGTGCATTGAGTGAATTGGCAAGTAACTTGTTATAACAAAAAGGTAAATATAAAGTATGGATGCGCAGCCGAAAGTAAGTGTAATCATTCCTGTATATAATATCGAAGCTTATTTGCTAGAAGCAGTCAAAAGCATAATGAATCAATCACTGAAAGAGATTGAGATTATTATTGTCAACGACGGCTCCACCGACGGTTGTGCTTCCATAATTGAAGACTTGGCATCAAAAGATAGCAGAATCATATCTCTTTCGCAAAAGAATTCAGGACCGTCAATTGCAAGAAACAACGGTCTGTCTCATGCGACAGGTAAATATGTCTATTTCATGGACAGTGATGACCGGTTGAGGAGCGATGCACTGTCAATGTGTTATGAGATGTGTAAAAAGAAAGATTTGGATTTCGTGTTTTTTGAAGCCGATATAATAGACAATCATTCATGGGTTATTGACTACCATTTCCGTGCACTTGCCGAAGACACAATATATAACGGCTATGATTTATTTAACGATTTGTTGGATTCAAAACAACTTAAAGTACCTGTATGGTTGTATTTTATAAGGAAACAGTATTTGTCGGATAATAAGATAGAGTTCTATCCGCATATCATTCATGAAGATGAGTTGTTTACTGTTTTATTGTTCCTTTCAGCCAAGTGTGTGCAATATATTCATCAAAATTTATACAATCGTCGCATAAGAGATGACTCAATAATGACAAAATACATTTCTTTGCGAAATGTTGAAGGGTATTTCACCGTATTTGATGAACTGCGTAAGTATTCCGGAACGTTGGCAATATCAAAAAAACTGACAATAAGAAGATACATAACGATAACATTGAATGCTTTTTTGTATAATGCTCGTGTCATGTCTGTCAAAGACAAAGCAAGAACATTAAAGCTTATCCTTTTCGGCGGGTGGCTCGAATATGCTTCTCTGAAAGTATTGGCACGATTTATTCTTTGATTATCAGTCTTATTCTATAAAATATATCATTTAAAAATGGTGATATTATGAAAGCAAGCGTACCATAACAACGGCACGCTTGCTAAGTTATTATTTACAGCCGGTCATTATATGTTTATTTCGAAAATATACATCAGGGCCTTTATTATCTTATCTTCTTCAGAATCATAGACCGTGATATTTTTATCTGAATTCATATTTACTGTTATTGATTATGCCTTTTATGAAATAGAAACATATATTTTTGTCTGTAATTTTTCCGGAGCTGTGCATTTTGGATCATTTAGATATACTTCAAATCCTGGACGCGAAGCTAATTGATATTCTCTTTCCGGCAGATATTTACAATATATGGTATCGTAAACGGCACCAAGTTTTTCGTAAGGACCGGTATAAAGGAATGTTGCATATTTACCTCCTTCGATTTGTTTCGAACCGATTTCTCCCTTTGGCCTCATTTCAGTAGGAGTGGTAAGGCAGACGTCAGCTCTTAACTTATCGCTTTCTGTAACGTTCGGGTCGTCATGATATATGCAAAGATGTTCAATTTTACCCTCATTAAGCATTCTCTTGATTATATCTGATTTGTTTGTATCGTTGCATATCTTTTCCATTTCTGGAGAAAACATATCCGATACACGGACATAGTTCCATAACTTTTGCCATGCCAAGCAGTAATCATTCTTCTTGTAGTCGCCAAGCAAACGAATATAAATAGCATGTTTCGGCTCGATGTTCACAACTTCTTCTTCCAAATCAAGATTGGAATTTATTGTTATAGGTTTCATAATTGTGTAAGTTTTATTATTTCTATAATCTATTGGTGTAATACCGTAGAACAGTTTAAAGATTTTTGAAAGAGAGGACGGTATGTCATACCCCACACGATAAGCAATATCTTGGACGGGCATATCAGTGTAACGCAATAGTCGAGCTGCAGTCTCGATACGCATTCGTGAGATAAACGCCCCGATCGGTTCGCCTAAGAACGCTTTCATGATGCGATGAAAATGATAAGGAGAAAAATTGGATATTTTTGCCAATGTTTCCAAATCAATGTTGTCGCCGAGATGGTTGTTGATATATTCAACAACGATATTTACACGTCTTGAATAATCTTCTCTTGTTGATAATCTTTGTTGTACCATTCTTTTTTGTTATTACATGATGCAAAAGTAGTTTGGAAATGAACATTAGGCTTTTCCTATCTTGCTATTTTGTAATGTTTTTTTAAATTGATAGAGTTTTGAGTGTATCAAATATAATAAATATTGTGTTCTACTATTGAGCATGATGCCTTATATTTAATTTAAAATATTTGCTGATACGGTATTTTATAACTAAAATTGCGAAGTAATATGTAGTATATAAGCTAATATGCGTCACATAATAAAGCGAGTTGTTTTACTTTTTATCCTTTTATTGTCTTCAGAAATCAGAGGAGAAAGCTTGTATTATCAGATGTTTGATAATATAGGTCTGGAAAATAAATTTTCATCTGCTTATTGTTTTATACAGGATTCACAGGGATTACTTTGGATTGGTACTGAGAATGGCCTTTTTTGTTATGACGGTTATAATGTACAGCAGCACTTTACATTAGGCACATTATCAAATACTCATATTTATTCTGCTGCTACGGTTGATAATGCTCACCTTTATTTAGGGTCCGATAATGGGGTGTTGATATATAATACTCTGACAGATGCTTATGAAAAAACTCCGGTGCGATTACCCGTTAATGTAAGGGCTTTGTCAAAGGATGGACATACTTTATGGATTGGCACATTAAACGGATTGTATATGTATGATTTGATTTCACATAAACTTAAGCGTTTTGATGCAAAACATACTAAAGGATTACCTAACTCTACTGTATATTCACTCGTGCAAACTAACGGTGGAGACTTATATATAGGTACATATAACGGATTGTGCTATTACAGTAAAACAAAGAATGCTTTCATTCGTGTGCCTATAACGCAAACAGGATGCAACAATGTTTTTGTAAATTCTTTGTTCGATGATAATATCCGTAATTGTATTTGGATA
>Ga0210129_1000044_pt1 | contig 31231 bp, 39 predicted proteins | sample WestPond_Cattail_2_FD_185582 | JGI IMG/M metagenome (GOLD analysis project Ga0210129, IMG submission 185582) | Wetland microbial communities from the San Francisco Bay, California, USA, that impact long-term carbon sequestration -... | ecosystem: Environmental > Aquatic > Marine > Wetlands ... | reverse complement strand
AAATATGGCAACCCGCCGTTGAAAGATCCACCGCTATTGGTGATGTACTTCAGTCGAATTTCTTCGCCGGACGGCACAGCAGTGATTGACACGTATGCGCCCTCGGCCTGATCCCACGGACCGCGAATCGGGACGAGCCCCGTAGCGCCCATGCTGGTGATCGCGGTGTCCTGACCGAACGTAATAGACATTGGCTCTCCGTCCTCAAAACCTACGTCCTGGATACCGACGAGGGGGCCGATGCCATATGCGCGCAGATTGCGGTTGGTAGCGAAACTGGTGATGCTGCCGTCGGTGATCGTGACGTCGAAGAAGCCCAAGGTGCGCGTGACGATCGTCTCGGCGACGCTGAGGTATTCGACCTTCAAGCGTTTCACGATGATGGCGGGGTGGCCGCTCGCTCCACCGCTGCCCGCCCCGGCGGCCGACTGAGCGCCGAAGTAAATCGTCGGGTAGAACGCCTGCGCGATGATGCCGGCTCCGATGTTGATCCCCGATGCCTGCATCATGGTAGTCCCGCAGAACGTGAGATCCTTGCGCTGCGGAAGGTTTCCGTCGACCGTGGTGCCGAAGTAGCCATCGACGTGGTAGCCAGGCCGCACGTGAAAACAGAATACGTCGTGCTCGGTCTCCGTGTCGTTATTCCAGGTTTTGTATGCCTCCTGGGCGTAGCTCGGGCTCGTCACGTGCTGCATGTGCTGCTCGAAGGTCGCCGCGTCCTTGTATCCGCTCCACTGCCGGACCTTCCACCCGAGCAGCGGGTAGAGAACTCCGGTGGTCAGGTGACTGTAGGCGAACCCGACGATGATCCGGTCATTGCTGCCGACGACCATGGCGCTTCGGTTCTCCCAATTCGCCTGCACCCAGATCCACAGGTCGAGTTGGCTCCATGGGTCGGGCGCGAATGCGGTCGACAGCGAGCCGAGGTAAGCCGAAATTACCGGCGCTGTGAGTAGATTGTGCGCATCGACTCCGGTAACGGCGAGGATCTTCAGTCCGGTGCCGTGGACGATGCCAAATTCGGCGGGGGCTGTCCCAGCATTCGCGCGATTGCGTGCGACCCAGATCGGACCGCAGCCGTCTCCAAGGTCCACCGCGCCGTCGTCGGACACGCCTTGCGAGTCCAGGTCACCGAAGACCTTGTCGTAGGCGGAGACCCAGGTGAGGGCGCTAGTTTTGGTGGAGCTGCTACCGCCCTTGCTACGCAGGTCGAGTTGCGGAATCCCGTCGTCGTTTTCCTGGATACCAATCAGCACGCTACCGTCGCTGCTTACCGGTCCAATGTGCTTTAGGTGCGCGGATGCAAGCGCGCGCCATGTGACGGTTATGACCTTCGAGCGATCTCCGCTCGACAGCGGGATGCCTAGCGTTGCGCGCTGCTGGCGCGAGAGCACTGGCGGGATGGCAGGGTCCGCGCCAATTTCGCTCTCGGCTGGTGCCGCCATGAAGGCAGCGATCGCGGCCGTCTTGGCAGCCTGTAGTTCTGCCCCGAGTTCGGCGCCCGTGTCCTGCCAGTCCGTCACGTCCTTACGTCCCGATCAGGGTCACGCTCGCGTTCCCGTAGCTGTCTCCGCCGACGGCGAATGTCAGCTCTACCACGTTCGCGCTGATGATCCGATACGTCGCCGACGGCGAGAATCCGGACGCGCCGTAGAAGCACGTAACCTGCACGTTGCGAATCGCGGTGTCGAATGCGGCAGAGCTGGACAACGTGATCTGCACATCCTGGTTGGTTCCGATTGTGACCCCGCTAAGTGCGAAGCTGACGATTTTTGCCGTGCCTAGTTTGAGGACTGTGATGTTCGCGACCGACCCTCGACCTGCCGTGATCGTTGGCACGTCAAGGTCGCACGTGCTGTCGCACGGGATCCAGTATCGCCCGTCGGATGGATCGATCCCGCTAGTCGATGACGAGTCGATGCGCCGGTAAATCCGGTGGCTGTACTGGACGACGTCGTCAAGTCTGTACGTCTCGGCGGCGGCATAGTCAGGGATCCCGCGACCTCGCAGATACTCGATCCATTTCGCGGACTGCCGCAGGATCCAGTTGAACCATTGATATGGAGGCGCCGGCGTTCCTGTCCATCCTGACGCTTTCTGGCCGTCTGATGGCTCCTCGATGTTGTCGGCTACGGCGCTATTTGCCCATGGGATCTCGCGTTTGCTAGGCTGCGCTTCGCTCATATGGTGATGACTCCTGCCCACGTTCCGGTGGGCGTAGCAATGTCGCTGAATCCAATACCGCCCGCAATGAGCGGAGTTCCTGGAGCTGAGACGTCAGAGAAGCAGAAAAAGTTAACGCTGGATCGCTCGCTCAACACGAGCCTCACGCCCGACGGCCTTGGCAAGATTCCTCCAGGCGTTAGGCTGTCTCCAGATGCAATCGCGACCGCGCTCTTTTCGTCGCTGGTCAACGACCGATTGATCTGCGCGTGCATCGCCATACCACCGGAATCGTCGAGTTCTATGTCTGGGTTGCTGAAGATGTATCGCAGGGCCGCCAGCAGTTCTGGAGCCGTGCCCTTGCAGGAGTTGCGGGCAATCTTGACCATCACCAGCACGCGGTATTTCGCGTCCGCGAGCACGTCTCCGTTGGGCAGCGTCCGCGAGACGCCGACGAGCGAGCCACAAATGTCTAGCTGCTGCCCCTCGGCCGCCGTTGGATCGAGCGACATCCCGATGGCTGCGAATGCCGCCTCGAGGTTGTCTGGCACCACGGCCATGTCATTCAGGAACGCGCGAAATTTCGTCTTGTCGACGTACTGACTCGCCAGTCGCAAGATCATCTGTGGGCCGTGGCTGATGGCTGGAATGCTCATGTGGCCGTCACCGTGATGTGGGCGAGCTCAAAGCGCGCGATGGCATCGAAGTCGATCGCTACGTTTTGCCACGGCGTGGTTGGGCCGGCACTCGCGCCCATTCGGACGGCAGTCACCGAGTAGCCGACGATCCCGGCCCTGGCGATCCATGCGAGCACGTCCGACCATGCAAATTCATTGTTGCTATCGCCTCCGATCGGAACCGCGCCCGGCTCTTCGGATGCAGCAACAATCGCCTCCGCGATCATGGTTTCGGATCCGTCGATCCATCCGGCTCGCTTGGTGACGTCGAGTTCAATGTAGACGTCGACGTCGGTCGGCCGAGAGAAGCGAATGGTGTGCAGGTGCCCCTGTGCATCGGCCACCGTTCTGGCAACATCCCCCATCATGGTGCATCCGCCCGACTTCCGCAGCCAAATGGCATTGGCGATCTCGTCCTGATCTCCGCCGTCGACGATGGCGAAAATCGAATGGGGCACGAGCGATCCTCCCGGCATCGTTTTGGCCGTGTCCTGCTCGTTCTCCCAGACCACTACCTGCGAGACGTTGTCGAGATTCACGAGAGCTGCATAGACGCCATCGGTGATTGACTGCGACGGAGCCGCGACCGAGCGGCCTCTCCGTGCCCGCAGTCGCTCATCGGTCTCGGACAGGTAGCCGCGGGTGGCGTCGGCCGCGTTGCCGACCGCCGTCCAGCCGGAGATCACCGTCTGGATTTTCGTCAACGTTCCTGCAGCCGCCTGCTTGTCGCCCATGGTATTGCACTGGACGGTTCCGATCTGGGTGCCGCCACCTCCGATCGTTACGGTCGCCATCGGGGACCACGTAACGGTGGTGTCCTGCTCTTCAGTCGAGCGGATGAGCGCCGTGGTGGGGATGACGGTACCGGCGGTTCCCTCGAACAGACACGCCACCGTCGAGTAGGCGCCGACGTTCTTGCTGATGCCGTTGAGCTTCACCAACCGAGCGAGAAAGTCCCCCATGGCGCCGTCGGGCAGCAGTCCGTTGTAGGTGGCCTCGGCAATGTCGTCGAGATTCGCGAACATCTCGGCCAGCGCTCCGATGATCTGCCCATCGGGCGAATCGGCATCCACGTCGATATTGGCGCCGAGGGCGGACTGCCAAATGCCCTGCAGCTGCATGATCCGCTCGGCCAGCGTGCTCTTGGTGAATCCGCTCGTCGTGAGTTGGGTCATGGTACCGACACCTCAATGCTTTCCACGTCGCCGTCGTCGGTTTCGAGTGTGGTGAAGATGGAGCATCGTCGCGTTTCGCGATCGAGCGCCATCGAAAAGTCGACCAGCTTGGAGACCCCTTCGGTCTCCAGGATGGTTCGTTTGATAGTTCTCTCGACGTATCCGAGGTCAATCCCGCGCGAGCCCATGATGGGAGGGTCCACGCTGGCGTCGTTCGCGAACCACGGAACACCCGCGTCTGGATCCAAGAACCACTCCCCTTGCACCAACAGTAGCCGGCTCCTCACCTTTTGGGCCGTGGCGGCGCTCGTCGACAGCACCTGGGAGAAGCCGCGCGCGAAGTCGCCGTCTGGGCCTAGCTGCGTGACGATTCTGTTGCTCATGGCTTGACCACCGTGTGCAAGGACGTGCCGCCGAGGACGAAGCGAGGAAGCTCCGTCAGGGTGTCGATGGCCTCGGCCATGGTCACGCCGCGGGTGATGATCGGAAGCTCTGCCAGGCTTGCCGCCATCGACGACTGCGCGGTGCCGATGAAGGTATAGCCTGACGCCAGCGCCAGCCGGTGCGAGCCGTCGCGGGTCCTGATCTCTGGCCCGTCGGTGCGCAGGTCGGTAAGTGCGTGCGGCTTGCTGTTCACGCCGACGATCGCGAACGCATCTGATAGGTCGTGGGTGCGGAACTCGGCCGGGAGTTGCGTGCCGCCGTTCTGCCACCAGAAATCGATCGCGCGCTCGCTGAAGAGCAAGATGCACTCGTCTCCGCTCCCCACCGGGAAGGTCAAGAACCAGTCGTGGCCACCGGGGAAGCACACCGGAACGTCGACCAGCTCTGGCAGGTTCACTGGGCCCTTCTGCGCAAAGATGCGCTGGATTCCCGGCTGCACCTTCGCCGTCTGGGTCGCCGAATCGAAGCTCACCACGTGGCCCGGCAGGCACGTGTGCAGGTCGAGGTTGTTCTCCTCGATATGGGACCTCAACGCTGCCGCGACGTCGTCGACCAACTCTTCGTCGCGTTCTCGGTCCTGCTGGGTGGTATCAGTCACCGAGGTACGTCTCCAATCCTGCCATTGGCACGTTGCTCTTGGTCGTGGGGATTTTTGCATCGAGGCCGATGCACATGATCTCACTGTACCAGTCATTCCCGCGAGTGTCACCCTTATGGTTGACGACCAGTACCTTGTACACCCCGTCTGGGTCGAGCCGCACGTGTGCCTTGCTCTTTTTCTGGTGCTCTCGCAGCAGCATCGGCGCCTTGAAGACCGCCGCCTTGACCTCGTTGTTTGACAACCACAGCTTGCCGTTGGGAACCACGCTCGGATCTAGCTGCAGCTTCATCGAGATGCCCTTGTCGTTGATCTGCGGCGCCCCGAGCAAGCCCGTCGTGGAATCGACCTTGATGGCCTCGTTTGGCATGGTCGAGCCGAAGGGCACCATGACCAGCTTGCCGTCCTGGATTGCCCAGTGGGCTTTGTTGTTGCGGGCGATGACGTCCATGACCTGGCGAACGGTGCCCGAGTAGGTTTTGCCCAGGATGTGGGGTTTCGTGATCTGCGTTCCCGCCACGTAGCCAAGCGTGGTGGTGCCAAGGCTTTCGAGCATCTTCCCGATCGCGTCCCCGTCGGTGTGGCCGCCCGCCAGCGTAAAGTTGACCTCGGCGTCCTTCCAATCCTTGTCTCCGTCGCCGGCCTGGATCTCGGTGATGCGGTCATTTCCTTCTCGGTACCGGTACACGTAGCGGATGTTTCCGCGGAAGATTCCCTGCGGACCTCCATCCTCGGCGTAGCCTGCATCGAGTTCAACGTCGTTGAACTCGTCGTGAATGTGGTTCTCGTTGTCCTCGCTGAGGTTGTAGAGCTTGATCGTCCCGACGTTCGGCGTGCGATAGATCGTCTTGGTGACGTCGAATGTGATCTTGAGGGCCTGCGTGAACTCGACCCCGACCACGGGCGCGCTCGCGCTGGTCTTCTTGCCCACGCGCACGCGGACGACTTTTCCCCAGTGGGCGCCAGTCGGCAGTGACGTCACAACCCGGCCTCCGTGAGTTCGTCTGGCGTGTAATAGAAGACCTTCACCCGCGAGCCCAGGTCGTCCGCGCCCGCGTCCGAGCTTACCAGCACGTTGGTCGCGACGTCGTTGACCGATCCGTTCTGCGTGCTCGATCCCATGTCGACGGCAAAAAGACCGCCGATGCCGAGGTACCGGTAGGCGCCGAGCAGATTCCCGCCGAGCAGAATCGGTACACCAGCAACCAGCAGAGTGTCATCTGATGCGCGGTACAGGTCGAAGAGCCAGAACCCGCCGCGGGTATTCCACCGGACGTCGAACCGGTAGGAAATGCCGTTCAGCGGGCATTCAAACGTGTAGGCCGAATCGTCCGAGGTGAAGGGCACAATCACGCTCATTGGCCATCCCTCACGGCGCGCGCTCCCTGTAGCAGCAGTGACACTTTCTTCTTCTTGATCTGAGAATCGGTAGGCTCGTCGGTCGACTCGGGCGCCTTCTTCTTTTTCGGCTGGACACGCTTGGGCGCACGCGGCGGGTAGGCCACCGCTTGCGATGTTGCGTACTGAATCTCGCGCAACTCAGCCGTGAAATATAGCGCACCCGCGGTGTCCTTATCCTGGTCAGCCGTCAGACGGAGAAAGATCATGTTGCGATAGAGGACAAGCCCGGTCTGGACGTCGAACGGAATCGCCATCGCCTGTAGCTTGGTCAGCACGTCCCAGGCGTTGCACGAGCGCGGGAGCCCGTTGTTGGCTGCCGTCTTGATGCCGTCGCCGCCGACGAGCACGCCGGGCGCGCCCGAGACCGGATGCCAGGTTCCGGTGGATGGATCGTGGGACCACTTTTGGTAGATTGGAGTATTGGAAAACGCGGCCTCCATGCTCAGTCGGCGCGGCTGCATATAGGCATGGTCGCTCATGACAACGCCGGTCTCTACGGGGTTGTCGGTGACGGCGAGTTCACTCGTGTGCGACTCGCGGATGACGGCATCGAACGTGAGGGCGTTCTCGGTCCCGTCACCGTTGATGGACAGGATCCATCTCCGGATGATGATCGACGTTTCAGCCACCTACGCCCCCATGACCAAGGCGGGTCACCTGCCGCCAGAACTCCTTCGCGCCAGCCTCGGTCCCCATCTCTTTCGGGATGACGATCGTCGCCTGCGCGATGTTGGTCGTGACCGAGTTCGCGGTCGGCGAGTTGCCGCCGCGGGGAAGCCACGGCGCCCATGGCATCGTGATCCCGAGCGCGTCGCCTTGGCCAATCACGCCCGGACCGCCGGTCCTCTGGCCAGCGCCCTTCTTCGAACTCCACACCTTGTCGGCCGCGTTCGGGTCGTACGGGGTGTAGTTGTCGCCGCCGAACTGCGCGAGCTTCAGCCGCTGTCGCTCAGCCGTCTTGAGCACGTCCAGGCTCATCATGTCGCCGCTGAAATCGCCCATCAGTCCACCGCCGAGCACGCGACGAATCGGCTTCGGGATGCTGTTCCAGAAGTTCGCGATCGAATTGTACATCCCGTCCCAGAACTCTTGCCACCACTGGGTCAGCGGGTTCCACGCCTCGCGAATGGCGTTGGCTGCGATGATGAGGCCGCCAATACCAACGAGCAGAAGCCCGAATGGGCCGCTACGGGTCAGGATGGCGCCGAGGGCGGCCACGAGCCCCACGAGCGCGCCCTGCATGACCTCGACCGCGTCGGGGAACTTGGTCAGCAGCAGGCCAGTCACCGACTCGCCGCCGTGATAGAACGTCCACAGGTCCTCGGCGACGAGCAGGATCAGCCCGATCAGTCCGCCGGTCAGTAGCCCGCGCAGGAGACCGCCGGCCGCCGTTAGCGACCCCATCGCCTTGGCGGCTGAGGCAATCTTGCCGGCCAGGTCCCCTACGTAAATTCCGAGCTTGTAGGTCATGAAGACGCCGACCATCGCCACGACCTTGCCGAGGTTCTTCCAAACGAACTCGATCGCCCGGCCGGCCGTCTCGACCGCGCTCGACAGCCTCCTCACGTTTGACTCGCTCTTGGTCCATTTGATGAACGTGTCGAGCATGCGGTTGACCGTCGGCATGAGGGCAACTGCGAGCCGCTTGGTCAGCAGCGCGGTCGAGCTGTGGGCCTTGCGGAACAGCTTCTCGGTCTTCTCCGCCAGCTCGTAATTCTCGTTGGTCAGCGGGTTGCCGGCGAGTGCCGCCCGTCGCAATTTCTCGAAGTTCTCTCGCCCCTTCGACATGAGCTGGATCGTTGCCATGTCGAAGCCGAGCCGCTGTCCAAGCGCGATCCGCTTCGAGCGATCCAGCGAGGACATCTTGTCGACGACGTCCCCGAGGATTTCGTTGAAATTCTTCGTGCTGCCGTCGGCGTTCTTGGCAGATAGGTGCCACTTCTTGAAAAACATGGCGCCGCGCCCGACGCCGGCAGCCGCCTGTCCCGTCATGGACGTAAGCGACTGGATACCGCTCTCCATGGCCTCAAGGGACGAGTGATTCTCCGACGCCACCTTGCCAAGCGCCTCGACCTCGCGAGCCGTGATGCCGATCTGCTCGGCGAACGCCTGGACGCCGCCCATCTTCTCGGCCGTCTTCTCGACCATCAGCCCGAGCCCAATGGCGGCCCCCGATATGGAGGCCCCGAGCCCCAGCATGGTGTGCTTTGCCTTGTCGGCGAGACTCTCGAACTTCTCGAGGTCCTTCCCGTCGACCTGAAAGCCGAGCCTCACCCAGAGTGAGTCGAGAATCGACATCTAGTTGTGCTCCCTTGCCGCCGCTTTTGCCGCCGCTTGCGCGCGCCGCTCGTTTTCCTCCTCGACGTCCATGGCCTCATGCATGTCCATCAGGTCGTCGAGCGTGTAACGCCCGCCATCTTGGAGCTCCCAGAGCTGGCAGAGCGGCGGGTTGCGCATGATCGGTCTCCAGATTCTCCAGTCCAGGTTGGCGGGCTGGGCGGGCGTTATGGATTTGTCGTCGGGATTGCGGGTTGGCTTCCAGTCGAGCGAGCGACGGCTAAAAAATCGCCGAGGTTCACCTTCAACCCTTCCACAAAAACCTGCCAGGGCAACAGCGAATCGTCTCCAAACGTGAGGTCGATGTCGACGATCGGCTTGCCGTCGCAGATGATTCGCGAGAATACCAGCCGCATGAGGTCCAGCACCTCGTCTGGGCTGGCCTTGCCGGCAATGCGCTCTATGATCTCGCCAAGCTCTCCCAGCATGGCGGCTTGGTCCAGGCCGGGCTTGCCGGAGATACCGGCGAGTTCTGCCAGCTCCGAGCCCGCCAGCTTGGCAATCGCAAGCTGGAGCTTGATGCCATTCACGGCCGCCAACTTGGTGAACGAGAATGTTCGTCCACCGATCGTCTTGAGCACTGCAGACGCCATCAATTACCCTCCCAGCGCCCGCATGGCCGACTGTGGGGTGCCCGCGACCGCGACCGGATCGCCGAGCAGCAGCTGCAGGTTGGCCACGATGATGGTCCATTCCTGCTCGTTGGCCTCTCGCCCGCGCTTGACCTCGGGGAAGCTCTTGATGTAGCCCGGGGATCCAGCGGCGCTGTCCTGGCGGTAGCTATCCTGCCAGAGCAACATCACGGGCACCCACGTATTGGCGCTGATGGCGGTGCTGGCCAGCTCGAGCAGCTTCTTGTTCGCGCTCGAAGTCTGCTGCAGCTTGATGGTGATCTCTCCGCTGCGGTCTGGGTTCAGCGACAACACCATATTTCCGTCCGCCCCCATCTTGTGGGTCGCGAGATCGGCTGAGCGCTTGACCGTCAACACGTCGTCGCCTTCGCCCCACCCATCGATCTCGAAGCTGGCGTAGCCCGACGCCGAGACGATGAGGTGATTTTCGAGGATGCTGTATGCACGCATGGACATGTGGTGACTCCTTACCGCTGGAAGTTGACCGTGATGGCGCAGCCCTGGATGGCGCCGGCACCGATGCAGATCGCCGTGATGGCTGGAGCCTGGCGAGCAGCGCGCGCGACCGAGCTTTGCTGCGCCACCGGCTGGGCGTAGACGTAGAAGCCGTCAGCCAGGAACGCGCCCGTGGACTTCTCGCCGAGCGCATCTCCGTTCCACACGCCTGGGGCCAGTAGACCATTCGTCACGCCCTGTTTGAGCGCAAGCGTGATGGCGCTGACCAGCTTGGCCACTCCGCCATCCGTCTGTGGAATCTTGGAGACGGCGCCCGTCAGCTCTGAGACGACGTTGGTCTGCACCGTCGACTGCAGCCAGTCCAGCCCCATGACCTCGTCGAAGTATCGGCCAGAGGCCGTGACCCCGTTGGCTAGCATGAGGAAGCTGCCGAACGTGGTGTAGAAGTTGAGGTTGTAGCTTTCGAGCTGCAGCTTGTTCGTTTCGGTCAGGGTGTCGGCCCCGACGCCAGGCAGCTGCTTGAACATGCCCGTGATGGTGCTGTTCGGCTGATTGAAGTCGACGGCGAAGTAGCGGGCCGCCAGGCTGACATGCGCGTTTGGGTAGCCGGACGAGTAGGTGCCAACCAGGTGCTCGTAGCCCAGGTTCTCAAAGTAGTACCCCAGGTTGCTCGTGTTGTTGTATGCGAGGCATGTCGACTCGGCCGTGGTGTAGAATCCCGCGAGCCCCATCCCCTGCGCCCACGCGCCCATGTCCTTCACGTTCTGGGCAGTGGCCTGCAGGTCGCTCGACAGCGCCACGCCGTAGAAGGTCGGGTCCGCATTCCAGCAGGCCTGAAGCGATTGCGTGATCGTCTCGGTGGCCAGCGGCGCGCAGACGACTGCGCCAGTCGCGACGGTGGCGCACAGGAGCGCTTGAATCGCCGTTGGCGGCGTGTCGTAAGTCGGGGCACTGCCGACCGTGACGGTACCGGTGACGAGCGTTGGACTCGTGATGATGAACTTGGTCCCGTCGTGGGTGCAGGTCGTGGACGCGACGCCGGCCGCGATGGCGGTCTGCAGCCGAGTCGCAACCTTCGCGAACGTGTCGTCGGTCGAGAAGTTGAGGCCGTGCAGCTTGATCAGAGTCCCGTCGACGCTGATGTCCATCCCGCCTGACGTGACGGCGTTGATGGCCGCGAGCTGCGCGGCGGTATTGCACGTGCCGGTGTTGAGGTGCCCGGCCGCGCCCGTCGCGAAATGCTCGCCCAGCTTGAGATACTTCGGCTTGGGGCTCTGGCCGAAGTATACCTGTGCCGCGAGGTACTCCTCGTCGGTGCTTTGAAAATCGTCTGCCACTCCGGTCAGGCTGCTGTAGGTCCGCGTTCGCTCCTCGCTCGGGATGCGGCCCGAGTCGCCGAGGATGAACAGCGTCCCGAAGTCGCGAGCGGCCGGCGGCATCGGGGAAACCAGCAGGGAGACGGAGACGAGATCGGACAGCAGTAGACTCATGATGGCACCTCGATGTTTCGTTGGTCGATCTGGCCACTGGGCCACTGGGCCCAGAGGTCGATGTTGGCGGACGCGATGGTGTCGAGCAGGACTGATTCAGTCGTCGAGCAGCCGAAGTGCAGATCGACAGACCCACGGTCTTCCCACGTGGCTCCGTCGACGAGCGCCGACAGGTTGCGGGCCGGCGAGGCGTCGAGCAGCTGCAGCCCGAACCGCTCCATCAACTCCATGTTGGTCGACAGCATCAGCAGCGATTGCAGGCGAGCCGCGCGGTCGAACGCCCCGAGCCCAGGCTGCGCGATCCCGACGCCGTCGACCACCGGGGAAGCGTGGCGGAAGAACTGCACCGACGCCGAGAACTCGTGGTAGACCCAAAGTGTTTCCGTCGCTTGGGTTGATTGCGTGGTGGCGCCCCAGTGACCGGTATCGACGCCAGGCCCGGTGCCGCCCGTGACGGTGACCGTGCAGACGTAGGCGAGCGATGACTTGGTCACCCTGGCGCCAGCGGTGTAGTGGGTGGCGACGTCCCACTCGGGATAGGTGTAGTTGGCCAGCTGGCGTGAGACTCCCGAGATGTCGCCACGGTCGTTCTCAATCAGCACGGTCGCGAACTCCGCAGCCTCGTCCCCCTTGGGGTAAGCCTGGTTGGCCGGGCGCACGCTATTGGCCGCCATCCCGCAGGCCGAGCGCACGAGGTAGCGAACCAGGTATCCAACAGCGTCGATGAAGCTGGCGGCCATCAGACCACGCTCCCGACGGTGATAAGCTGGGCGAGCGCCTTCCGCATGCCGTGTTGGTCGAATGCCTGCACATGCAGCACTCGGAACGTCTGGCCACCATACTGGAGCACGTCGGGCAACTGGCTCTTGCCGTCTCCCGCCGACACATCGCCAGCGGTAAAAAACGCCTGCACGTCCGAGATGCGCACGCCCTCGGGCAGTAGGTTGGCGTCGGTCGTGGCAGCCGGTTGGACGATTCCGGCCAGGCTCGCGCTCGCGTATGAGACCACGACCTGCCCCTCGGACGCCAACGACGACGTCGGGCGCCGACGCGCGAACGTGGTGCCACCGAGGTCCGCATCGGTCATCAGGTCGGCAACGTTGATGCGCATCAGCCGACCACCTTCGACGTCTGGCCGCCATTGGCCTCGAGCTGGTATGTGACGCTCTGTCGAAGCTGGCCGGTGTCGACCAAGGGCCGCGACGAGCCCTTGCGCGCGATGGTGGCTGGCTTCAGCGGCGCGAACTTCAACGTCGTGATGCCGCGCTTGACCTCACCTGCCGCCATCACCCCTAGCTCGTTGAGGGAGTCCGTCACGGTCTTTCGTCCCGCCAAGATGAGCTGCAGGTTGGCGGCATTCAACCGAGAAAACTTGGGGCGCCCGGCCGCGATTCCGTTGCGGATAAATGGCCTCTCTGGGATGTTGTGTTCCGGAGAGCCGAACTCGTGCACCGCCGCGATCATGGCCAGTGGTGTGCCGTCTGCCTCCGCCTTTCCCTCTGGGACTCCGACGACGACGGATCGGTTCGCTTCCTCGATGATCTTCGCGAGACGCCGAATGCCCGGCATGTCGCCACCGTGGACTACGGCGCTCACGACTCCCCCATGGTCACGATGTCTACCTGTGCGGCGTCGGTGGCGATCTCGACGGTGGTCAATGTCCACTCGCGATCGGCGACTGTCACGGGCGTGGGTTCGCGCGCGGGAGGCTCTACCGCTGTCGCCGGGTGCATCCGCTGCAGTTCTTTCTTCCGCCCGCGCTTCATGGGATCCCCACCCAGTTGACGAAGGCTGCGCTGGACGCTGCGAGCATGTCGCTCGCCGCCGCTACCCCGCCGAGTCCGACCATTGCGCGGAGCTCGCAATACCGCCGGCCGTAGTCGGTCAGCATGAACGTGTCTTCCGCCTGTCGCATGATGATCTCACCGTTGAACGACGTCCCCACGGGGCCCACGTGCTTCTCGGTCGTGGCCCCTTTGTCAATCGTCGACGTGCTCCGCGCCGCTCTGGCGTTGGCAACCGAGATGCTGTGGGCAACCCAGTTCCCAACGCCCTCCGAATACCAGCCTCCCCACCGGTCCACGTCGAACCACGGCGCGGACAGGTCAATGATGGCCTGCACGCGCTCGCTGGTTTCGGCCACGAACTCGGGGAAGAGTGCCTTGAACTCGGAGGGCGTCACGGTGCTCCGTTACGACTGCGGATCCGCGGTCAGGACGCAGTCCTGGTAGTACATCATCTTGGGGTAGCGGACATCCACCGGTGTGAAGCGGTAGCGGCCCGGCACGATGACGTCGGTGCCGCGCGGCTGCGGGGCGAGGAACGTCAGGGTCAGCGGCTGGTGCATGACCAAGCGCTCGGGCTTCCTCACCCAGTAGACCACGCGGCTCGAGGGCGTGGCGCCGATCGCGCTGCCGTCGTGCTTGAGGACGCCTGCGTAGTCGAGCGAGGAGCCGGCCGCCGAGCTGTCAGGGTCGACCGGGATGCCGTGGAACTTGATCTCCACGCCTCGCAGGGTCTTGCTCAGGTTGTGCTCCTTGAGGAAGTCCAGGAGGGTGGTCCCCACCGGGACCGTCACGCCTCCCGAGGTGGCGGCAAGCACGCGCGTCGCCAGAGCGTTGAGCGCCTTGACGGGCATCGCGATGTCGGTCACGACCTCGGTCGTTCCGCTGTTCTCGTAGACCGCGGCGATGGCCTTGTTCAGGTCGCCGAGGATGGACAGCGGCGAGGTGCTGGCGCTGTCCCAGCTGCCCGTAGGTGCGATGACCGGCGTGATAACCGTGTTGGGCTGGTTCCAGAACCCGTAGATGCCCTTGGTCGTGTCGCCGCGAAGGGCGATGACCTGCATATGGCGCTGCCAGCCGTTCATCGCGGCCTGCATGCGGACCTCGGAGAGCGGGCGCTTGAGCTGAGCGGAGGCGATCAGCTCCTGCACGTCGTAGTGATAGCCGATCTTGCCGCCCTTGACATCGATGAGGCGACGCCCGAACTTCGCGTCAGCCAACGGCATGTCGGTGCCGACCGGAGACACGATGTCTCCAATGCCGGTCTCGTCCGACTCCCACGCTTCCACCGTCTCGGCCCAGGCCGGGGCCTCGTACGAGACGGGGACCATCTCCTGGTAGATGGTCGCGGGCACGCGGGCGCGGGCCAGCACCTGCGCTTCGGTGTAGGCCAACTGCGAGACGTTCCACGCAAGCGGATCGGTACTGTCGAACGCCTGCGAGTGGTCGACCATGAACGTCGCCTGCATCGCTTTGAGGGCAACGTCGATCTGGTCGTACCTGTGAGCGTACTGGTCGAGCAGCTCGACGGTCTTCTTGTTCCCGAACTTGTCAGGAACTGTGATCCGTCGGCACTCGTGAACGCCGCCCTGCTTGTCTTTGATTTGGAGCTTTTGGAGCAACATGGTGATTCGTCCTTTCCTTCAGCGGCCGTTACGAGGTCAGCACCGTGCCGAGGTCGCGGCTATACACGGACACGATCCCCTTGGCCTGCGCGGCCGTGGTGGTCTTCCACTTCATCCCGACGCACGCGAGCCGCGTGGTCCCGTTCGCGACGCCGCCCTTGGCGCCGCCGACGTTTGTCGTGATGCCGGTGCTGATGGTGACGGTGGTCGCGAGCGCGATCACCTCGTCGCCTTCTCGCACGGCCTCGGCCGCATATACGACGTAGTCACCCAGGCGAGCCACCGGTACCGCCGCGCCGGTCTTGTAGCCGACGACATTCCCGGGGAGCGATGCGGACTGCAGAGCGACGCGGGTCGTGAGACCCTGGACGCGCTGGCTTCCGTTGCTGGCCGTCAATGGGACCACGCCCTTGTCCTCGGTGCCCTTGGCGACGATCACGCCGTAGTCGATGGTGCCGGCGCTGTCGATGCCGTTGGTGGTCGCTTCGTTGATGAAGGTGTCCTTCTCGCTGATGGAACCGGTCGCTTCCGCGCCGGCCAGGCCGAGATCGAGAACGTACCCGCCTGTGGTATTGAGCAGAGATGCCATGGTGATTTCCTTTCGTCCTCGGTTACTCGGACTTGAAAGCGTCGCCGCCACCGATGCGCTCGATGGGGCCAGTGATGGTGTTGGAGTCGCCCGCGACGAGACCGCGCAGGGCCTCGTCCTGGGCGGCAAGGGCCGCTTGCTTCGGGAGGGACAGCAGGACCTCGAAGGCGCCCTTGACCTGCGCCTCGGTGGCCTTGCCGTGGTCGGAGCCGAGGATGGCGTCGGCGACCTTCTTGTTCGTCTCGTCGGCGCACGCGACTGCGATGGCGGCCAGCCGTAGCTGGTGGCTACTGCCCTTGGCCTCAAGCGAGGGGGCCAGCTTCTTCGCGTCGGCGACAACCTGAGCCCGCTCGGCAACGAGTGCGTCGACGTCGATTGACTGCGCCTTGGTCAGCTTGGCCTTCAGGTCGGCGATCTCGGTGTCCTTCGCCGCCAGCTTGGACGCGGCGTCGGCCGCCTTCGCGTCGGCCGCCTTCAGCTTCGCCTTGGCCTCGTCGGCGTAGGTGTCGAAGTCCTCGATCACCTTGTCCCGGTCCTTCGTGACCTTCGCGAATTCCTTCTCGATGGACTCGGCCGCAAGCTCGTCGATCTCGAACCGCGGCAGCCCATCCACTGCTAGTTTCCTCATTGCCATGGTGGTCTTTCCTTTCTGTTCCGTGTCGCTGATGCGGCAGATGGGGCCGCCCCTGGGCGAGTCCACGATCGCAACGTGGTCGCCGAGAATGTTTCTCTGGTAGCCGTCGAATGGTTGGCCGTCTGGCCCCATCCCTGGCGTGAGGTCGAGGTCGAAGCTGTAGCCACACGAGAGTGCGGCTTTCCCGCCGACGACCTTCGCGACCAGCCCGCCGTCCTTCACGAGCGCCACACCGCCGAGCAGGTTCCCATCATGCTTGCCTATGTCCCTCACCTCGCCCTTGGCCAGGTCGCGCCAGTTGCTGGCGTCCACTCCGCGGTCGGGATGGTCGTCGGTGATCGGCACGTTCTCGAAGCTGGCCACCGTCTCGGGCCGGAACACTTCCTCTGGCAGCCGCATGAGCCGCACGGGCGCCTGCGGATCGCCGTCAAGGCCTAGCTCGCTCCGCCCGTAGACCTGCACGCCACAGCGGCCGATCACCGCCGGCGCGGACAGGTAGCCCCGCGGGGTGATCTCGCGCTTCGAGAGCGTCGTCAGGTCGCGGACGGAGCAGCGCATGGCTACTTGCTGCCCTCCGCGTTTTGTCGTGCGTGGATGGCGCGAATCTGGGGCAGGTCGTAGCCCTCGGCGTAGCCGCAATCGCTCGCGTGCTGGAACATGTTGGTCATGCCGGCGCGGTAGGCATCCATCGCCTCGCGGTGATTTCCCTGCTTCTCGTGGAATTGGCCGATCTCCGCGAAGGTGTCGGCGGCCCGCATGTAGTCGCGGGATTCGATGTGCGCCCGGGCCTTGGTCAGCATCATGCCGAGGTGCGCAGCCAGCTCTTCGAGGTCCTTCAACTCCTCCGCCTCGGATGTCACGGTCTGGTCCATCTCGGCGTCTGGAATCACGCCAGCATCGAGGATGTTCTTGGCGTGCTCGTTTCCTGCCATGGCCAACTCTCGGTAGATTCGCTTGTCGGTGCTCATGCGGCCTCCTGGCCAAGGTCAATGGAGGCCCCGGCCTCCATGTCGATTACTGGAATGGCGACGCAGCGGCAGTTGATCGCCTCGCCCGGGTGGACGGGCTCATCGTCTACGATCGGCGGCTCATCCCAGCGACAGCGCTTGCCCTCCATCGCAGCGTGGCTGTCGCGCACGCGCTCGTCGGCACTGGTGCTCCACTCGTACTCATCGACGCCCACGCTCTGCTGCTGTATTTCGTTGAACGACGAGTTCATCTTGGCGGTCTGATCGCGGGCGATGAGCTTCGCTCGTACCTCGGTGATGTCGCCGTCGCGCTGAATCTGCTCGACCAGCGACTCCCAGCGGACCCCGTTGGACCAGCCGTCGGTGACGGTCGAATGGACGCGGTCGAGGTACTGCTCGGGGATGGACCGAATAAGCGCTACGTTGTCACGCGCGGCCTCTTGCATGGCCTGCAGGAGTTGCCCATTGGTCGCGAGCATGCCCTTGATGTCCACGCCAACGACCCGGTTGATCTCGCGTGCCAGTCGCTCGTCGACGCTGTCCCGATTCGCCTCTACCGCAAGCCCTGCCAGCTGCTTCGCCATCGCGTCCAGGTTGCCGAGCTTGGCGGCCAAACGGTCCAGCTCGCCGCCGACGCCCGGAGGGAGGAACGAAGCATCGGCGGCGAGCTGTGGTGCGGAATCTTCTGACGGGCGCGGCCACCGGTGGCGGAGGCTGTCCAGGTACTCATCGACGAGCGCGCGGCATTTGGCTACCAGGCGCAGGAGACCGGCCCGGTAGTTCAGCTCAGCGCGGTGGTTCGGGTAGATGGGTCGGGCCCGGCGTTGAGGTCGAGCATTCCCGTGGCGCCTCCGGTGTGCCCGGGCGCCCGCGTGCAGAATCGCCAAATGCAGACCCACGATCTAGTCGTACGGCAAATTACCCTTTGTCGAAACGACTGCTTGACAGATGCGCTCAATTTGATAGTCATAATGACATGGACCAAACGTCATGTGACACGCAGTCGAAACGCAGGGCGACGGTAAAGCTCAACGAGCAGCAGCGAGCGCGGCTGTCTCAGCTCGTGGCCGCAAAGGGACTTGCACAGACGGCACGGTTCCTCGGCATTGGCTCGCGCACAGTGCAGGTGGCGGCCCTTGGCGGGGACCTGGCGGAAAGCACACTGGCCTTGTTCGAGAAGCGGTTTGCAGAGCGGGACGCCGCGGGGAAGGCGCCATGAGCGCTGCCATGCAAAAACTCGTCGATCTCTGGTATCCAAATGTAGACCTCGAAAAGCAGAGAACCGAAGACGAGCCTACCGAGATCGTCGTCGGACTCATGCATGTTCGAGCAGCCTCGGACATCACCATCGACTTCGACTTCGACTTCGACTTCGACAGGAACGGCTACCGCATCCGCATGCGGCGCTACGGGACCGAGCCGGCTTCCGAAGATGACTGCCCGCTCGAAGAGGTGGCGTTCATCCCGGCGTACCTCGAGCCGCTGTCACCATCCGAACCTGAAAGCAAGACGCCATGACTACGACAGCCCAAGCTCACGCAGCTTAGACTGAACCGCAGGATCGTTGATGCCAGCGTGACTCCAGAACTGGTGAATGCACTGGCGGGCGATCTGCTCGGCGGTGCATCGGCGCGAGCGAAACGCTGGCTGCTCGCCCAACATGTCCTCCAGTATGAGCCCGTAGTTTCCAATCACGTTGCACTGGCTCAGTGACTTGCCTGTTTTGACCACCTCGACCAGGGCGGTCTCACCCCCAACGTGCTCCCACGTAGCCCGATAGAGTCCACGCGGATAGATGAACGGCAGACAGCATCCGCACTCGGCGGGCGGCTCGTGCTGGAGGAGGTCGCGCACGGCATCTGCCCAGCATTTCGCCGGTCCGGCGTCTTCCCATGGTCGCCATATGATTTCCGGGCGCGCGACTGGGTAGTTATGGTCGTTCTGCAGGTCGATCGGGCGCTTGAACACACAATCGCTCTCCAGGATCCAAATCACCTCGGCGTCGCTGTGCTGGTGCGCCCGCATGCCCTCGATGCTCTGGCCGAAGTAGCCCGACACGTCCCCTGGAGAGCTCGGCGCCTCACCCCGGCGCAGGTAGTTCCTGCAGCGCTTGACCTCCACGTAGGTGGGCAGGTCATCGGGTAGCGGCTCGCGTTCTTCGACGACCAGAATCAGCTTGCGGAACCCGGTGGCGTACTTTTCGATCGATCGGAACAGGTAGCGCAGCCAAACGTAGTCAGCCGGGTAGGTCACAACGAGGAAGTCGATGGTGGTCATAGTCGCCTTTCGGCCAGAAGTCCCTGCGCGCACCGCCACGCGCTCTCATCCTTCGAACTCGCCAGCCACGCATGTTCGTGCCCAAGGATGGAAAAGACAGACGGTGACACGTCCTGGACGCCATACAGATTCACGATGGCCGAGCGGTCTCCACACTCACGCAGCAGCGTCTGGCCGTGGAAGCAATCCCAGGGTTGCCCAGCCCGGCACCGATGAAGCGACGGATGATCGTCCCAGCACGACAGGTGCATTGCCATCGTTCCGTTGACGTGACGCTGGCCCTGGAACATGCGTACGCCCGTGATGCGCTTCCCGCTGTCCAGATGCTCGGCGTGCACGCGCTTGATCTGGTCGATCCAATCCCACCGCAGGGGAACGCCGTCAGCCTCGATGGTCAGAACGTTGTCGTACGGCCATGCCGCGCATCTCTGCTCGGCCAGGACCTCGACTGACCCAGCCCACAGGCCGTAGCACCCGTCTGGGTGTCCGGTGGCCTCGCGCCGACTTGTGGCCACAGTAGAGCATGGTTTCTTCGATCTCGGACAGCAGAGGCAGGTCGAACCGCCGAGCGAACACCAGCGCCACGTCTGAGCGCCGGGTGGGCTCCAGATCGGCGATGAACCGCGCCAGCCGCATGGCCTGCCTGGCATCGCCTCGCCACATCTGCAGAACGATCGCGAGCGGCAGCGGGTGATGGGGCGGGCAGCATGCGCGGACGGCATCGCTGGCAATCTGGTGCGCGGCGGCCGTTGCGCCCAATGGATGGCGTGCGAGCTGGCCCACTATCATGTGCCGGCGCCGAACAGCCGGGTCAATGACGTCGGCGATTCGATCAAAAACGCGCCTCAAGTTCATGAGCTTGCCTTCGTCACGCCCTCGCGCACAAGTCGCACCGCCTCGAGCAGCGCCAGCTTGTTCGCAACTCCGATGGTCCAGTTCGCGTGATGGACCAACATGTCGGCGGGAGGGTTCACTGGCCGGCCAGGACGCCAGACGGAGCCCGCGAGCCCGACTGTCCAGTAGCGCGTCGGAAGTGGTACGCATGCCACGGCCAGTAAATCCTTGATGCCTAAGTTGAGCATGTCCTGATCGTGCAGACTCGGCCCTTTCTTCATCTCATCGCGCACGCGACGCCATAACGAATACGCCCGATCACTCGGCCTGATGACCATGAACCCAGCGCACATCCCGCCCTGGCCGTCCCACTGGCAGGCCATATCGTTGTCGCCGAGGCACGCCATCAGGTCGTCGACCACGGGCCCGTAGAACCGCACGTCGACGTCGCTGTAAAGGAACGGCTCGCGCTCGCGTTCGATGGCTCCCAATATCAGGTCGACCTTGTCCATGCACGTGGCATTGAATCCGTCGGTGCCGTAGGAACCGGTTACGGTTCGCTGGGGCAACTGCTTGAGCACCACCTCGGAGTCGAACAGCGCCACCCCGTTGCGCGACCACGTAGCCGGCAGCGACGGCAGAAACACGTTCGAGACGAGCGGCAGGTGCGTCGGCGTGTAGCATGCATACAGTCTCATGGGACCCTTCGTCCGCCCGACTCGGCCGCGCGCTTGCTGACCTGGCACTGCAAGGCACCAGGGACGCGCGCGGCCGAGTTCGGCGGACGAAAGACGGCGGTGCCTTGCATGCCATGATGGTAGCTGATCCTACGCATCGGTCAAGCGTCGAGCACGGATGGTTCCTCGGACGTCGCCACTGTCCAGGCATTCGCGTTTGTTCTCGCGCATCGCGAGTTCTTGGGTAATCAGGAAGCACTCTTCTTGCTCTGCTTGACGAGCGACTTGTATCGTTCTTTGAGAGACTGCCCGATGCCTACGCCAAGCTTCGTTCGGATCTCGTGAGCCATCGCCATTGCCCTCTCGTGCGAGATCCCGAGCGACGCCATGACCTTTTTGTCGCTCTTGCCAGACGACATCTCGCGAGCGAGAGCATGCTCTTCCTCACTGAGCGATGACAACCCGGATCCGCCTCCTGCACCGCCAGCCCACTGACCATTCGGATCTCTGGGCTGTTCTGGGTCAAATCCATCTAGCCCGAACGATTCCTCTCCTGGCGCAGAGCCGGCATTCGCGTTGGCTGCCGTCGCCACGGTTGCGGCGTGCTTCGCCTGAAACTCTGCGATGGTCAGCAGTCCGTCGCTGTCAGGCCACGCCGGGAATCCCATTGTGGCCAGCGCCTGGTTAACCGTGATGATCGACCCCTGCATGGTCGGCGTGAGGGCTAGGGATGCGTTGCCGGTGGCCGCCGTCTCGGTCGCGTCCGCGTCTCCATCCGTATCGGCGTCGTCATCTGGCATTGGCACATCGAGCTCTGCCAGATCAACATCCTCCTGGGCCATGGTCTTGTAGAGCGAGTCTTCCTTGGTCTCGCGCGCGGCCAAGCCCGGCGTGATGATGCCGTCCTCGATGCGCTGGTGATCCGCCTGGCTGCGCTTGAGGTTGATGTCGGACAACTCCGCCGCGCTCATCTGCATGAACGGGCGATACTCAATCGAGAAGCCGTCGGGCAGGCGGCCAAGCTCATTGCGGGTGATGACCTCAAGCAGGGCGAGATGTTGCGGCGCCACCTGCTCTTCGCGCTCTCCAGCCAGCTCGTCGTAGTAGTTGCGCAGGCTAGCATCTCCCGTGGCGTTCATTCCCGCTGGCTCGTCGCCGAACAGGATGGACACCGGGTAGCCCGTGGCGCCCGCTACCTCCTTCATGGACTTTTCCCAGATTTTGTCGAGGCCAGAAAACTGAAACGTACGCTGCTCGCTCTTCTCGGTGTCCAAGTCGTAGACCGCCACGTTGTACATGGATGCCATTCGAGCCGTGGCGGCGTAGCGACGGGCCATCTTCTGTGAGCCAGCATCGGTGCTCAGCATCTCGGCCGCCTTCTTGGCCATCACGACGTCTTGCCGAGCCTTCGGGATCAAGGACGAGATGGCGCCGGTCATCGAATCGTACTGCTTGAGCAAGTCGACCAAGACCTGCAGCGTGCTGTCGTGCCAGCAGGCATTCGCGCGATAGGTCCACCACGGCACCACGTCACCGTCGAAGCGGATGACCCGTGTCCAGTGCACGCGCTGACCCTGCATGCCACCTGCGTCGGCCGAGAGGACGTGATAGAGCGGCTTGCCGTAGTTCGGCGATAACGGGTCAGCGTCGATCTGCCCGTCGTGGTTCGCGCGCCATCGGTCGTAGACGCGCAGCCATTCAAGGCCTCCCTTGCCAATCACTGAGTAGTCCACAGAACCTTCGACGATCGGCAACGGGTCTGACAGCAGCTGACCCTTGATGCCAAGGACAATCACGGAGCCGCCGAACAGTCGCGCCCACGTGGCGGCTTCGACCACGAGCTGGTCAGCATTCCACCGGCGCCGGCATGCCTTGCGGACGCGGTCGGCCTCCGTCTCCCTTACCTTCCCCTTGCCGCCCTTCTTGCCTCGCTCTCCTCGCTTCTCGCCGCTGCCCTCCCATATCAGGTTGTAGCCCGGGCGCAACATGTCCCTAGGCTTCTTTCGGACGATCTTCTTTGCCAGCCACGAGACGCGGTAGACGTTGACCAGGCTCTGCCAGTTCTCGGTGATGGCCTGCATCCACTGGGCGGCTACGGCTGGGTCATTCGCGCCGCCTTGGCCGCTCATCCAATTCGCCACTTGGTCGTAGGCCTCTCGGTTCGCGAACGGGCCGTATGGATTGTCGACATCGGTCTGGGCTCGCGCCTGCACGTATTGGGCGACAGTCGCGCTCAGCTCGGTGGATACGGCTGCTTGCTTGCGGCGGAAGATGTCGAGGATGGACATGAGGGCACCTCAGTAATAGCGGAATGGGTCGTCGTCTTCGAGCACTCGGCGAAAGGCACCGGAGAGCGCGTCGACGGCGTCGTCATGAACCTTGGGGTCCGGGAAGGCTTCGAGCTGGCTGAAAAACTGCTCATTCCACGCGCCCTCGAGCACGTCGATGTTGCCGTGCTGCCACTGAGCTGCGCACGGTTCGGCGCGCGTCTCCTTGTCGCCCGTCTCGCGGTCGGCGTATGGGTTGAACCCGGCGAGGAATAGAACGTAGCTCTCGGATTGCTCCTTGCCGGCCTGTGCTGGGTCCTGGGGGACGCCGACGGAACACGATTCTCCGTCCTGTTCGGCCAGCCGTTTGATGAGCGCGCGCACGTCGTTTGCCCGCTTGCGCGCCATCTCGACGTGCATGACGATGAACCTGCCATCTGGATAGCGACCCATCTTCACGCCACACGTCCAGTCAGGATCACGGCACGAATCCGTTGGCTCGGTGGCGGCCAGGTCCCAGCGCCTCGTCACCGCGCGGATGTCTGATGGCACCGTCTTGACGATCTTCACGTCGGACCTGCGGAAGTAGCTGCCCGACACTGCCCGCACCTTCCAGTTTCCCTCGAGCAACCGCGCGCGATTCACGCGGGTCATGGCCAGCAGCTTCCCGCGGTACTTCGGATCCTTGTCGACCATGCGCGGGTTGTCGTCGAGCGTTCCGGGAATGAAGGTCAGGCTCTGCACGTCGATGGCGGTCACTCCTGAGCCGGGTGGAAGCTGGGCTAGGACCTCGCGCTTGCTGCTACCCCACACCATCTCGCCATCGAGGCGAGTGAAGTAGCGGAGCTTCCCCGCATGCTCAGGAATCGGGAATCCGGTGTCCTGGTCGATCCACCATGCGATCAGCTTCGCCACCCACGAGTCCGGGTCTGGGTTGCACGTCGCGAGCGTGTAGGGCCTGATGCCGCATCCGCTGCGGTTTCGGCTCTGCATGTACCAGAATTGGGACTCAAGAAAGTGGGTAAGCTCGTCGAAGATGAGCAGCGCGATCTGGGACCCCTGCTTCCCGAAGACCGTGTGCTCGTACTGCAGGTGATCCATCGAAATGCGGGCCCCGAGCGGCCAGCGCCATTCCGCCGTGTGCTCTATGGGTCGGGCGCCCATCGGCAAATACAGCTTCACGCTCTCGTCCCAGAGCCCGCCATGGTCGCGGATTTCCTCCATCGACCGGCGGAAGAACGTACAGCGGAAGTCCGGCAGATGAACCCACTTCACCGGTGCGAGCAGCTCGGCGTAGCTCTTGCCTGCGCCGCCAGCCCCGCCTCCGATCGTGATGTCGGCTCGCGACGACAGAAACCGCGTCTGGAAACCAGGTTGCGGGCCGACCACGAGATCGTAGTCGCTACTCGATTGTGCCGTCGCTTGCATCGGTATCCACCGCTGGGGCCGCTGCTGGGGCGGCGCCGCCAGTTCCGTCGTCTGGATCTTCTGGGTCTCCAGGTCCGCGTCCGTTGTCGGGCAACACTGCCAACACGCGCAGTCCGCTTACGCTGGCGTTCAGATCGAGCTGCGCACGCGCCTTCCCTGCAACCTGCTCGATCAGCAGCTTGCGATCCGCCGAGCCCTTGAGGCCGCGAATCAGGGCCGTCTCGTACGCCGCCAGGAGAAGGTTGTCCCACCGGCTTGACCTGCGCGGATCGTCCGGGTCTGCCTCGCGAAGGAACCTAGCGATCCTAGACTGAGCTTTCTTCCAGCCGTTCGCTCCTGATTTGTTCCTGACCTCTCCGGGTTTGATCGCGTGCTGCTTGAGAGCGTCTCGCTGGGCCTGGGTCTGGACGCGCTTTGGCTCTCCGTCTGCCATCTTTGGCGTTTCCGAGACGTCTCCTGGATGCGACATGGATATTTTATCGATACCGTTCTTTGTTCGTGCTGTCCAGTGCTTTCTGTATTTTCTGTTACGACAGAAATCCAAAAACATACGAAGTCCAATACGTGAGCGACCCAGGGCGCACGACGCAAGTGGGACTCCGCTTCCCTGTACCCAATCCTGAAGAGGTGGTCAGAGAGCCAGTCCGGTTCCTGCGGTGCCGTCTTGGACGTGGTGGAGTTGAGCGCCTTCTTTTTCTTCCACGTGGCCGAGCCCTTCGGAGCCGATGCCCCTTCGCGCGTGGCGTTGGCCTGCTTCACGGCGCCGCGATTGCTCGCGCGTCCGGGTACCTACCAGCCCGTCCCTTGACAGCTTGTGAGCGTACCGGTCGCGGTCTTGTCCCGACGTCTGGATGCTCGAGAGTTGCATTCCGTCAGGGTGCCACGTCGGGCGACGGGGCGTCAACTAAAGAAAAGCCCTGTGCGAGTGCTCAACAGCTCGCACAGGGCCTCTACCGATCTGCTCAACGTTTCGCCTCCCATGGAGGCCGTCACCTCAAGCAAAATTAGCAGCCAGACACTGAGGATCTTGCCAGGGGAGGATGGTTTCCGCAAGGGGCGTCAGGGTGCCGCGTCTGGTGGCGGGTCGTCAACTAGATCGCTCACGTCATCGCTGCGATCCCACGGAACTCTGCTGATAGCCGGCGGAACAGGTCAGGATATTCACGCTTCAGCCACGCGAACCGCCCGTAGCGCTCGGACGTGTTCCCGGCGTACGTACAGACGCGAATCTCACGCCTTGGCCGCAGCGACGTCCTGTCGTACGCCTCGTTGTATTCGACCGCATTGCTCACGATATACGCCCACACATCGTCGTCGGTCCAGTCCCAAATCGGGCAACACCGGAGCTGGCCATTGGCCATCCGGTAGAGCGAGCCCCTCTTGGTAAGGTCCGCCTTGCGACCGTCGGATTCGTCACGCCGCAGGCCTAGGAGATAGCAGTCAGTCTCGAGTTCGCGCGCCGCTTGTTCGGCAACATCCTTGATGATCTCGTCTGCGATCTGACCAGCACTCAGCCACTCGGTGGCATCCTCCCTGCCGACCCCAACCGCGCGCAGGATATCCAGGATGGTCCGCCTTGGATGGCACCAACTCAAGACGGTGGTCCAGTGGTCCTGCACGTGGTGCACGAGCTGGTATGTGCTCGGCAACTCTGCCCCGGAGTCGTAGAAGCAAGAGAGCACGTCAAGCTGGATCTGTTGCGCCAGGTGCAGCACCACGGTGCTGTCCTTGCCTCCAGAGAACGATACGTATGCACGCTTGCTCTGCGCGAACGCCTCACGGATGCGCACCTTGGCTCGCTCTACCTTCGCCAGGTGCGACCGAAGGCGAGCGACCGCGAGGTACAGCGCCCGCTCGCCTTCGTCCATATGGTTTACCTCCCACCTCCCGTTCCCGATCCTCCCCCTCCGCCGCTCGCCGCCGCTCCCTTGCCCCCCTTCGCCGCTCCGCCTCTCGACTTCGTCGACTGAATCGATTTTCCCTTGGCCACTTTCCCTCACCTCCTTTCGCTCGTTCATGTTGTTGGCTTACCAGGTGGCAAGAACACGTCTCCCTGGTTGCGCACATCCCAGTATGCAGGTTTCACGCCGTACCATCCAGGATCGCCGTCCAACCCGCGGTCGCGAGCGACCACAGCCGGGAGCGCGCGCGTTACCACGCCGTCGCGAACCTCGCTCCAATCCTCGTCGTGCGGTTCTACCGTCCACGCAGATACCAGCCCCCAGCCCTGCGACCGCTTCTTGCCCACGCTTCCGACATGCGTGCTCAGCAGGTCAAGGATGAGCGCCGGTTCGCCAACGCAGTACCAGCGGATCTCATCGGCGAGCAGGTAGAACACGGGCATGTTGTAGCCCTTGAACTGGCCGCTATTAACTGTCACACTCTTCGCCTCACTGCGCGTGATGTACTCGCTGTACCTGGGCCGCTTCACCCAGAACGATTTCCCCTCTCCCTTCCATTCGGCCACTGCGAACGAGGCTGCATAGTACCAGTCCTCACCCTCTCCACGTCGTTCCAGGCAGTCGACCGCCGGAGCCTCCTCGACCTGTGGTCTGCCCATCTCGCAATGGACCGCATACGACAGCAGCCCATCGAGAGGGAAGAACCCATCCCCCATCACCCCGACGCCCCCTAGTTTCGCTGTCACGACGATGGGGCGCATGCCGGCCTCCTCGCCTTCACAGTGACCAACACCGGAAGCTTGCGGCCATTTCTCGACGGAACCACCACGCAGCGGATGCCGCGAACATCGTATTCCAGTGCGCCGCTGGGCAGCCGACGCGCTCTCTTGTTCGCCTCCTCCGACATGGCGATCAAGATCGCGAGGGCGTCTTTGAACGCCGTGCCCGGCGCCACCCGCTCGCAATATCTCTTGACCGCGTGGGGCGAGATAAACCACTTCCCAGCCGCCCCCTCCTGGACCTCGGCTGCGCGGCGCTTGATGTCCAGGTTTCTCGTCTTCCCCTGGCGCATGCGAATACGCTGGATTTCCACGGCCATCGTCGAGCGTCCGATACGCTTCCCGACCTCCTCGTGGGACAGTTCAGAGCGCAGCAGCTCGCGCTCTGATGCCGTATACCACTCACCGCCGTGCCGAGGGCCAAATGGACCGTATCCATTGCGTCTGGTGCCATGCTGCTTGCGCAGGCGCACGGCTGCGTCCATGGCCACGCGCCAACGTCCACGCTCGTCTTTCGTCGCCTCGAGCTTGCCAAGTCGAATCCACCTCAGCACGGTCTTTCTGTCGCACCGGAGAATCCGGCGCAGGTCTGGCGTCCCCAGGGTCTCCGGTGTGTCCATCCTCAAATCCTCCCGAGCAGCTTGACGATCGCGTCCTTGTTCACGGTGAGGTGGTCGGCGTACGCCTTTCCCAGCGGGGCGCCGATGGCATCGGTCTGCACCGCCGCAGTCCCGATCTCGGACCAGCCATCCAGCTTGATTTCGATCTGGCCGTGGCCGGCCGCCGTCTTGCCTCCGATCGCGGGCGACCGAGCGAACTCGACCAGGCACGACGCCATGGCCTCGAACTCGAGATCGGTCGCGGCCCGGAGGGCGAGCCACCAGTAGAATCGCGTCCCCGCCGCGAACGTCTGGACGTGGTAGCGCATCTGCTGGTGCTGACCGACGTCTTGGTCGGGCTGCTCGGTGATGGTCTTCTGCCTGGACTTCGATTGCGCGGAGTCGAGCAGCTTCCGGTCATCGGCTCCAAGCAGGGAGCGCATCTCCTCGCGTTTGGAGTCGTCCCGCCTGGTATACGCCTCGGTCTGCAGGTACTCCCAGATGGTGAGCGTCGATGATGGTCTGAACTTGGCCGGGATCAATCGCTCGGCCTCGTGGCAGATGGGCACCGCCTTGCCGACCTGAAGCTTTCCCTCCATGATCATCGAGCCGCATGCTCCGCCAAACACGCCGACCAGCGGGATCGCCCTCATCAGCTCGCGAGCATCCCCGATAGGAACGGAGCTAGTGGACTCACCGAGCTTCTTCGCGCCCTTCTCGCCTGCCATCGGCTTGCCAGTCAGCGAGCCGCCCGAGAACAGGAAGTGCAGCGCCCCGATGGACAACTCGGGATCGCCGAGGCAGCGGAGCATGAACCTCATCCCGCAGTCGCGTAGGATGCCGCGCATTGCGTTCCCCGAGTAGATCGGGATGCTGACCACGCTACCGTCAGGCGCCACCACCTTCTCACGTCGCAGGATCTGGGTCGTGCTCTTCGTTTCGCCACCATGGGCGATCGACGACATGGCCGTGATGGTTCCCTCGTATCGATAGTTTTTCGTGTCCATCATCAGCAAGCCTCCACTCGGTCAGAGTTTACGCGAGATTCGTACACCTCTCGCGCTTCTTTTGCCTCCTGCTGGCGCACGCGGAGCATCGCTACCACGGTCGCAGATTCATCCCGCATCAGGTCCAGCAGTCTTCCCGCCCACTCGGCCGCCACGCACTCCGCGATCGCCACCGCCGACGCTTCCCGGCTGGCCGGAGTCGATCGCATCGCCGAAGAGAGAGAGTTGATGAACCTCGCTAGGTCCGGCGTAGTCGACGCGCTCGCCTCGATGTTCTCCTGGAAGATGCGCCAGATCTCCAGGCGCTGCTTCGCCCACGATTCGTGGTCCACCGTCGACCAGATGGCCCCTATCAGGTTCACCGCTTTCGCTCTCAGGTCCGTTCGTTCCATCATTTTCGTCCTTTCCTTCATCATCCGGCCTTGCGGCCAAGAACATCGCCAATGAGAACAGCGCCGATCCGCGCAGTTGGCGCATCTCCTCGGCATCGGCTGCAAATCGCTCACATCCATAGAGCCCGATCCTTCGCGTGTCCCAGTCACCGCTCGCCACCTCAGTCTTGCTGAACACGGTCAGCATCCGCTCCATGCGCCCGAGCAATGAGCGCATGGCTGCCGGCTGGTAGACAACCCGCTGCTCCTCGAACTGCACCGAGCACCGATGCGCGCTGTGGTTCACCGGCGCTCGATAGGCCAGCTGCTTCTGACCGCTCTCGGCTACCACCGCGCACCATGGCCCCGAGGGCGGCGCGCAGAGCAGCGCGGACAGTCGACGGCGCTCCTCTACCTTTTTCGTGAATGTCAGCCACTTCCCTTCGGCGACAGCGTGAGAGAAGTTCCGCCACTTGCCGCTGTCGCGCCCCACGACAGCGCTCGCATCGTTCAGCGACCACGAGCATGGGACACATACCCATGAGCTAGACAGCGCCTTCGCGTCGCTGTGGCCCGTGAATGTGGGCGTGAGCACTTTTGCCTTCGACAGCATTCCGGTCGCTACCGAGCCACACAGGTAACACGCGGCCGAGACGTTCTGTACGCCTTCCACCACGGGGCGCCCCGCTGCATTCCAGATCATCGTAGCTGCGTTCATGTACCACCCGCGAGGCGCCACGTGGGTCTCCTGCTGGCCCACCAGCATCTTCTGGTCACTTGCCACCGCCCTTCGGAAGCACGACGCGTCTGAGGCGCGCACTACGGACGGCTCGGTCTACCTCGCGGGAGACCAATTTGTACACGCCATCGTTGCTTGCATCCCAGTCGTTGCGCTCGATGCGCTTCCGCAGCGCCTCGCGGTCGGACTTCTTCATGGCGTCACCTCCTGGCCAGCTCGCGCGCCCGCTTCACGCGCTTCACGTTTGAGCGCCAGTCGCACCGTCGCCGCATCCGAGCCCGAGAGCGCTCCGACGACAGACGCCACAGCGCAGTCCAGACCTGGCGCCGGCTGGGCACCACATAGCTTGGGTCCACCCCGAAGAACAATATGGGAAGCTTTGGCATCTGCATCTCGCAGCTGTAGCGAATGGACGCGCGCCAGTCCTCTCCGGTCTCGACGTGGGTCTCTACCGCCTTGAATGCGACCAGCGGAGGTTCCTGCATCAGGCAGACTCTGCCCTCCGGTATCGCTCCGAAGCGATCGACCACGACCTGGAGATCTGCCAATTCATCCGGTGTGGCTCCGAGACTGAGCAATTTCTCGTAATCCTTCTGGCACACGAACATTTTCTTGGGCGTCACGGCGTCACCACCCTGGCCGTCAGCGTGACGGCGTAGATGGCCTCGTCGTCGAAGACGTCTATCCCCGCATCCTCAGGGGTGAGGTGCCATCGTTCGGACATGACATTTTTCGTCGCATACTCTGGCGTATTCCCCGCGGCGTACACCGTCCGCACCACGCGCCATCCCGACTTCGCCTTTTCGAGCTGCCGGCGGAGTTCGGCGTTCTCGGCGCGCAGTCGGTCGAGTTCTCGCACCATCGATTGCACAAGTGTCACGGCTCACCTCCCAGGCTGCGGACCAGGGCTCGCAGTCGGTCTAGCTCGGCGACGATGGACGTTGCGCGCTTCTCAGGCAGTTCGAGCACGTCCTCATCGTGAGCCTCTCGCTTGAGCCATCGCTCCGCCAGGTCGAGACCCGGCGCAGGCTCGCTCGGCTGCTGTCCCTGCGTTGTCGTACTCATGATTACCACCCCACCGGGCGCTGCCGTACGCGCAGGTCAGCGGGCCACTCGTACGGATCGGCTCCGGCGCGGTCGCGTAGCGGAAAGATCATGCAGTTGCTGTCTCGCGATTCTCTCCCCAGCTGCTTGTTCCAGCACGGAACTTTGGCCTCCGCGCACTGGCGCACGACCGAGCGAATCCACTCGACGTGGCAGGGGCGAGCGTTGGGGCCCGACTCTCCGCCACATACGATCCAATCAAGCTTGGCGCAGGTTCCGCCGTGTGGTCGCAGGACACCGTGGGTACCCTCAAGCGCGTTGATCTCGGTTGGAGG
>Ga0210129_1000043_pt1 | contig 32282 bp, 78 predicted proteins | sample WestPond_Cattail_2_FD_185582 | JGI IMG/M metagenome (GOLD analysis project Ga0210129, IMG submission 185582) | Wetland microbial communities from the San Francisco Bay, California, USA, that impact long-term carbon sequestration -... | ecosystem: Environmental > Aquatic > Marine > Wetlands ... | reverse complement strand
GATGTATATATAGAGGAAAATACACCGTCTATAAACTTATCTATTGTAATTTTCCCGTTGAACGGTATAAAATCCATCTTTTGAATAATTGTATCAGCAGCTATCGAAACTGCAACCATGTCTTTTATCCATTCATCTTCTTTCTCTACTGTTTTATTTACTGTTCCGGTTATGTATTTTTTTACTTTATCTGAATATTCTGATATTTCATTATCTATATTGCTGTCAATTCTGTTATATGCGTTTTTTGTAGGTATAGATTTTTCTGAATCAATATAATCATCTATATCACCTTCCATTTCAGTGAGAATATCCAGCATATATTCAGATAAAGTGTTTCCTGAGAATTCTAAATCTATATAATGTCTGGCAAATTTATCAAACTTGTCCATTTACATCTTTACCTTTGTTTTTAGCATTTTTTGTATCATCTATAACCGTCATGTCATATTCTGGAATATCTGCTTTCCCGGTTTCCTTGTATTTAATAAACAGCCGGTTTGCTTCCATAGAAGTAATAGGAGCTTTATCAAGGTCGAGCCGAACAAGATAGTCTTCGTATGTTTCATCTTTCGGAATGATGTTGTAATTTTTAAGTACATAATACACGTCATGAAGAGAAAGAAGATGATTTGTATTGAACAGATTGGCGAGAGAATTAACCATATTGGAATCTTTGTCTTTTGCATCAAAATCAGTGCTGAGCGTGAATGATACAATAGATGAATCCATGTTATTCCAGTCGCACATTATTTTAAGTGCTTTGGTCATAGCCTGACTTATCCTTATGGAATAAGTTGCAAGATTTGCATTTTCTCCCATACGGTGTATGTCGGCAGATTCAGCTGATGTAGAAGTATCTTTAGAAGTAATGCTTGAGAACATATACCCTATCTGTGCTTCTGCATTTGCAATTGCCTTTTCACTGTGCGTTAAGCCTTCTCCGGCGAATGAAAGTATACCTACTTTAGCTTCAGGTTCAGGAAGCATAATCATTGTCTCTTTTCCTACAACTATTTCTTCATCATTTCCATCGTCATCTTTTGAAGGAGTATGTCCTGTAGTATACATTGTGGGAAGAGTAGTCATATGAACACCGTATTCATAATCAACAAGCTTCTGGAAATGTCCTATGTTAAGTTTTGCTATATCATAGAGCATTGATTTTGAAGGTATTTCTCCGGGGATGGTTATAAACGGTATGAATTTCATTGGTTCTCCGTGCATATATATAACCCGTTCATCTACTTTTACTATAGATTTTTTAACTTCTTTAGAAAATATTTTTTTGGTTTCTTCTATATTATAGATTTTCTGTACATAATTATTGTCTTCGTTGAGTTCAAGAACCCTGAATCTTGATAATCTGTCATGCGCAAATTCAATATTACTTATATCTTCTTCCTCTTTGAGAACTACCATTGACAGCACTTTTATACCGTTGATACGCCGCCTTTTCCAGTTTATAACATTGTAAGCGGAATAATAGGTAAGATACGATCTGTGGTTGTTCCGTTCTGCATCCAGTACGCTTTCGTCCGGGTCGGCTTCGGGATAATCAACAAGTATACCTCCCCAGTTAGTAGGTATATTGTCATTTATCATATCTGCCGTAAACTGGGAAATTGTAGTTCCGTTCATATCTATATTATCGAGATATCCTTTATCTATGAATTCCTGCGGTACAGTTATTTCCGGTAATTTCTGCGTAAGCATACCGTGAATATTCATCAGTATCCTTCCAGTAAAATTTGCAAAAGTAGCTCTGCCTATTCTGGCTCTATAAGATTCTTCCTTTTCTTTATATTTTTTAGGACAATACTGTTCCCTATATTTTATTTTATCATCACCGGCTATACAGTCAGCTATTATATCCCACTGCCGTTTATATTCTACATAAAGCCTGTCTTCGGTAGATACTCCATCTGTGCCAATTACGCCTGAATTATATGTATCTTTTTCCATTTTTCACTCCTATATTCCAATTACTTTAGGTATATAAATCCTGTTCTTATGAAGGAATGGCATCCTGTAGCATATCAAGTATGCCATAGCGTCACTTATATGGTCTAATCCTGAAGTTTTATCAGGTTCACCTTTATCATTATATGAATATCCATTCAATGATTTTACAAGCTGGGGACATCTTGTTGCAGATACGTATACCCGCGATTCTCCTCTTGCATTCATTAATGACGCATTTACGGTATTGAATTTATCCCTTGTCTGATACGGAGCGTATGGTGAACATACTTTAAATCCGTTACTTGCAATTATGTCAAAATCACTTTTTCCTACTATAGAAGAAGTCTGTCTTTTTTTGCCTGTAGGGTCTGGATACGTTATAATATTCTTTCCCGGAAATCTTTTTTTAAGCATATCACACAATGCCTGTGTACTTGAGTTCTTTTCACTTATTTCATCAAAAAATATAATTCTCTCTTTGAGTACTGCATCAGGTATAGAAAAAGCTATTGCGGCAGTCATCGGGTTTACGTTAAAGTCTATTCCTACAAGTATATCATGAGGAAGATTTATTTCTCTTATCAATGCATCTATTTTACTGTTTGAGTTTATTGATTCTGTATATGCATCATAAATACGGTTAGTCATTGTCTCAAAAGATGCAAGATATTCCTGTGCAAACATTTTAGGACTCATTGTTTTTCTTGCCTGTTCAATCTCTTCTTCTTCTATATTTCCACCGTCTATAGAGGTGTAATGAAAATAAGCCCAGTTTTTGTTCCCTGCTTCCTGCAATCTTTTTGCTTTCATAGCCAAATCATAAAATTCATCATATCCATTTGGAGTAGATATAATCAGAAGTTTGTGGTCTTTTCCTTTGTCGGTTGTTGCAGGGTATACAATATCATATGTGCCTTTCGGCTGGTCTCTGTATTCATCGAATATAACAAAATCAGGGCCGCCTCCTCTTAAATGTTCAGGGTCATCCGCAGACTTAAGATAGACTTCTGATTTAGTCCTGTAAAACTTTGCATACATTTCCTTTTCTTTTCTTTCGTAATATGCAGAAGGAATATATCTGTCCATCCAGTCGCGCCACATATTTTCCCTTGACTGTGCATTTGTAGGAGATATGAACCATGTCTTTTTAGGTCTGCCTGTTTCTTTTGTGCTTTCCTCAAACATCATGGAACCTGAAACCCATGTTTTTCCAAAACGCCTTCCGGCACATACAACAATACGTGAAGCATGAGAAGATATTATTTCTGACTGTGCTGCTGACAGCGAATACTTAATTGTCGGCATCTTTACCTTCTTCATCCTCATCTATACTGTCATCATCATCTTCCATATCTATTTTTATTCCTGCATTTTCAGTATCATTAGGAAGTTCTTTTAATGCATTCTCTTTTACCTGTTCGCTGACTGACGGCGCAAGTACAAATTTAACACCGGGTATATCATTCTTTTCAACATCCTGCATAACAGCTGCTTTCCCGTCTACATATTCAATTACAAGCCTTGAAAACGGTGCAGATATTTTAGGGTCTGGACTTAAAGCATTCGCCATGCAGTGTTCTGCAAATTTCTGCGCATATGTCTTTTTAACTTTCAAAGGTCTCCCTGTTTCACCGTCTTCTTCTGTATCGGTCATTTCCTGCTGCATAAGTGATTTCAGGCACTGTGATATAGCGTGCTTTTCTGTTTTTGAGACTTTGTATGTTGATGAAGAAGGTGTAAGAACTCCCATTGATTATTCCTTATACTGCATTATGCTTTCTATCCCTACACCCAGAACCTTGCATATGTTTTCGAGCGTATCTGAATAGATACCTTTCTTGCAGTGCATACGGCTTATTTCGCTTTTTGTAAGTCCTGCTCTTTTACCAAGTTCAACTTGACTTATATGTCTTTCTACCATAAGTTTAAACATAGGCTTATAATCTATCATTTTACAATCCTCATAAGTTCATTCGGCTGGCATTTGAAGTATTTACATAAAATATTAAAATGTTTTGTACAAAATACTCCTCCGTCTATCATTTTTTTAATGGTAATAGGACACAGCCCTGTACTTTTAGACAGGTCGCTTATGCTTATTTCCATATCAACCATTTTCTTTGCCATAGGCACACAATCTATCATTTATTACTCCTATACATATACATATTTCTTTTAGTCTGTAATTGCACTATACATATAAATAGCACAGTTATATAAATTATGCAAGCAAAAAGTTTATTTAGCGCTATTTATATTGACAAAATATATTTTTTGTTATATCCTATGTCTAAGGAGTAACTAAAATGATAAATAATATCACGAATAATAATTGGATTAATGTTAAAAACAATAAATTTCCTACGCCAAGAATAGAAATATTGTGCAAACTTCCTGATGATAAGCGTAGAATTGGATATTATGTTGACGGAAATGGTAGAGGAGAATCAAATGTTGGTTTTTTTGGATTAGATTCTATAAGAATACATCCAGTAGAATGGATGTATTTGCCATGATATTATAAAAACAAACATACTATCAATTGACATTTTTTATATTATAAGGATGAAATATAATGATATTAACAAAAGAAAATCTTAAACCTTTTATGAAAAATAATAAAGTTTTTCTACCAAGCAGAATAAAAAAACTTGGATTTGACACATCTACAAAAGGATGGACTAAAAAACTTATGGGTGAATATGTGAATGATGATGTTTATAACAAAGTTTTAAATAAAATTACAAATTATAATAACTATAATAAGAAAAAACAAAATAAATCGAACAATATTAAATCATTTGACAAAAATACAGAAGAATTTATAAAATTATATATTGAAAATATGTGTACTGAAAATATATATGGGGGATTAGTTACGGAGTGGATTCACGCAGATATTAAATGGGATATAGTGAGAATAAGGCTTATGAAATTACCATATGAAGCTTTTCTTAAAACATATTATTGGAAAGCAATCGGTATGTATCTAAAATATAAAAACGGAGAACATTGTACTTATTGTTCTTGTGAAAAAGGATTGCAAATACATCACAAAACATATGAACATCATGGAATAGAATTGTTTTATTTAGACGACTTAGAAGTCTTATGCGATAAATGTCATAAAATGAAGCATTAATTTTTATATTCTGTTTTTTTGAATAATTTCCAGTTACGGTCTTTTTTTTGTTTATAATTTTTATCTTTTATATATCCTATGCATCGTACTATCTTTTCTTTATATATATATTTTATATCTCGACATCTTTCATAATAGATACAATGATAACATATATAATCCTTATCATATAATAGCAAATATTCTTTAGCAAAATAATCTTCGGCCATTATATTGTTAATTTCCATTTTTTCACCTATATTTTTAGCCATTTATTCACCTATTCCAAGTTCGTTGAAAACTTTATTTATTTTAGGCGATTGTATTGCAAACCAGTCAACCATTTCTTCGTTAGTTGCCCAAGAATCTTCTGATTTATTGCAATTATTATCAAGACCGCTACAATGAAGAAAAGCATGTATTATTTCATGTCTTATATTCCGTTTCATATATGCTTCCGGATTATTTGTGAATCTTGTATCACTCGAATCATGAAGAAAATTGTTGTTTATATATATTGTTTTATTATCATTGTCACACAATCCATCATATTCTTTTGAAAGAAGCTTTTCATCTATACCGCTTTTCACAAAAACAAGTTTATAATCAGTTCCCAAAATATTCACAATTTTATTATTCAATAATTCATCAATCATATATTTCTCCTGTTTTTATAAATATTTCACCACAATATTTATATCTGTGTCACAAAACACATTCTCTATTATTTCACGTACTCTTCCCCATTGCAGCCTGTCAAGTCCGCATCCTATCTTAGGAATACACAGTTTATAATAACCGGAATCAGTCATATAATCTCTAAGACTTATAAGCGCATTCCCGATTGATTTATAAGTCGGCTTTCCATATGTATGTGATTTTGTTATGAGATTGGCCGCGTTATCAATCATAATGCAAAATCCTTCATTTCCGTTTTCCCCGTTTTTCACAGATTCGCATAATTCGCTGGATAATCTTCTTTTTATTCCGAAGTATTCCACAAACATAGGTGCTATTCCTGCACCATAATTACCATCCTGTGCAATGCAGTGTGCATATACAGTGGATTTATCTGTATTCTCAAATAGATTTCCTTTTATTTCTGTTAATGTCATAAATCAACCCTCTTTTTATTTGTTTTTTTCGTGTTGTACTAATTCTATAAAATATTCATTACCCACATAATTACTCGGTCTATCTATATCCCATGTTTTATTTTTAGACAAATAGTATCTCAAAGGATAAAACAAACAATAGCATACTTTCATATCTTTATTATATACGCTTGAAGAACATGTACCATCTGATCTACTCCATCCTCTGCCACGATTTATTCTATATGTTCTCATGTCTAATTCTATACTATATTCATCAAATGCCCGTTTATAAAATCTATATTGTAAATCAGTGCAATAATAAGCAGGACTATTAACCATACGGTCTAAATCAGCGTCATCCATCATTTTATATCACTCCCTGTAGTCAGAAGCATAATCATATTGTCATATTCATCCAATTTTTCATAATACTTTTTTTCATTTTCCACTTTTTCACTTTCATATTTTTCCAGTTCTTCTTTGCCATCTTCACCAAGACTTTGTATAAGCGATTCAATCATATCATTGAGCTGTTTATAGCCTGAAACCAAATCCTGTTTTTCACTGCGTATAACTTTCAGAATACTGTCTGCATCATGCTCTGTTAATGTTATCATCATTTATCTCCTTATTTATATGCTATTTCATGGGACATAATCTGTTTTATGCTTTTATCACCATAATACCAGAAATGAACAGGTTTTTCTTTTGCCGGAATTTCTTTAGAATTACACATTGTGCACGAAGGAAGTCCGCATATTGCTACAGTTTTTGTAGCTTCATCCTCAAATGCAACATATAACTTTTCGCCATTTCTAAGTGTTATATGTGCATATGTTATATCTTCATTCTGCTTCATATTTTCTCCTTATATAATATCTTTATATCCATTCAATACATAGATAAGATGCTTTCTCTCGTATTCAGCCTGTTTTTTTGTATCTCTTCTTATCCAATAATAACAACCTCCTGAAGTATGAATCATAAAATGATATCCTATAGATACCCGTTTGCTCGACCAATCTATTTTCCATATAAAAAACTTTTTATAAACCGGCTCTTCTACGAAGGCTTCTTTAACTTCTCCTATGGCATCAATTACCGGTATTTCATCACCACATGAAACTGGCACCGTCATATTAATCATTTCATCCATATCATTCTCCTTTATGAATATTATGCAATTCCTTCTTCCTGTGCTTTAAGAAAAGCAAGCCTGTCATCTGCTGCTTTTCTCATTATATTTTTGTCTTGATTGAAAGACACTTTTATGCAAGTCTCACATATGTTAATCTCGTGTTTTGTTATACATTCTTCCATATAGTCTTCCCATTCACAGAAAGACCATCCGCTGTCATCATTATATTTATATGCTTCAACATATTCGTCAGGTTTTGCTTCATCAATGTCCCATTCATCAGGTTCATTATATTCATCATCTATGACCCTCTTCATGTTATAATATTCCCATGCTTTTTCTTTGGTTGAGAATATTGCAGCAATACCATAATCAGAATAGCAACCTCTTGTCACAACCCATACTTTATTCATGTTTCACCTCTTATAAAGAATATATCACAACAATTTTGTTTTGTCAATAGAAAAGACCCTTCATTGTGTTATACTTTGATATAACACAATGATTGAATACTGATAATATATATGCCACCTGTTCTTATTACATGTATCAATTACAGGTGTTATGCCTGTTTATACGTATATGCTTTATAATATTCTTCTATAATGTAGTCATTCATACAAATATTATTTATAATGCAAAACAGTGTAAAAAGACATAAAAGAAACAATTTATTTTATGAACTGGTATTCATGTACGTTTTTATAAGATATGAATAGCCGTCAATAAGCCATTCTGCATACACTTCTGAATCAAGACCAAGATAATTTCCTACGGAAAACGGCGGATGCGCTTCTATCAATGTCAATCCTTTTGTCGCTTCTATCCCGAAATCAATGCTTCCGAACCATCCTGCCGGATAATCTATATGAAGGCATGATATGTCAGGATATTCAGGTTCTTCCATAGATGACTCTGATTCACCAGCATACCACCCTGTACCGACTACTTTTCCATCTGATATATAATATCTCCATTCATCTTTGAAACTGACTATATCTGAAATAAAAAACGGAGGCTTTTTCTTATGCTTATATGTGCCGTCTGTTATAAAACCATTGAACCGTTTCAGCCTATCTGATGGTTTTATAAATACTTTATAATCCGGCCATTTATCTCTTATGAATACATCCCTGTTCAGATATGGTTTAAGAAAAGAAGGATAGTTGTCAGCATAATCGGGATTGTTGCCTGAAGCCTTTATATCCAGTCCCGTGCATCTCAAAAACCACTCTATTGTACCTACAGGAATCCACCCATCCGGCACATCCTTATAATTACAGAAATATCTGAACGGAATATTGTGCTTCATGGCATACAGATGAACGCACTTCTATTCAGTGTCTATATGTGTTCTGTCTACTGCAAATCCTTCAATCTTTATCATCACTTTTATTCCTAATAAATAAAACTTCTATAGAGTCTATTATATCCTGCAAAGCGTCACATCCTAATATCGGAACATATAATTCACCGTTATAGCATTGATAATCTGCATTTGAGCTACTGGCTTTATCGAAACAAGACAATACGGCTTTCTTAACAGACTCAAAATCTATACTTTTATTCATTCGTTTTAATTCCTTTTATAAAATCAGTCATAGAATCAAACATACCGCCTTTATTTGTTCTTATATTCGTTCAGTGCATCACATATATCTCTAATCACTTTATCTCTGTTTATATCAAAATCATATAAATTGCAAAGCCTTGCACCGTGATGCTGACAATCTCTGCCATAATACAACGCATACTGACCTTCTTCACCGTGCGGTTCTATGCAGTACTTTCTTTGCTCGTTATCTTCTGCATAATATATACGCCTTTCTTTGTTTTGTGCCATATGCAATGCATTAAGATTAATTTCATTGGGCATTTCATGATTTTCTGACATTTTAACTTCTCCTTCATGCAGGAATTTCATTTCCGGAATTTTAATAGCATGTTTCTTTTTGTTTGAGTTTGAATAAGAATAAGTGAACACTGCTTTATATTTATTTTTATCATCAGAAAAGCAATTCTCACTTTCTTTTATATCATGCACATATGCACTTGTGAATACTGGATTAACTCCATTTTCTGTTTCACAATAAAACATATTACCATTACCATCTCCGCTTTTATGCCTCAATATGCCAAAATAAGGCTTGCAATAATTATAATCAACTTCTTTATCTGATATATATACAAAATGAATTTCAACGCTTTTACCCACATAATTTTCAAGTTCTTCTTTTTTCATTTAATATCCTCCAAATTTTTCAGAAAAATATTCAGAAAGTTCAACATATGCTTTTGCAAATGCAACTTCTCTTGTGCAATATTGCACACTGACTACTGGTTTTCCATAATTCCCAGCTTCTTTTCCTCTTTTGTCGTATACTTCTATAATCCAGTCTGCTATAGAATTGTGTCCTATTTCAAGTGCAAGATTCGGTTTCATCTCATACAGTTCAAAAAAATCTTTTTCCATATTTTATCTCCTTCTATAATTTATATCCGACAAACAAATCAAGCCTTTGCTTCGATAGTTCAAGATTGATTTCAGCAATTTTTCTCATTTTTTCGGCATGTTCACATAACTGTCTGCATCTATCTTCCATCTTTTTCACATCAACCTTATCAATCATCTTTATCTCCTTTATAAGCATAATAATACAATCATGTTGCTTTGTCAATGGTTATATAAGATTTATCTGTGTATTGTTTATCATTTTTTCAGCTATTTTTATATATTCATTGTTAAGTTCACACAAAATATATTCCCTATTTTCATGAATATCGCCAATAACAATAAAATACTCGATTTGTCAACATCCATCTTTCATCCTATAGGTCACAACAGGAAAATATTTTTTATCGAGCATTATAACTTTTCCACATTTATTGCATTTGAAATTAGCCTTTACCTTCAGGTCAGTACTACATATATTTTTATCATATATATAGCCTCCGACTTGTTCTGTATATACTCCTCCGCATTCACATTTAACTGCCTTTATATATGTTTCCGCAGGGACTCCAACCATCTGCATATCATTTTCATTGCCTTTGTTATCAATATTTGAACACATTTTTTATTTCTCCTGTTTCCATTCTAACGACTTTTTTTATTTTTAATCCAAATCGGCATCTATGCAATATTATTTGCACAGCTTTTCTTATTCTTGCAATATTAGAATATCTGTCATGTACAAGACGTTTTCTTGCATATTTATAAGTATCATCAACATTTCTTCCTGCCTGATATTCATGCAAGAAAAAACTGTTATCTGATATATCTCTATCATCTTCATATTGTTCATCGCAGTCTATATATCTTGTTGATACACCGTTAATGCAGGCGTTTCCATTTATGTCATAAACATGTATTTTTCCCATCATTTTCTCCTTATGCCGTGCAAATCAATTTTACAGTCTGCATACATATATTTAAATGGCTGCAAATGCATAAAATTGAGACGCTGTCGCGTCAATCGATACACAGACGTCAAATTATACCACCTGTGCATAAAACGCGCGTAAAAACCCTGTTTTATGCATTCTACTGTTCAGTCTTCTGCTAACCACGTGTACAGCTCTTTGTAACTGTCAAATGTATAAATAACAGATTCTGGATAAGTGATTTTTAATGCATTAATTACATCACAAATGCTGTGTTTCTGATAACTATCAGGCCAATAATAACGTTCATTGGCAGCCAATTGATATAGATTATATTCTATCCTTACAACAAAGCTCTTTGTGCCATTAATATTACACCCTACAAAATCTGTCAATTCAGTTGTTTTTTCTATTTTAACTTCCGGCATTTTTTCTACATACTCTTTCATCATTTTTTCTCCTCAGTTTCCTTTATAAAAAAACATGTCATTTATAATCTCCTTCAACCGTTATAACCTTTATTTTATTTATTCTGCACTTTCTGTCCGCATGGAGTTCCATCTGGAAACTCGTAGTCTTTAAAAAGTTCTTCAAAACTAATTGAAAATGTTGATGCGTTTCCTATCCATATTTTATTTTCACTTTTTTTAAGTCCTGAAACTACAGCCTGATAATCAGAATATTTCAACTGTACTGTATCACCGCACTTCAGCGGAAATGTTTCTTTTGTCCACGGAACATATTTGGTTTTTAGAGCACATTTAGTACGATAAAACATCGGTCTATACCATGTACCATCTTTTGAAAAACCGTTCTCATCTTTATTTGCAAGCGTTCCAACAGCCTTGTCATATCCGTGTTTTAATAAAGATAATATCATACTGACTGTATCTCCGATAATTCCTTCGTCACCTATGTTTACATCTTCATCATTATATCCTGCTATAAACAGGTTTTTCTTATCAAATTCAATAACATCCTCCTCTGGATAAAAATACTTCCAGACATTCCCGTCATTATCTTTAAACGGATATAGCACATCCCCTTTAGTGCATATACCATAAAAACCTTCATCATCGTCTTCAACATAAATACGTAAACAGCATTCTATGTCATCATTAATACTGTCATTGAACCAGCCTTTCTTACCGTCCAGTTCATTACTCCATTCAGTACGTACTTTACTTGCATCAAATTCCATTATACTACTCCTATATGTTCAACTGAAAACTGGCACAACCTGTGCTTATAAGAAATATATCACACAAAATAAGTTTTGTCAATAATTATATATAAATAGTTTTTCTACTGTAGATGCTGATATATTTTCACTGTTCCGTATTGACGTTCTTGAACCAATTGACAGGACGCACTTGAAATCGGCAGGAGCGTTGAATTCTGATATTACAACTAGATTATTTTCAGACCATTTACGCATAACGTTCCAGAAACTTAATGAATCAAAATTATCCCTGTATCCCGTAGTACCTTCATAAGGAGGGTCGCAATAAATAAGCATGTTTTCCGGCATATAATCAGAATATGAACAGGCATTGAAATGCACATCTTTTATAAAAGGAACCAGCTTAATAAGCGATGACTTTGCTTCACCTGCATAATTGCGCTTTATCCCTCCCCGTGCATATCCACCGAACCACTTTCCTCCGAAAGAACATCCGATACCTATAAAAGCCGTAAGAGGGTCATTTTCATCCTGTCCCTTTCTGTAATGTGCATACATCTCTTCTGTAATGTCATCAGGCGGTGTCCATCCTTCCTGCAATGCCTTGTACATCGTTATGAGTGCCCCGTTGCTGTCAGAAGCAGTCCTTGTGCCGCTCATTTCCTGCAATACAGATGCGCTGCCTACAAACGGTTCAAGATAATCCCTTCCGCACCTTACTGATTCAAGATAACATGTAACCTGTTTCCTTATTTTATATTTGCCGCCTAAATATCTCATATATCAATAATATACAGAAAAATAAACTTTGTCAAGCTAAACCGCAAAATTTAAAGTTCGGGGAGAGGGGACAAGGGAAGCATTTTTAGTGCCAAGAGGGGTACTACCGGGGGTACCTGCCTGAAAAAAATCACTATACATTTGTCTCAAAAATCGCACGTAAAAACACACTTTTCTCTTGACATGTACACGGTATTGTGGTACTATATAACTATGGATAGGGAAATAAACCAGTCCAAAAGGAGATAACGAAATGAATACATACAGGATGACAGTAACCGCTAGAGTAGGTAAATCAGTGGTTAATCAATGGTGTGAAAATATCAGAGCACAGAACAAGCAAGAAGTAAGAAAGTATATCCGTGCAAACAGAGACTCAATACTCGATAGGTTACGCGCAAAAGAAGGCAGCATATCCGCTAAAATCTTTTTATATAATTAAGTCGAAACGGCGTTGAGATATACGCCGTATATGGGAGTTAGTCTACCCATACTGATGAGACAGATTTAGAAGGAGTTAAGTATGGCAGAAAAAGAAGATGAGATTAAGTTGCGCCTAGCTTGTGCTAAACTGGAGCTGTTGATCGCGCTGGGAAAGGCTCAGCCTACTCAAGATACTATTGATCGTGAGTGGGTGATTATGTCACTCACCAGTAGCCAAAAGAGGGCACGAAGATAAAGTTGGTTTCAGGTGTTGACATAGACACCTGTATATAGTATGATTAAACTACAAACAAGGAGATAGGTATATGACAAGGATTTATTACAGAGACGGAGATGTCAATGTATTGGTGTGCGAAATTATTGGACACGTATCTTTAATACGTGATGCTCTTGTCCTTGCAAATGTTGACATGGACGAGTTTGCAGAAAAACAGGGGTGGAATGATTGGGATCCCAACTGTCTGAAAGCAGAGTATACAGAATAATTAAGTATTTATAAGGAGAATGCTATGAACGAAATTGAAGAATTGAAAGAGGTTTATAAAAAAGTTGACGAAAGTCGAAAGACTTTCGTCAATAACACTGAATTGATCGATGCAGTGTTATAAAACACTGCATCGAATTATAAAGTTTTCCAGTATTCAACTGAATGGGTTGAATACTGGAAAAAAAGAGGGATCATATTGACGGGAGTCAAAGGTCCATCTTTTGGAATTTTGACAGTGAACGAAGGTAAAAACCTGATCACAAAGTTGGACTATGGTGTAGTCCGTACATTTACAACATCTCTCTCTCTCCCGTCATGGGAGGGAGAGAGTAGAAACTTTATGCGTGATTAGTCGAAACGGTCTTGCAATATAGACCGTCATGCGGATTTAGCCTACCGCGTCTGATGAGACAGGCTAAGGATATCTATGTATCTGACAAAATTGCTAGGAAAAAAAGCAGAACTGATTATCAGGGATGATACGGGACTCAGGTATCAGGATACCGGGTTACCTATCCCTGCTATGTATGTCTACGCCTTGACAGGTAAAAAGTTTAAGACCTGTCAGGAGGACGTAATGCACTTATCAAGATATTGCTATCTTAAATCTGCTGAAGATGCAGAAATGATTTACGATAAAGTCAAAACAATTGAAGAACTTGACAAATTGGTAATGTGGCGTTATGAGGAGTAGAAACGTATATGAATAACGATAAATGGTCTTATTCTGGAAAACTTACCGGATATCAACTTTGTTGTGGCGGTTACGAAGAATGTGAATCCGGAAATGCAAAGATTGTCTTAGAATGTCCTAACAGCACTACATATATAGTGTTTGTTAAGTTGGCAGATAAGGTTGCATCATACGGATTTGACACTCTTATACAGGCGCGTATGTTTATAGGCAGGGTAAAACAAATCTGTCAGAAGTAGAAAATGTATACAGGGAAATAATGGGAGGAGAAAATGAATAAAAATAAGGTTGTTTTAGTAACAGTACTTGCCGTTATTATCGGACTGGTTGCGGTGCTGTGCACCGGATGCATACAAATTGCTGGCGTGTCTGATATTCCCGACATTGATTCTATCGGGAGGGTGTATATTGTTGGGAATGAGCCTGTTACGCAGGCGGTATACCGCGACAACAGCGGACAATACCAGATAGATAACGGATATCAGAATTTATCCGGCTATCTGATACACGTCACCGGAGATATTACTGGGGACGGCATATATGGAGAGTGTCTTGATATACTCTCTGTAGAGATAGTGCACTAAAGTCAAGTATTTTTAAGGAGATTAAAATGAAGCGTTACATTTATGCACCTGATAAAAGTACTATTACAGACGTAATTGCGGGAAAAACAATTACTGTCAGCGGTAAAGATTATTATAATCTTGAAAAAGAAATGGAGGTTGCGTCGACGCTGAACGTAACCTATATGACTAATGAAATTTAAGGCAGGGCGTTTTAGACCGGTATTTCAGCAAATGTGAAGGAAGTGAAAAATGAGTAATGCCGTAACTCTTATAAGCAAATACCGCGATAAACCTTTGCCGTGTTATACCGTTAAAGATGGACGGAAAACTTTTGCGAAAGTATATCCTCCGAATGAATTCAATGAATTTTACCATGTTGAAATGTCAGTTATCGCATGGGATCATAAAGAAAGTTTACAGGAATGCTTTGCAACTGTCAGGGAACAGGCTGAAATGAAACTTGATTTATTTGATTTTGACAAGCAGTTAAAATAACAGGTGACGGAACCGATTTATAAGGAGATTGATATGAACAAAGAAGAACTTGTAAAACAAACTGAATTCTGCATTGATAAATACACTTCCAATATGTCAAAAATGCAGGCAGGTAAGGTAAGAAAAACACTTGAAAAAAGACATACATTTAACGGTGGAGCTATGTCGTCAGCTGAGCATGTACTTAAACTGTATCTCCAATATGGTAAAAATGCGATTGATATCGTAGATATAGTACACGGTGTGCCTGATATAGACCAGCGGGCGATTGACAGGGCTTTTGATTTTTTTAACGTTTATAACACTAAAGACGTACTTAAAAGTGCGGGGCTTTGGCATGATACAGAGTTATCAGCTCTCTTTATGTCAGACAAGACGGGATATGGCGGTAGCTATCGTACAGAGTTTAAAAAAGAAGTTATTAAGTATGCGCTGGAACATACAACTGAATATCGCTTTTTTATGCCTGATGAAGTGAGTGACGGTACATTTTTTACAATGAATAAAACTGAATATGATTTTATCATGTGGATCAGTGCTAACGTGTGTATAGGACATGCTGAAAAATAAACAATATATTTATAAATACCACTTGACAAAGTTATGTACAAGTGGTACCATGTAACTACATTAAGGAGATAAGAACTATGGAAAAAACAAACGATATACGGTATAACACCGTAAGAACCAAGGGCAATTTGAATTATGAAATAAACATTCGTCTTAACGATGAATGCCACAACGGAATCGAAGATTTCGCAATTACTGGTTCTATATGGCCGAAAGGCAAGCCGAAGGCAGATAGAAACATTTTACATTGTGGAGCAATCGGAGATGAACTTGCAAAAGTATTTCCTGATTTAAGTCTGTTTAATTCTTTGCACTTGGCGAAGTGGGACGGTGTTCCCGATTTCGGAATTGGGAATATGATGTATTTTCTTGAAAATGAAAAAATGACGCGTGATAAATGGTGTACTTATTACCGCATAGAAAATAAATTCTACAAAGAGCTGTATGATGCAAGATTTTCTGATGCCCACTTTCGGCATTTATTATATAATCTTGGAATAATTGATACATGGAAAAAGCAGGCTGACGAAGCTATAGCCATACTCGAAGAATGGACTGGTAAGACGTTTGTCAGCAAAGCAACAAAAAAATCATTACATGAATGTACACCGGAAGAGGAAACTGAATATCAAACAAAACTTGCTTCAGGTTATTACAGTGTATCGGCTATCATGGGACGTGAAACAAAAAAGATAAATGCGCTATGGGAAAAACGCAAAACTGATATTATTGAACGCGCGAATACACAAACAGCAACGGCAACTGAAGAAAAGAATATCGATCTTGCCGTACTTGAGATAATCAAAGACGCCGGATTGCCACCTGATTTTGATAATTATATATTCTATAATCATACAAAAAAACTGTGTTTTTTGTGGAGGAATTATCCTGAATGCAATAAAAGTACACTCGGAAAAGTGCAGGGAGCAATCAAATTATGGAATAGCCTTGACAATGGCATTATAGCCGTTTTAGACAAAAACAAATAATAGGAGGTTTGCATGAATGAACAGGAGAGAGAAATAGTTAAAGCAAGCGAAGTGCTCATGGCACGTATCAGGGAACGTGAAAATGCGCATGATGCAACTACAGAGGAATTGCGTATAAATATCAACAGGATGCTTGCAGGGCTTACGGGAACACTGCTGGAAAAAAGCTGGTTCGTATCTACGCTTGCCCACAAGCTGTCAAGGACGCAGGGTGAATTCAATCTTATGTACCGGCGGTTCCTTGATACGATATCAGGCGATATGGAGAAAAGTATCGCTGAAATTAAGGCTGAATACTAAAAATACTTACAAGGAGATAATGAAATGATTAAAATTACAAACATAATAGGCAATTCAGGAGAAGCGGTAAAAAATCAATTTGTAATCTATGACGAAAACAAAACAATATTCCAGTCATATGATAGCATAATATGTGTTAAAGAACAGCTGATAGATTGCCAGAAAATAACGCTGGATAAAAATGTATGGGATTATTCGCGTACTACCTCTAAATATAGAAATATTTTCCTTGGGCTTGACACAAAAACAACAAAGCGGAATATAGAATCAGGTAAGTTTGCACTGGATGACCTTAATAAGGAGATAATGAAATGAAAAGCACATTAACAAACGATAAAACCTTATCAGAAAGAAACAGGTATCCATATATTGGAACAAAACTTAACGGAGATAATAAAACTTATACTTATGTTTTATTCATCGCACAAAGGACAGGTGTAGTTATTTTTTCTGAAAACAATGATTATTACATGGTCGGAGATTATTCTGAAAATTGGGACGATGGCTTCTTTACAGTATTGGATCATTCTACGAAAATTACATTACAGAACAATTGAGAGGTTAAATATGACGGTACCGTCTACATTTACGGGGCTAATTTTGTAACCGTATTGACAAGACTGTAAACAAGTAGCATGATATTACAAGGAGATAATGAAATGAAAAGCACAATCGTAAATAACATGAATAAAAAAAACGACGATAAAAGGACATATCCTTACATTGGAACAACAATATTAAACAAAGACAAAAAACTGTATATATTGTTTCAAAAAGAAGGAACTGGAACTGTACTTTTTTCACAAAATACCTGTTATGACTACGATATTGGATATTCTAGTAACGGTTGGGAAGAATCAAACTTCGCAGTGCTTGATTCAAACACGCAAATTGTTTTACAGAACGATTAAGGGGTAGTATAATGAAATTTGAATTAAGTATTACAGATTCTAGCAGGTTAACCAAAGAGCAAATAAGAGAATTGCATATACCTGTTGATTCTGACGGATATATGCTGACTGAAGATGATGACAACTATATGATATCTTATATAGAAATCAACACAATAGAAGAATTAGCTGACTTTGCAGAAAAATATGGGGAAATAATTATCGGCTGTTATTATGCAAAAAGAAAATCAGTAGAACCAAACGGTATGTATCTCGAAATTATATAACGGGGACAGAGAATAGTCACATAACCCGAAAAGGAGTTTAACATGATACTGCTTATAGTTACGTGTATAGTAATATCGTTAGTTGCAACTGCTATTGTCATAGCATGTATAGTAATGTCGGGAATAACCGACGACAATGAAGGAGACTTATAAAAATGGAAGATTATCCAGAATATTATGATGAAGATATCATAAACAATTGGATATTCCGCCTCATAGGTATTTGCCTTTGACAACGGATATTGATAAAAATACCTAACTTTTGGTTTTATAAGGAGTGTAAAATATGAAAAGATATGTAGAAAAGGAAGAAGAAGAAGAGACTACAAACGAGCTTACTGATTGGGTAGGAGTTGTATTAAGCGACAGATGCAGAGGGGCGATTCTAAATACTGGTGGAGCCTTCCACATTATCTGTTCTGAGACAGTGCATAATACAAATGTAACATGCGGTGACAAAGAGGCAGATGGAGGCAGCGTAAAAGATACCATAGTCAGGTGGAAAAATTTAAATGGCGCCGTAAAAATAAAATCAATTTACTGCTTTGACTCCTACAAAGAGCTTATGCAATGGTTCGCCGACGGCATAACAGACTAAACCTGCCCGCAAATGGCTCTAATCAGCCCTGTAATAGACGCAACTACACAAGGTGATGAAATTACACCATACTCATATACAGCCCCGTAATTAACGCATTTACGGGGCTTTTTGTTTTATGCAGAAAGCTGTCTTTACAGGCAGAATTTGTGCTTTTGCTTTAAGCGCGCGGGGAGGTGCCATGATTTACAGACATTTTGCATCCATTTTAAGAGCACTTTTTGTATATTTTTTGGTATTAGACTGTACCCCTGTCTTGGCTGTCTGTATATCTTTTCCTGCTTCGTGACGGTTCAAAAGCACAAATTCCACTGCTTTTCCATGTTTTTTTTCTATTTTTTGTGTAGTTGCTTTATTTTAACGCCATTTTATGTTATGGCACTGGTGTAGTCATATATAACCGTTTAAGTTGTATGTCGGTATAACTTTAGTGTGCGTTGTGCTATATGTTTTTTTTTGTTACCGTAGGGCAGTAACGAAAGAAAGGTTTATTCCGTGTCTTCTCTTATGGTATAGAGTATATATGTATTAAGGGGGATATGGGTAATTGTTAAGTATTTATAAGGGCATTGATATGGTTAAATCATACATTAATTAAGTGTGAATTAGAACGTTCATAAGAATGATTACATGTACAACAATATAAATAAAATGCATAACAATTAAGTGCGAATAAAAATATGCAAATAAATAAAAATACGTATTGACAAAACCATTGATAAGTAGTACTATGTAACTATTAAGGAGATACATATGATACGGGTTGAAATAACAAAAAAAGAAGCAGAAATTATTGAAAGAGGTTTGCGAAGTTATATAGCTGATTTGTGCAGGGAAGAATACGAAATACAACAACGGCATAAAGATGCCGCCCCGACAGTATATAGAGATTTAATCGCCGAAGTTAAACTTATTAAACAAAAATTTGATATTAAACAAAAGTATGACATATAATATGTATTGACAAAGTTATAAGTAAGTGGTACACTGTAGCTACATAAAGGAGATAAATATGACCTGTGAAGAATGCAAAGCAAAAGGATATCAGAAAGAAATGGACAAGTACATTTCTTTTAAAAAGACAGAAGATGATTATAATGAACTGCTTAAAAAATGCGAAGCAGTTAAATCAGAGATTGAAAAAAATGATAGTGAAATAGAAATTGTTTCACAAAAATTACGTGATGATATAATAAAAAAAATGAATGTGTATCATGACAAATATAGTAAAATAGCTTATATTTCTATAAGGGGTAAAAAAGATAAATATAAAAACTGGTATTTCATAATTGATTCCGATAAAACAAGAATATCTACAGACGATTTTTATATTTATATTTCTGCTTCTACTTTAGAAATAAATTCAAAATATGGGGGATGGAAAAATATATCATGTGATAATTATCCATTACTTGATATTTATAATATTCTTAATGAAATAGAACCTGAAATAATTGCCAATGCTAGTATTGGTCTGCAATATGCCTTAGATGAGTCAAACAAAAGAATGAAAAATGCAGGAATAAATAAAAAATAATAATTAATTATAAGGAGATTTATATGACAGATTATGAACTGTTTAAAGATGCGCTCAATAACAGACGCGTCGACGTTATCACAGGAACAACAGCCGGGGCTGTACATGTTGAATTCAGTATATTGGCTGATGATAATTTTTCTATATATTTTAAAAGCAATACAGCAGGATATATAGAAATATTTGCGCCGTTCAGCAAAAAATACGACGAAAAACAGCATTTATGCATAGAAATGGAATTTTGTTCTGACAATGTTAAGCTTGTTAATAAGAGCGATGACGGATCTCTCACCTTTATGATTTCAAGCAATGATAGTGTAAGTTTCATGACAATTAGGTTTAAATAATTTTTTATTGAGTATTTTTAAGGAGATAACGGAATGACAAAGTTTGAATTTATTTTAATTGCAGTAGTTGCAGTTGGGTTTGCAGTAGGCGGGTTTGTTATTTATTGCTTATGCAATCATAATAAAATAAAAAAAATACTTGAATCAGAAGGTTCTACTTTAAAGGATAAAAACTTTAAATGGGAATATGATCATCTTTATCCATTCAGCAAAAAGATGAACACGCTTATAAGATATTTTATCGTCAGTCCTGATAAGATAAAAATATATGATGATTATAATATTGCGTTTTATAAAAATAACAAAGTACTATTAATCTGGACGAAAAACAAATATTATGCCTATGCATCTCATATGAGTCTGTGCAAATCTGATTCTTTTGAGGATACCTTTAATCCGATACTTAAATATGAAGATGAAAGACCTAGTTATAAGACAATGAAACGTATAATAGAAACAGAAGATGCTATTAGACGTATAGGGAACTATACAGCTGTAAAGAATGATAATTAAGTATTCACAAAGAGGCTAGATATGAAAAGACATAATTATATCAATGAAATTCCGTTAATTAACTGTCTTACAAATGAACAGGCAGAAAAAGCCTATAACAGGGGATACGCACAACTCAATAATGATAAAGAAGGAAATATATCCTGTGTTTCCCGATTTGTAGCAGATGGGTTTTATGGAAAAGAACTTTCTTTTAAACAATGGCTGGAATATTATTATATAAAAATAATATAATTGGCTATTGACAAAACTACTGACAAGTAGTACTATGTAACTATAAAGGAGATTAATATGAAGAATTGGGAAACAAAAGAATTCGTTAACAGATTTACAGATGCGATGGAATGTCAGTGGTGTCCTGCTCATAAAACATGCAAAATATCTGAAACAGGAGTTTTTACTGAAAAAAAAGATTGCGTACGTTCATTTATTGAGTATGCAATGCAGGAACATAAACCTTCTGTAAAAAAGATGACGATGCAGGAATGGGCAAATATGACCGGAATGATTACTGCAAAAGATAAAAATGGATATGTATATCTTTATCTATCCGGGGAAATTGAAAAAGGTGATAACATTTGGAGATCAGCATCAGATAATTATGCCAATATAACAGACAGAGTGACAGATGCGGAAGAACATGACTGGCATATCCCGTGTTATCCTGAAGGAGATGAAAATGTATAGAGTAGATTTTGGAACTGGTGCAGGAAATGAGAACGGATTTGAAACCGTCGATGATGCAAAACAGTATGCTGACGATGGCGCGGAATATACACAGTGTAATATCTGTATATATGATGAGGATTCGGACGAACTGGTATCAGAAAGAAAATGGGTAGGACTCCCTCTTGACGATGAGTTAGGACTTGTAGAAAACCCGATTTGTTTCGGTAATTTTGGTTACTACGATGACTGGGAAGAAGCATAAAGTCTTTTCAGACGCTTTATAAGTATTTTTATGATTTTATTTATCATATTTGACATAAGGAGGTTAAATATGTACAGGGTTATATTCAGTAACGGGAAAAAATGGCTGGTTGCATGTGATGATATGGGAAATACTTATTTTCCGTATATAGAAAACGCATTCAAAGTATTAAAGGAGATAAAAGAAGAAAATCCGATTATAAAAGCAAAAGTTCAGAAGATGGTTAACAGAAAATGTATTGCGATTTGAACGTGTCTGAATATGATGCATTCGGAAGGCATGTACTTGAATTTGATAAAAAACCGGATGCATCACTTTATGAAGCATTAAAAAGATTATGAAACAAGAACGGATTTGTTATAACTTCAGAGAAGTTTATAAAAAATAATTATGTGATAAGTATGATAGGAAGTGGAAAAGAATGGAAACTTTGTATAATAAAATATATGACGCGCTGTATTATAACTGGAACAAAAAATCAGATTCACATAAAAAAGATGCAAACGACACCTTGAAAAGAATACTTTATGACAGCGATATGACAATTAGGCAGGCAGAGGAGATTGTAAAATGAATGATGATACAATGGTAGAATTCGGCAAATGGCTTTCTAACAAAAGACACATACAGGGAATTTCCATCCGTGAAGCGGCAAAAAAGATAGGCATTGAACCGTCTTATTACTGCAAAATAGAGAACGGACAGAGAAACGATTTGAGGTTGTCTACAATAGAAAAAGTAGCGAAGGTTTTCCCGATAAATGATTTTATTTTGGAAAGATTTTCATATTCTACTATTGACAAAAATACTGATAAGTAGTACTATATAACTATCAAGGAGATATAAATATGGAATTCAAAGGTGATGTAATTATAACAGACCCATGTTATTTTATTAAAGATAAAGACTGGGAAAAGTCTGAGTATGGCAATAATCTTAAACAGTTTGGGATAAATACTTTTTTATCAAGTGGAACCATATATGGTGACTGGTCATGTACAACGTTTGAAAAAGGTACTTATAAAAAACTTGGTAAATTCTGCGCTGATGCCGGAATGGTTACAGTAGCACTTCTAAAAGAAGTTTTACAATATAATCCAGATTTTGACTACCATATAACTAATCCTTTTACAACTACTTGGTTAAAAGATTTTGATGGTGACATTACTATTTGTAATGACGGAGAAGAAGTTTGGATCGAAGGAAAAGGAAGTGTTAATTTTGTAACAAAACAGACAGGACTATAAATTTTATTTATTGAAAACAAGGAGAATAAAAATGTCAGTAAATAATTCGTATAAATGCAATATGGATATGCTCCGTAAAATGATTGAAAAAAGGATTGCAACTTTTGTAATCCTTAGAGAAAGAGAACCGAACAGCAGGGAAATAAAAATCATGGCAAAAGAAATCAGGGAAGATAACAAAGTTGTTTGTCCGGTTACAGACGAGCAGTTCAAAACGATTCTTTATGGATACGAAAGGGGAGTTGACAATGAATGGTAAACTATTCTGCCTGTTTTCTATTGCACTGTTTGCAGGGTTATTATTTGGCTGTGTTCCGGTTATTGTAATAACGGGAATTATAGATTCTTATTTTTTATTTTGTATATGCAAATAAGGAGATTGATATGAGATTTGACGGAGATATTGTTATTACAGACCCTGTCTACATCGTAAGTTCAGATGACTGGAATAAATGCAAAAACGGGAAAGATATATCTGTATTAGGTTTTGAAAATTTTATGGTTGATGAAACAATATGCGGAGATTGGCAATGTTATATTGTAGATGATAAAAATAAACAGATAGGACACATTACAGCAGATTCAGGACTTTCAGGAGTATTTCTTATTAATGAAATAACAAAATATAGTAAAAAGATAAGTAGTTATATTAAACAGGATAAATATATTGCAACTGTTATTAATGACTTTCATGGAGATATCCAGTTTTCAAAAAGTGTGCAGGATAATATTGAATATACAAAAATAAAAGGTATAGGCAATATCAATTTTCAGAACTTTCTTGATATATAAAACAAGAAAAAATCAACTATAAAGAGGTGAAAATGAACCGCAGTGATAAGATGGAAACTCCATATTATATAGACAGCACGGGAACAATGAAAGCAGGTGACGGGTATGGAAATTGGTATATAGTAGGATATAAAACTGTTCGCCATTATTTTACTGATGAAAATAAAAACAGCGAAGTATATTCAAAACAAATACGTATCAGAGATTTAAAAAATCCTAAAATGATAAAGATATCAGACGTATGGAAAAGTTAAAACACAAATGGACTTTGCACCATATTACTATTTCAGGTGGAAAAGCATTCCATAAAAAAGATATGCTTATGATGGTATATTACAATAAAGTTGAAATATATAAACTTTGGGATATATCAGATCCGTACCCTGCCAGAGCCGATCTTTTATGGAGCAGTTTGTATCATTTATGGTCTTTTGAAAGACCTGAAATCTATAAATAAGGAGTATAAAAATGCAGATATGTGCTTTTAAGAAATTGCCTGAAAACATCCCGTCATGGCTGGAACAGGAAATCATTGACGTAGATAGAACGATGCCGCCTGTTCTTGATACTGATTTTTATGAACACGACGACCTTGCACAGCGTGTGAACGATGCTTTAGTTTCGGCTAAAATGGCAGTAGAGCATTATGACCACTTATTAAGGATATATAAACAGACAGTTGAATTTGACAAAAATCGTATAACAGATATTTGTCAGGCATACAGCTATATTGCAAAAGAAAAGCATATAGAATTCAACGATGTTAAGAAATATCTGGACGAACAGGAGAAAAGTGATGAAATTGGAAATAATTGAACTTGAAAAAGAAATGCTCATGGCGATGGGAACAGATTTTCATGGATTTTGTCTTGCACATAACATGAAAAAAAATAATGTTATAGTTTGCCCTGAATGTCCTGTTTATAATTTATGTTCTATGATTGACAGAAATATTGCAGTGGCAGACTGGCTTGCAAAAAATGCTGAAGTAATTGATAAAAAGGAGTATTTGAGATGAATAATTTTAGAACTATAACAGAAGCGGTTGTTTACGTTGTGAAACATTATCGAAAAGGACATCAGTTCTATGGAAACGAACTTCATAACGACGTTTCGGCAATTTATAAACCTGCCATGAGCAAATACCCTGATACGCTATTGCGTATTATGCGCAGACATTGTTATATGGATTATGTACTGATTAACAGGAATAAATCACTGTATAAAAAGATTTAAGGAGATGAAAATGATAATAGATAAAGATTTACAAAAAAAAATGATAGAATTACGTGAACAAAATACTGTAATAGACTTAAAACCTGCGAAAGATGGTGATTATGATAATGAAATAACGTTGAGAATATCTCATAATGGACATCAGTTTCAATGTATAGACATTTCTTTGGAAGAGGCAGAAAAGATTATAGCCTTATTAAAAGAACATTTTAATATTTGATATTTTTAAGGAGATCATTATGTATGGATATGTTAATAGTGTTTTAAGTGCAAAATGTGCACCGGAAATTATCAGCCTTACAAAAAATTCGCACAACATGGTCAAGGAACTGTCTGAAAGCTATGCTGCTGTAACCAATGTACGCAAATTTATAAAACACGAAGAAGTTATATGTATCGGAGACGGAGCATTATGTCTTACAGGAGCCATGTTTGCGCTGTTTTATAAAAACTGTGTAGTCAGCATAGACCCTGAAATTAATGCTGACAGAGTTAAAAACTGGATTATAAACAATAATATATTTAGGTTCAGGGGATACAAGGGTAAATATCAGGAAATATATAGAAGCCATATTATCTTTGATTCTGCTCCACACAAGTTTATTGTCTGCGTACATGCACATGTAACTCTGTCTGATGTAATAAAATACTATCCCGATTGGAATTATTTATATTCTAATCCGTGCTGTTTCCCCCAAAAACAGACGTTCAGCGAAGAGTTTATGAAAGAAAACGGCATAGAACTTGTTATGTACAAAAAAGATAAGTCTATCTTATCTCCTCATAATGAGATTTATATATATAAGAACAACAAACAAAGGAATACAAAATGAGTGATTGGACACATGTATTAGGAATACTTAAAGTAGAACCAATTCCATGCAGGACACAGGCAGAAGGAACCTTTATATTGGATTCTGTACTACACCATCTTCCCAAAGTATGTGGTTCTGAAAGTGGTATGAGCACATATTTTAGACCCTGTGCAGGACATAATTTATCATCTTCACATGATGAACTAGGAGACAAAACAAATAACAATAATGGGAACTATCATAATTTTAAAAAAAATACAATGTATCTACTTATAATTGAAGGTAATTTCAGGGATACAGTATTCAATGAACAAATAAAGCAAGTACAGAAATGGCTGGATAGAATCAGCAAACGGATACTTGTTTGCGATGTATCTATTCATTTGTATAGTAATTATGGGGAAGTATATAACTGGAATACAGATATGGAAGATAACTTTGACGATTCTTATATCTGCAATTATATGAACACGTTGTGGTTAGACAAATAATATAAATTTTATAGGAGATTAAAATGGAACTTACAATTAACGTTTCTGACTATATGTCAGATGATGAAATCAGAGACATAATAAGAGATGAAATTAAATATAATATAAAAAACTGGGCTGATAATGACGCAGAGCGTATCTTGACAAATATGTCATATAAAATGGCAATTGGTTTTATTGATAAACTTCTAACCGAAGAACAGAAATCTAAAATACAAATAAAAACAACAGAAATCATTGACAAACTTAGTGAATACGTTGTGTTTTACAGAGGAAGTTCTTATGATAAAGAATCAGCAGGATATGCAATCATGGAAAAAGCATGTAGAGATTTTGAACCTGAAATAAGAAACAAAGTTAAAGAGATTATAGACAAAAAGGCAGGCAGAGAAATAGTTAAAAAAATTGCATTTGATGATAGAATGATGAACGGAATAATTGATAAGATTGCAGAAGTATTAACTGAATATGGAAATCGGACAATATAAGGAGAATGATATGATTGATTATGAATCAGTAAGCAGAAAAAGATTTGATATGGCAAGAACATCGTATATCAGTTATGTACAGTCATTAATTGATTCATGCAAAGATAAAGACGAAAAGGAATTCTATAAACAGTTTCTTTCTATTGATACTGATAATAAAGAAGAACTCAGTGAAGCTATGTGGGCACTTAATAAAGGAAAACTCCGCGATGAATCAGAAATAGACAGGCATAAAGCACAGCTTGAACAATACAAAAAGCAGGAAGATGCAAGAAATTATATCAGTTCAGGGAAATTTGATAACGACGTTAACGAGAACAAACACCTGCCTGTAATTATTATAGTAGCAGGAATGATAATAACACCTATCATGTTTTTATATAATATTGCGCTGGCTGTTATAGTTATGCATATTGCTGTATTTGCAGGTATAGCAATAAACTGGAAGCAGGGAAAAGATGTAGAAGAAAAAGCAAAAAAACATAATATCGAATACCATGACACCCGTATTATCCAGTCAAAGATAGCGGCCGCCGGTGTAATAGTAAGTATGTATTCCAATGCAAAGAAAAATACAGCAAAATTATTTGAAGACGATTCACAGAAACAGTATTGATAGATAGAGGAGAATGAAATGACAGGAACAAGAGCAAAAGAGCTTACTTTGATTATGTGGGAAAAAATAAAGAAACTGTACAGGGATGATGAGTATCAAGAGAATGTAGAAGTTTCAAAAGAAAAGGTACTTACAGACATGCTGGCAGATAAAACTGTCAAACAGAATGAAATCAAACATATGCTGTGGGACTGTTTTCTTTGTACTTATTTCAAGGATATCGGCAACGGATATATAGACTGTAAACAATGTCCTCTGAAATCATGTGCTTCCGATGATTCAATTTACGCATCTGTAGTTCTGCCTTTTTACACCTCTCCTCGGAAAAAAATCATTAAAAACATAGACAAACTTATCAGGGCTGTTACCGACTGGACACCCATAGACTGAAATAAGACAGGATATTGTTTATAAGTGTTGACAAAACTATATATGTGCTGTATATTTTATGTGAACTAAAAAAGGAAGTTGATATGAGTACGAATTTTTATATAAAAGGGAGACGCGGAAATGATAACCCAAAGTATCATATAGGGAAACGATGTGCCTCAGGATTATATTGTTTTGACTGTGGAATAACATTATGTAAAGACGGGGAAAATGGAATCCACAACAGCAGTGAGTTTTATGATAAATGCCCTATATGCGGACAAAAACCGGAATATGAGAACTTGGAAAATTCTTCAGTAGGAATAGAACTTGGGTTCAATAAAAATAAGGCAGTTAAAAAAACAGGTGTCAAAAGCTGTTCTTCATTCACTTGGGCACGGGAAATGGGTGATATCAAACACATTGTAGATGAATACGGAACAGAATATTCACTGGAAGAATTCACTGAAATTATAAACGGATGTCCTGTTCAGTTTTACATGTATGGGAAAGAATTCTGTTGAATTATAAAGGAGAGTACCATGTACGAACATAATGACAACAATATATATCAGGTATCGTCTGAACAGATGTATTTGATTGATACAATGCTGAACAGAAATGACATAGAAGAAATAATTCCACTTATGCTTAAATTGTATGCAAAGACAACACAAAGAGTGAAACAACTTAATTCTCTTATTCCTGAAATAACTGAAAATACGCTTGAAATTGCACAGGAGTCAGAGAACGAATACTGGCACGCACTTGAAACTGTGAATTGTATTTTCAAACCTGTGAAAATAAAGAAGGGCATGGATTATGCATATTGGGCTACGTATGCATCGTTTTTGTCAAAATGCTGTCCCGATGGTACACCTAAAGGCTTCAATAAAAGTTGTGTTATAGCACAGTCAATGGAGTGGTTATGCGAATATCTAAGAACACATAAGGATTGGATTGATTTTGAAAAGATGAATAAAAGGCTGGTTGATTATGCAAGGCTTGTTATAAAAGTTAACGACATAAAACCTGAATATGAATATAAGGAGAACGAAGATGAACAAGTTTGAATTTGAAATTCCAAATGAGGAATATTTTTTCCCGTGTTGCTTATGCAAAAACAAGCGTGCAGAAGCAAAAGAATGCAAGGCGTGCAAAGGATATAATTTGTCTAAAATGGAAGAATATGACATGATTAATGAAATCAAAAAAATACTTAATAAAGGTATAAATAAGGAGTGACATATGCTTGTAGGAGATATTGAATTGAGCGATTATCCCAGAAAAGAGGATATAGAACAGGAAATAGAAAGGACAAAAGCACAGATAGCATCTTCAATGCATGATTTGGAAATACTTCTTAAAATCATATACGAAGGGCAGACATATATGAATGAAGAAGAAGTTAAAAAGTTAATGCATTCTAATTCTATTCCACAGGGAGTAACTTATTACAGATGGGGAAGAGAAAGGGTATATTCGTTAAAGGATATAAAAGATTATCTTGCAGAAAAGAAAACAGAATAAGGAGCGCTGTATGGAGCCTGTGAAACCAAATATAAAAGAGGTGTCTTTCTCTAGAAAGTTCAACCTTGGGAATTATGAAACGATGGATATCGGATTAACTGCAACTATAACCGAAGGACAGAGCGTCAGTGAAACACTTAAAATCCTTGATAAGTACACAGTTCAATATAAAAAAATGCATTCTGAAATGCAGAATGAACAATAACAGGAGGATGATATGCCTACAAAATTAGGACACGATTCAAAAGGAGCTTATTATCAGTGGGGTGACAGCGGAGCAAAATATCACTTCAAAGATAACAGCAAGACTGGAAAACAAACAGCTAAAGAGAAGGCTGACAAACAGGGACGTGCCGCGTATGCCAATGGTTATAAGGGGAAGTGATATGAAATTAAATAATTGGAAATTTATTGGTGATTGTGACGAGATACAATATTATTTTAAGTCTATTATAAACAGCAATATGAGAATGGAAACATCCATACCGAATTCAGGGAATAAATATAAGTGGCTTGTACGCATTCAGCTTGATATGAAAAATTTTGAAAGAGGGGGCAACTATGATTATGAATTTTCATTCGACACATGGAATGATGTTGTTGAACTTGTTGATAACCATAATGATTTGTTTTTTGGAAGGAAAAACAATGAACACAACGGATGTATAGTTCCAAAATATGATCATCCCCTTGACATGAAGACAGTATTAAGTGAACGAGCCAATAATGTCACAAATATAACTGTACAGAACAAAGTGCCGAATACAACGATTGAAATTTATCGGGATATAAAAAATAACAGCCCTAAAGAGGATATAGATATTATCATATCTGAAATTGTCGAAAATATGCAAGAACCGATGAAAACAAATTGTTATATGGGAAAAAGGAAATAATAATATATAAGACAGGAGGTATAAAATGGAAAATGATAAAGAAATGATTGAAATCAGCAAAGAAGAATATAAACATCTTCTTGAAGATTCTAAAATGCTGTCTGCGCTGGAACAGGCTGGAGTCGATAATTGGGAAGGCTATGATGATGCCCGTATAATTTTCATGGACGAAGAGGATAATTAAAATGGCAGTGAAAGTGACTAAAGGCGCAAAAGGGAAAATAGGCGAAAAGGTTGAATCACCTAATGGCAAGTTTGTTCATGAAAGAAAAGCCGCACCTGATAAAGATGCTCGGTATTTCACGGTGACAAAAGGGAACAAAGAAATCAGAATGATGCAGAAACAGGGCAAAAAGCCTGAAGTTCAGTCAGTTCTGACTAAAAAGAAATAAGATAATTGCGGATAGTTTAAATACTATCCGCAGAGGTGTATATGAAAGATTCTGCAAAAATAATAGGTGCTAACATAAAAAAACTTCGCGAAGCGCTCGGAATGACACAGAAAACGCTGTCAGAACTTACTGATATTTATATTCCACAGATATCAAAGTATGAACATGGAATAAAGACACCTTCAACCGATTCTTTATTCAAGATTGCAAAAGCACTACACTGCTCATATGATAAACTTATAAACAGTTGAAATATAATTCCAGTACAGTATTGACAAAGTGATTATGTTGTGATATCCTTATTACAAGGAGATAAAATATGATGAATTACGATCCAAATATGTTTTGTTGTGGAAGAATGGTGAATCAGACAGTTCGTTTTGTTTTCGGAACATGGGAATACAGGAAAACAATAGAGAGCGTCGTATTTGGTAACTGCCAAGGGCTAAATGTTATTGAAGCTGGCATAGAAAACATTTATGACAATTTAGCAAAGGACAAGAATGGTATACCTGAAATCATTCTTGTTGATTCAACAGGGAGTGAGCTTAGTTGCACTGATGATGAAGAATGCGATTCTAGATGGCTTAAATCAATGCTGGTTTCTGCTAAAATAATAGATATTAAATCAGTAGGGGAATAATATGAGAAAATATATCATAGAAGTTTATAAAAAAGATAATCATTATTTTGCTGGATATTTAGTAGTTCATAGAACATTTGCTACTTCTACAAAATACAAAGCCTGTTGTACAAAATATAAGACATGGTTTTTTGCTAAATTGGAATGTATACATTTGCTTGACAAAGGGTATATGCATATATATAAGATAAAACATGAACAATTTAATAATTCAAGCAAGAAATCTGCTTCCTTCAGGGGGCGGATGAATTGCAGATAATACTTGACATTTATCACTGATTAGGTTATATTGAATATAAGGTAAGTTATTTATATGGAGAAGCGTATGAAAAGGGAGCTGGACAGTTCAGGTAATGCAGTATATTCGCTGATGTATCATCTGATAATCGTAGTGAAGTACAGGAAAGAAGCATTCACATCGGATAAGATAGCGGAACGGTGCAAAGATATA
>Ga0210129_1000042_pt1 | contig 32357 bp, 31 predicted proteins | sample WestPond_Cattail_2_FD_185582 | JGI IMG/M metagenome (GOLD analysis project Ga0210129, IMG submission 185582) | Wetland microbial communities from the San Francisco Bay, California, USA, that impact long-term carbon sequestration -... | ecosystem: Environmental > Aquatic > Marine > Wetlands ... | reverse complement strand
AGATGGAGTTCCTGATGGCGCACGTGCCGAAGTCGTCGCGGCTGCTGAGCTAGGTGCTCACCGCGCATGAGAAAAGGCCCGCAACTGCGGGCCTTTTGCTTTTGGTTGTGCTTTTCGGTCGTCGTCGTCCGCGCGTTTGATGCGGGTAGTTTGCCTATGATGGATGCTGCTTTGTACCCAAAGCCGCCATACGTCATGTACAAAAGCGGACACTCAACGTTTGAGGCAAGCGGCTGCCACAGGCAATCCGCGCTTGACCGAATTGTTATCCCTCATTTCTCTTCTCCGAGAGGGACAAGCGAGAAAACGCCGGGCCATGAATATTTGATAGGGACATTGGGCGGGGGCCTCTCGCGCGAGGACCACGAACGCGCGTTCGGCTGCCTGAATACTCGCGGACTCACCGCTCCGCCAAGACCGGCAAGCCGTGTCGCCACAGCAACGCGACGCCACTTGAAGCGTGGTTTCATATGACGCGGATAGTCGCCCGTGATGGCTTTCCGTTCTGCAACGATCACGCGCCGAAGATACCGGGCCAGGTCCTCGACTCCGAACTCTCTCCACGACACGCCGAGCACTTGCGCTGGTGTGAGCGAGGGAATAGGACCGCGGTGGTAACACTTCATGAGGGATAACGTAATGTAGACCGCAAGCCAGCGCAGGCCATATCTTGGTCGCTGCGGTCTAACTTGGCCGTACCCTGCAGACACAAGTGCGTGATTGAAAAGCGTTTTCTGGTCATTTGTTGTTTAGCTCCCACTACCAAAAAAGTCCGACAAACCCCGCAGCATCGTAGCTGTCGCGCCAGGAGGCGCCTATCCCCCAAATGGGGGATCAATGTTCGTTTTCAGCAAAACCCTTGGATGTCCATTTGTGGCCGGAAACACTGAGTCACGCCCCCTGTCTGACCGTCGTTCTTAGAGCCACATCCGGTTGCTGGGCATTTGGATGTCATACGGCGGACCATCAACGAGCACGAATGATCCAATCAGAAGGCTCAGGACGGAAATAAAAATACTGGCAAACAAAGCCGTCCAGAAACCTGACACCGTGAAGCCCTTGACCAGAGAAGAGACCAGCAAAATCATCAGCGCATTGATCACCAGCAGGAACAGGCCGAACGTTAGCAGGGTGAGCGGCAGGGTCAGGACAATGAGCAGCGGCTTGACAACGGCGTTCGCCAAGCCCAGCAGAAGCGCCGCGACGATCAATGATGCGGCATCGCTGAACCTGATTCCGCTAAAAATGTGACTCGCAACCCAGAGCGACAAGGCCGTGATGCCCCAATGCAGGAGAAAATGCGTCAGGTTGTAGAGCATGTTTGAACGGCCTGGGTGGTGTGCCGCCTTCAATGCGGCGATCATACTGCCCCCCAGTCTGGCTAGGGCGGGCTGACTGCTTTCGGGAAATCCATTGAATCTCCGCTCTTGGCTGCGTTTGCAGTCTTTCGTTCAGCCGCACACCTTGCGCGCGATCAGGTCCTTCATGATCTCGTTGGTGCCGCCGTAGATCTTCTGCACGCGCGCATCGGCCCACAGGCGGGCGATGGGGTATTCGGCCATGTAGCCGTAGCCGCCGAACAGTTGCAAACATTCATCAGTCACCTTGCACTGCTGCTCGGTGGTCCACCACTTGGCCATGTAGGCGGCTTCCACGTCCAGCGTGCCGTCCAGCAGCCTTTGCGTGCAGTCGTTGACGAAGCTGCGCACCACGTGCGCCAGGGTGGCGCATTCGGCCAGCTTGAAGCGGGTGTTCTGGAAATCCGCCACGCGCTGGCCGAAGGCCTGGCGCTGTTTTGTGTAGTCCACGGTCAACTCCACCGCGCGCTCGATGACCGCAGCCGCCGCCACCGCCAGCAGCATGCGCTCGAAGGGCAACTGGCTCATCAGTTGCGCAAAGCCCTGGCCCTCCACGCCGCCCAGCAGGCTGGCCAGCGGGGCGCGCACGCCGTCGAAGAACAGCTCGCAGGTGTCGGAGGCATGCAGGCCGATCTTCTCCAGGATGTTGGCGCGAAAGCCCGGCAGGTTTTCGGTTTCCAGCACGAGGAGCGACACGCCCTTGCTGCCGGCATCGCCGGTGCGCACCACCACCACCAGCAGGTTGGCCGTAAAACCGTTGGTGATGAAGACCTTGGAGCCGTCGAGCACGTAGGCATCACCCTCGCGCCGCGCGCGCATGCGCACGGCCTTCAGGTCGGAGCCGGCGCCGGGTTCGGTCATGGCGATGCCGGCGATCAGCTCCCCGCTGGCCAGTTTGGGCAGCCAGCGCTGCTTCTGCTCCTCGGTGCCGTAGTCCAGGATGTAGTGCGCGGCAATGGTGTGCACGGCCACGGTGCCGGGGATCTCCGCGCGCGCCAGCTCATCCGCCACCACCAGTTGGTAGGCCAGGCTGGCACCGGCGCCGCCATAGGCCTCTGGCAGTTCGGGCAGCAAAAAGCCCAATGCCCCGAACGGGCGCCACACCTCGCGCGGGATGTAGCCCTGCTTGCGCCAGCCATCGAGGTGCGGCAGCAGTTCGGCGTTGATGTAGCGGCGCAGCGGGTCGCGGAAGGCCTCGATGTCGGCGTCCATCCAGGCGTGGCGGTGCAGTTGCGGCAGCATGGCGGCGTCTTTCAGACGCGTTCGTACAGCGTCACCACGCAGGCACCGCCCAGGCCCAGGTTGTGCTGCAGCCCCAGGCGCGCGCCGTTCACCTGCCGCGCGTCGGCCTGGCCGCGCAGTTGCTGCACGAGCTCGGTGCATTGCGCCAGCCCGGTAGCGCCCAGCGGGTGGCCCTTGCTGAGCAGACCGCCGGACGGGTTGGTGACGACCTGGCCGCCGTAGGTGTTATCGCCGTCCAGCACGAACTTCTCGGCCCCGCCCTGCGGGCACAGGCCGAGCGCTTCGTAGGTGATGAGTTCGTTCTGCGCAAAGCAGTCGTGCAGCTCCACCACGTCGAGGTCCTGCGGGCCGATGCCGGCCTGCTCGTAGACCTGCTGCGCGGCCTCGCGCGCCATGGAAAAGCCGACCACTTCGCGCATGTCCTGGGCTTCGAAGGTCACCGCGCGGTCGGTGGTCATGGCCTGGGCGCGGATGCGCACCGAGCGGTTCAAACCGTGCTTCTGCGCATAGGCGTCCGAACAGATCACGGCGGCCGCAGCGCCGCAGGTGGGCGGGCAGGCCATCAGGCGCGTCATCACGCCGTCCCACAGCATGGGGGACGCCATCACTTCCTCGGTCGTCACTTCCTTGCGGAACAGCGCCAGCGGGTTGTGCGCCGCGTGGCGGCTGGCCTTGGCGCGGATGGCGGCGAAGGTTTCCAGCTTGGTGCCGTACTGCTGCATGTGGGCCAGGCCGGCGCCGCCGAAGTAGCGCAGCGCCAGCGGAATCTCGCCATGGCCGACCAGCGCGTCGGTGGCGGCGTCGAAGCGGTCGAAGGGCGAGGGCCGGTCCTTGAAGACGGCGCCCAAGGCGCCCGGGCTCATGTGCTCGAAGCCGAGCGCCAGCACGCAATCGGCGGCGCCGCTGGCGACGGCCTGGCGCGCCAGGAACAGGGCGGTGGAGCCGGTGGAGCAGTTGTTGTTGACGTTGATGACCGGGATGCCGCTCATGCCCACGTCGTACAGCGCGCGCTGGCCGGCGGTGGAATCGCCGTAGACGTAGCCCACGTAGGCCTGCTGCACCTGCGCGTAGTCGACGCCGGCGTCGCCCAGCGCGGTGCGTGTGGCCTGCGCGGCCATCTCGGGGTAGGGCCGGTTGGTGCCCGGCTTGGTGAAGGGGATCATGCCGACACCGGCAACAAGGACATCACGGCTCATGATTGGCTCCGAGGGGTTGGAAAGCTTGCCCGCGCCGGCCGGGGCCTGGACGCGGGCTCACTTCGATTGCAGATAGGTGGCGACCGCAGTGATTTCGTCGCTGCGCAGTTGCTTGATCAGCCCGTGCATCACCGGCGATTCACGCAGCTTGTTCTGGATCAGCTTGAGCTGGAGGTAGAGGTACTCGCTGTGCTGGCCGGCCAGGCGCGGGAAGACCGCCAGGCCTTCGGCGTTCAGGCCATGGCAGCCGGTGCAGGGCGGGGCGCCGCGATCAGGGCTGCCCTGTTCAAAGAGCTGCTTGCCGAGGGCCGCGAGCCTGGCGTCCGTGGGTGGTGTGCTGGCGGCCGGGACCTGGGAGGAAAAATAGTCGGCCAGCGCCGCGACGATGTCGTCGTTGAGGGTGGAGGAAATGCCCCACATGTATTCGTGCGCGGCAGGATCGTTGCGGCTCTGGCTGCGGAAGGCCTTGAGCTGGACCTCGATGTAGGCGCGCTGCTGGCCGGCCAGGCGCGGGATGCGCGGGTTGTCGCCGCGTCCCTGGGCACCGTGGCAGGTGGAGCACAGATTTTCCGCCAGCTTGAGGGCGGCTTGCCGGGTCGCTGAATCGGACGCGGCTTGCGCGTACGGGGTGGCAAATGCCAGCGACGCAAGCGTCAGCACGGAAACCCTGGCCAGGGTTCGAAGTCCGGTGGTCATGCAGCAGGCCCCTTTCACGGAAGCGCGATGGACGAAAGTGCCCACCTCAAAAGTATAAACCGCCGAATCTTCCGGTGAGGGCCGTCATCGGCTGGAGCGGCGCTTCACAATGTGTTCGCGAAACTCGCGCAGCTTGGCCTTGAGCAACTGCTCGTTGCTGCGCCCCATGCGCAGCAGGATCTTCTGTCCGGCGGGGCGGGACTCCAGGTCGGGGTCATCGAACTCGTAGCGCAGCCAGGGTTGGGATGATGGAATCGGTCCCTGCACCTGGGTCAGCGTCAGCTTGATGGGTTCGGTCGGCTCGGGTGTTTCCAGCAGTTGGTCGATGACGGCGACCAGGCGGTCGTTGAAGTACTTGCCCGGGTAGCCGAGCTCCTCATAAGCCTGCTGGAACAGCGGGTACAGCCGGGCGTAGAGCGCGGAAACCTTGGCCGCATCGACCGAGGTCGCGAAACGCACGAACGGGGTGTAGCGCTCGCTGTTGGCCTCGTTCAGGTAGACCCCGTCCGCACGCTCGACGACCATGAAGCGCCCCGGCGTGGGCACCACCGGCCACATGCGCGCGGCCGCGTGCCCCTGCGCCAGGTTGTCCACCGTGGCCACGCATCGACGCACGAAGTCGTCCAGATTCAGGAAGGTGAGCACGGCCTTGCGACCGAGCAGTTCGGTCAGGGCGTCTTTCAGCAGCTTGTCGGACTCGCCCAGCGCTGGCAGTGGGGCGGGTGGGCGGGCCGGGGGGGCTTGAACTATCTCGATCGGATGGCGGATCGGCGCGGGGGCGGCGGGCGGCGCCGGTTCGGGCGTGGCGACCGGCGCTGGCGTGACTGGTTGCACGGGCGCGACCTTCGGGGGCTGCACGGGCGGCGCACTGGGGCGATGCTGCAACCAGAAGTAGGCCGCTGCGGCCAGGGCAATGGCAGCCAGGATCGCGAGCAGCCCTTTGACGGATGGTTTCATGGCGTTCTCCCGTAGTTCGTGTACTTGTGGGGATCAAGACCGACATGGTACGCAATCAGGGCATGAATTGCCATCTCCGGGATTATTTCAAGGTGTAACGAGTGGCTGTGGCGCATCGAACGACGATGCCGGAGCGGCCCCAGGTCGTTTTGCTGGAGCTGAAGCGTCAGGCCATCACTTCGAACATCGTCCGTTGGGTGTTGGTGAAGTGAGGCCGCGTGATGTCGCTCCAGGCGGTCCCCCGCACGGCCAGCCACGGCGGCGAGCCGAGCGTCTGGGGGCTTACCAGGTCGTAGCACGCCAGCGACAGGGGACCCTGGTCGTGGTTGATCAGCCGCAGGGCACGGATACAGCCCGGCACGGCAGCCAGGCCCGGCATGTGCTCGGTGTCGTACCAGCGCGAAATTTCGGGCATCCAGCCGGCATCCGGGTCCATCTCCACCACGTAGTGGAAAGCCGGGGTGGCGGCGCGGGAGTGGCCGTCGATTTCAAAGACGCGCTCCAGCCGGGACACCCGAACTGAAACAGCGCCCGGGACAAGGCGCTGGAACAAGGTGCGCAAGGATGACAGGACCTCCGCATCGAGGACCGTGCGGGCAAGCAGCCGCCCGTAGAGATAGGCGGTCCGTGCCTCGGCAGACCAGGCCAGGCGATGCATCGTCATCGGCAGCGGACTTTGCGCGCAGAACCTGGCGCCGGCCTCAGTCAGTGCGGGCAGGGATTCGTCTTGCAGCGTGGCCTGAACCAGCACGAAATCGGTCGTTTGCAGCATGGTCAATGGCCGACCTGCAGCGCCACCAGGAAGCGCGAGACCATGTTGTAGGCCGCGATCGTGGCCACCAGGTCGATTTGAGCCCGCGCATCAAAGTGCGTTCGGACTTCGGCAAACAGCGCCTCCGGCACCTCGATGTCACGGGTCATCGTGTCGGTCAGGCGCACGGCAATATGCTCGGCGGGTGCCAGCGGTGCATCGGTGGCCAGGGGCATGCTGCGCATCGCGTCGATGGCCGCTTGCGCCACACCGGCGGCCAGCGCGTGGGGCACATGGGCGTCGAATTCATACGGCGCACGGTTCAGCACCGCCACCCGCAGGATGACCAGCTCCCGCAGACCGGCGGGCAGGCTGTTGCGGTTGCGCACGGCGGAGAGCATCTGCTCCCAGCCCTGGGCGATCGGCGGGCTGTTGAGCAGGACCTGGTAGAGCGGCGAGATGCGGCCGCGCTCGGCAAGGATCTGGGCTTCCAGCGCGGCCAGCTCGGGTCGCGTGCCGGGGGTAACGGGAGCAATTCGCATGAACCGGCCCTAGTCGGATTTGATGTTCTTGGCCCGCACCACGCGCGCCCATTTGGCGGCATCGTTTTTCAGCAAGCTGGCCAGTTCTGCCGGTGTCGAAGGCGCCGGTTCGGCGCCCGATGCCTGGAGCCGGTTCTTCACCGTCTCTGCCGCCAGCGTACGGCGCACGGCCTGGTTCACCCGATCGATCTCGGCCGCCGGCGTGCCTTTGGTGGCAAACAGCGCATACCAGTTGTCGGAGTCAACGCCGGGGATGCCCATCTCCTCGAAGGTCTTCACATCGGGCAACAAAGGGTGGCGCCTGGGCGCGGCGATGCCAATGGCCTTGAGCTTGCCGCCCCGGATATGCGAGATCAGCCCGGGGATATCGCCAAAGAACCCGTTCACATGGCCGGCGATCACGTCGGTGATGGCGGGCGCCGCGCCTTTGTAGGGCACGTGCAGCAGGTTGATTTTGGCCGCGTCATTGAGCAGCTCCATCGCCAGGTGCGGCACGCTGCCCGTGCCGGACGAGGCCATCGTCAGCGGGGTGGTGGGTTGTTGCCGGCTGGCGGCCACGAATTCAGCGCCGCTGTTGTAGGGCGCGTTGGCGCCCACGACCAGGACCTCGACGTTGTTGACCACCAGCGACACCGGGGTCAGATCGCGTTGGGGGTCGTAGGCCAGTTTGTCGTAGAGCGCGGGATTGATCGCGACGGCCCCCACGCTGGTCAGCCAAAGCGTTTTTCCGTCCGGCGCGGCGTGCGCGACGAACTCGGCCGCGATGGCGCCGTTGCCTCCGGCCTTGTTCTCGATGATGACCTGGTGCCCCAATTCCTTGCTCAACTGCTCAGCCATGGTGCGGGCGACAAAATCCACCGGGCCGCCGGCCGGGAAAGCCACGATGAGCCGGGTGACGTTGGTTTGAGCCAGCACCGTGGCTGGCAGGGCCAGGGTCCAACAGGCCAGGCCCCATGTGAATGCGCGAAGCGCGAAACGGAATCGTTGCATGGCAGTCTCCTTTAGAAGGGGGGAACACAATCAGTCGCAGCGCACGGTCATGCCGCCATCGACCACGATTTCAGTACCGGTCACAAAGCGCGATTCCTCGCACGCCAGGAATAGCGCCGCGTTGGCGGTGTCACGGCCGTCGCCCATGAAGGGCAGCGGAATGCGCGCCTGGCGCTGGCGCAGCAGGGCCTCCACGTCACCGCCGGCGCGCTGGCCCGCCAGCCGGACTTCGACCATGGGGGTGTGCAACTGGCCCGGCACGACCGTGTTCACGCGGATGCCCTGCTTGGCATACTGCACCGCCAGCACCCGGGAGAACTGGATCACGCCGGCTTTGGTGGCGGCGTAGGCGATCTGCGCCGCCCCGCTCCAGCGCAGGCCCGAGGTGGACGAGATGTTGACGATGGTGCCGCTGCCCTGCGCCAGCATGTGCGGCAGTACATGCTTGCAGGTGAGGAAGACGCTTTTGAGGTTGTGATCGATCTGGGCGTCCCAGACCTCTTCCGACATCTCGACCGGCCCGCCCTTGGCCGAACCGCCGACGTTGTTGACCAGCACGTCGATACGGCCGAATTCGGCCAGGCAGCGCGCCACCATGTCGGCGATCGAGGCGCTGCTGGTCACATCGCAGGTGCCGCCGATGAACGTGCCGCCAGCGTCGGCGACCAGCTGCTGCGTCTCGGTCAGCCGCCCGGGTTCGCGGTCCACCCCGAAGACGCGCGCGCCTTCTTCGGCAAAGCGCACGGCAATGGCCCGGCCATTGCCCCAGCCCGGGCCGACCGAGCCGGCGCCGGTGACGAGGGCGACCTTGCCGGCAAGCCGGCCGCTGGAGGAGGGAGGTACGGATGCAGAGGTGGAATGGCTCATGGTCGAGGGGTTCAAGCGTCAATCAAGATGAAGATTCAGACCGGAAACCGGTACAGCCGCTGGGGGTTGTGCACCAGCAGTTGCTCCAGCAGCTTGGGCGTCGGGGCGATGCCCGCCAGCGCATCCACCAGCCTGCCGTCGTCAGGGACATGGGTGTGGTTGGGATGCGGCCAGTCGCTGCCCCAGAGGCAGCGGCCCGGATAGCTCTCCACCAGAATGCGGGCCAGGGCGATGCCCTGGGCGTAAGGCGGATGGGGGTCGATGCGGTCGATGCCGCTGACCTTCACCAGGAACAAGGGATTCTTCAGCAGGGCATGCAGCGCCGCAAAGTCGGCATGATCGGCGCCCAGCGCCGCATCCACCCGGCCCATGTGGTCGATCACCACCGGGACGGCGCTGCGCGACAGTGGTTCTGCCAGGCGATGGATCAGGCTGCTCTCGAAATGCACCTGCAAATGCAGGCCAGCGGCCTGGAGCCGCTGCGTCAAGGCCACGATGTCATCCACGCTGGCGGACGCGGCCAGATGCTTCATGAAATTGAAGCGCACGCCGCGAAAGCCGGCAGCGGCCAGGCGGCGCAGCTCCGCGTCAGCCACGTTGGCGGGGACCAGCGCCACGCCGAGGTAGCGGCCTTCGCCGGCCTGGATGGCGTCCTCGACGACGCGGTTGTCAAAGCCGTGGCACGCCGACTGCACGATCACGCAGCGGCCAATGCCCAGCTTGCGATGCAGGGCAAACAGGGTTTCCTTGGGCGCGTCCACCGGCGTGAAGCTGCGCCCCTCGGCGTAGGCAAAGCGTGCCGCCGGGCCGAACACATGCACATGGCTGTCGCAGCTCAGCGCCGGCAGCTTCAGCGTCGGTGCACGCGGGTCCGGGTTGTAAGTGAGAACAGGGGGCATCACCGTGGCGGGGATCGGGGTGCTCATGCGATGCATTGTGGGTAGGCGCGCCGATCTTGTGTTCAGCTTTTTTCGGATATCAGGTATGCATAAAATGCATCATTGATTGGCTACCCGCCACGCTTGTTCAGCGAGATCCCATGGACCTGATGCGCCTGCAGTATTTCCTCGCGGTTGCCGATGCCGGCAGCTTCAGCCGTGCTGCGGCAGCGCTGCACATGTCCCAGCCCGCGCTGAGCCGGCAGGTCTTGCAACTGGAGGAGGAACTGGGGCAGCGTTTGCTGGAGCGCACCGGACGCGGGGCGCAGCCCACCGAGTCCGGCCTGGCCTTGCTGGTGCACGCGCGTGGCATCTTCGATCTGGCCGAGCGGGCCCGGGTGGACATGAGCGAACGCCAACTCAGCCCGCGCGGACGCCTCACGGTGGGCCTGCCGCCGCGGGTGGCGCATGTGTTGACGGCCGACCTGGTCGAACGCTTTCACGAGAAGTTTCCCGAGGCGGCCATTACCGTGATGGAAGGCTTGAGCATCCGGCTGCGCGAATGGCTGGTGGCCGGGCGGGTCGATGTCGCCATTGTGTTCGACCCGCCGCACTCGCCGCAATTGCAGCAGGAGATACTGGTGCGCGAGCCCCTGGTGCTGGTCAGCGTGCAAGCCTTGCCGCGGCGCATGCGCTTGGCCGAGGTATCGCAGCGCGCGCTGGTGATGCCCAGCGGGCCGCATGCCCTGCGCCAGTTGCTGGAGCTGCATACCCGTCCTCGCGGTCTGCCCTTGAGGCTGGTGGCGGAAGTGGATTCCGTCCAGACCGTGCTGTCACTGGTGGCGCGCGGCGTTGGCGATGCGGTCTTGCCGGCCAGTGCCAGCAAGGCCTGGATTTACCCGCAAGCCCTGCAGGTCGCTGCCATCCATGCGCCGGCCATTCGCAACCAGTTGGTCTTGTCGGTGCCCGCCGCGCGTCCTGCAACGCGCTTGAGCCGCTTTGCCAGCCAGTTGCTGCGCGAATTGGTGGCGACGCATTTCGGAACCGGTGAAATTGCGCTGGAAACGCCCGCTCGTCCTGCCCGCCGGCGCGCTCCATAGGCCGGGCTTGCCGCGAGCCCGCGGAACACAAGTCAAGTCCAGCTCAAGCGCCGCTCGCTCTCGAACTGCCGGGGCTCACCGCTGACCGGATCGACAAACGCCAGGGAACGCGCCAGCAATTGCAGCGGGCGGCTGTGGTCTTCGCTGGCGGGGCCCGGGCCATGCACCACCTCGGGGTAGAACAGGTCGCCCACGATGGGCCGGCCCAGCGCATTCATGTGCACGCGCAACTGGTGCGTCTTGCCGCTGACCGGCATGAGGCGATAGCGCGCCAGGGTGCCGCGCACCTCCAGCAGCTCGATGTGCGTCTCGCTGTTGGGTTCGCCCGGCACTTCGCACTGGCGGAAGAACTGGGTGTCGGGCTCGATCCGGCTGCGGTGCACCGCTGGCAGTTCCCGGTCGTCGCGCCAGGGTGCGATGGCCTCGTACAGCTTGGTGACTTCGCGCTGGCTGAACAGGGCGTGGTAGACGCCGCGATGGGCGGGCTCGACAGTGAACAGCACCAGGCCGGCGGTTTCGCGGTCGATCCGGTGCACCGGCGCCAGCGTGTCGATACCGAGCCGGCGCTTCAGGCGCACCAGCAGGCTTTCCTGCACAAAGCGCCCGACCGGTGTCACCGGCAAAAAGTGCGGCTTGTCGGCCACCACAAGATGGGCGTCCTGATAAACGACGATTTCTTCAAACGGGATGCGAGGTTCGTCCACCAACTCACGGTAGTAATAAACCCGGCTATGGGGCTGGTAGGGCTGGTCCAGGGTGAGGGGCCGCCCCAGTTCATCGAGCACCAGGCCCTGCGCCATGCGCCGGGCCCAGACCTCCTGCGACACAGCGGGAAACCGGTGCGCCAGAAAGTCTGACAGGGTGGTCCAGGGGCCCGCCGGTAGCCCGACGACGCTCGCGCCCACACCATGGCGGGTCGGGGGTTTGAAAACCCCCACGCTACACCCGCTCGAACACCAGATCCCACACGCCGTGGCCGAGCTTCAAACCGCGGTTTTCGAACTTGGTCAGCGGCCGGTAGTCGGGCTTGGGGGCATAGCCGTCGGCGCTGTTTTTCAGCAGCGGCTCGGCACTCAGTACTTCGAGCATCTGCTGGGCATAGGGCTCCCAGTCGGTGGCGCAGTGGAAGTAGCCGCCGATTTTGAGCCGCGCGGCCAGCTTGGCCACCAGCGTGGGCTGGATCAGGCGGCGCTTGTTGTGCTTGGTCTTGTGCCAGGGATCGGGGAAGAAGATGTGCACGCCGTCCAGGCTCTGCAAGGGCAGCATGTGGTCGATCACCTCGACCGCGTCGTGCTGCAGGATGCGGATGTTGCTGAGACCCCGTTCGCCGATGCGCTTGAGCAGCGCGCCCACGCCGGGCTCGTGCACCTCGCAGCAGAGGAAATTTTTCTCAGGGCTAAGGGCCGCAATGTGGGCCGTGGCCTCGCCCATGCCAAAGCCGATCTCCAGGATGACGGGGCGAGGTTGGGCGTCTGTTGGCCCCGCTGCTCCCGGCGGGGGGGCAAAGGTCGCCGCAAAATCAATCGCGGTCGGCGCGTAGTTCAGCACGAAACGCGGGCCCAGTTCCTCGAAGGCCTTGGCCTGGCCGCTGGTGGTGCGGCCGGCACGGCGTACATAGCTTTTGATGGTCTTGGGAAAGGCCACGTCGCTCGGCGGCAGGCGGCGCCGGTCTTTGGGCGCGGGGGCGGTGCCGCTGTCGCCAGCGGGCAGGATCGGGGTGGGGGCTTGGGTGGAATCAGTCACAGGGACGGATTTTACCGGCCTGCCTTCCAGACGGTGGCCCATTGAGCGGTGGCGTGGACGAGCCAATCGGACAGGCTGATGGCAGACACCTGCAGGCCGAGCACGGCCGCTGCTGCGTTGAGCGCGGCCAGCGGCGCGCGCGTGTCCAGCGCCTGGGCCCCGTTTTGCTTGCTGAGTTTCTCGCCGTTGGCGCCCAGCACCAGCGGCGTGTGCAGATAGGCCGGGGTCGGCAGCTTCAAGGCGCGCTGCAGCAGGATCTGCCGCGCCGTGTTGTCGGCCAGGTCCTCGCCGCGCACGATATGGGTGACGCCCTGCGCGCCGTCGTCCACCACCACCGCGAGCTGGTAGGCAAAGAGGCCATCGGCGCGTTTGAGCACGAAGTCGCCGACTTCTTCTTCGACATTCTGTTGCTGCGCGCCCAGGCGCCGGTCGCTCCAGCGCACGGCTTGAGGGGCGGTGCGCAAGCGCCAGGCACGCGCGGTCCGGCCCTGCAAGCCGGCGCGGCAGGTGCCGGGATAGACCAGTTCGCCGTGGCGCGCTTTGGGGCGTCCCAGGCGCTGCAACTCGGCCTCGATGTCGCTGCGGGTGCAGGCGCAGGGGTAGGCCAGACCACGTTCAATCAGGTCATCCAGCGCCTGCTGATATGGCGCGCTGCGCTGCGATTGCCACAGCGGCGGCTGGTCCGGAATCAGGCCGCAATCGGCGAGCTGCCGCAGGATGAGAAGGTCGGCCCCGGGCACGCAGCGCGGCGTGTCCACGTCCTCGATGCGCACCAGCCAGCGCCCGTCGTGGGCGCGGGCATCAAGCCAGCTCGCCAGCGCCGCCACCAGCGAGCCCGCATGCAGCGGCCCGGTGGGCGAGGGCGCGAACCTTCCAATGTAGCCAGTCATGCCACCGTCAGCGCGAGCTCCAGTCCGGAGATGAAGGCGTCCTCGACCCGGTGGCCGATGCACCAGTCGCCGCAGGCGCCGATGCGGGCCGTGGCATCCCACAAGTGGCTTTGGCCCAGGGGCTGGGTGGTCTGGGCATAACGCCAGAGATGCGCGGTGGCAAAGGTCGGTTCGGCGCGGATGCCGGTGACTTCGGCAAAGGCCTTGAGCAGCTTGGCCTGCACCCGGTCGGCGTCGTCGTCCAGGTGTTCCTGCGACCAGGCCGCGCTGGCCTGCACGGTCCAGCGCTCCACCAGCTCGCGGCCCGGCTTGGAGGATTCGCGTGCCAGCCAGGCGATGCGGTGGTGGGTGCTGCGCGCGGCGTTCCACTGCGGCCCCAGGGTGTACATGCCCGGTTGCATGGCCTGGGGATAGGCCAGCAGCAGCGTCCAGCACGGCGCCACCTGGACCTTGCCGATCTGTTGCGCCAGCCGGCTGGCCTGGGCCGAACCGTGCAGCAGGTACTCGGCCTGGGTCGAGGGCATGGCCAGCAGCACCGCGTCAAAACCGGAGAACACATGCTGCGTGTCCTGCGCGCCGGTGGTGCGCAACTGCCAGAGATGCGCATTGAGCGCATCGCGCTCGATGCGGGTGACCTTGGCCTGCAACTCCAGGCCGTGCTGGTCGGCCAGCGGCTGGGCCCAGTGGTTGACCAGGGCGTTCATGCCGGGCACGGGCACCCAGTGCGGCTCGCGCGCGGGCAGGCCGGCGGCGGCCACGCGGCCATGCTCGTCGAGCACGCGCACCGTGTTGGCGCTCCAGGGCTTGCACAGGCCGGGCACGGTCTCCAGGGCCTTGGCAAAGCGCGCATCGCGCACCGTGAAGTACTGGGTGCCATGGTCGAAGCTGCCGAATTCGGTCTGGCGCGTGGACATGCGCCCCCCCAACCCGGCGCTCTTTTCGAACACGGTCACCCGGTGGCCCGCTTGCAGCAAGGTGCGGGCGCAGGCGATGCCTGCCATGCCGGCACCGATGATGGCGATGTTTTTTGTTTTGGTCATGGGGCGGGTCTCCAATCGGTGTTGTATGGCGTGCACTGTACAACTTGCACTTTACACGCCCCGGTGCTGTTCCAGCAACGCGGCCCGGGTGGTGGGGCTTTCCAGTTGCTTGAGCCACCATTGCAGCGCCCGGCCCTGGCCGCGCTGTGTGGCGCCGCGCCAGGCGTAGCTCACGCGCGTCACGCGCAAGGGGCGTTCGGTTTTTTTCACCACCAGGCGACCGGCTTCCACATAGCTGCGGGCCATGCATTCCGGCACGAAGCCGCCGCCCAGGCCGCGCAACTGGGCATCGAGCTTGGCCTGCATGCTGGCCACGGTGAACACGTCCTGCCCGCCCAGCAGGCCGATGGTCAGGCCGTCGCCGCGCGTCACCGAATCGGCCACGGCCACGGCGCGGTGGCGCAGCAGCACCTCGTCCGTCAGCGGTTCGGGGGCGGCGGCCAGCGGATGGTGCGGGGCCACGGCATAGACAAAGCTCACCGGTCCCAGCGGCTTGCCATGGACACCGGCGCTGGTGGTGGGCTCCAGCACCACGCCGATGGCCAGGTCGGCCTGGCCGGCGGTCAGTGCCTCCATCGTGCCGGCGAGGGCTTCTTCGCGCAGCTTGATGCGGGTGGGAGCGCCCAGGGCAAAAAAACTCTCGCACAACTCCATCACCGTGGATTTGGCGATGATGCTGTCCACCGCCAGCGTGAGCTGCGATTCCCAGCCGGTGGCCACGCGCTTGACGCGGTTGGCCACGGCGTCGATCTCGCACAGCAGGCGGGAGCCTTCGCGCAGCAGCTCGGTGCCGGCGGCGGTCAGGCGCGCCTGGCGCGAGCTGCGGTCGTACAGCAGCACGTCCAGGGCGTCCTCGATCTGGCGCACCCGGTAGGTCAGGGCGCTGGGTACCACGCCGAGCTGGCGCGCGGCGGCGGCAAAGCTGCCGGCGGTCTCGATGGACTGCAGCATGGCGAGCGCGTCAGGGGTCAGGACGTCACGGGCGGTTTGCATGATGGGGATTTGAAAGTTCAAATTATTTGAATGATGCCATCAAACGCCGTGGATTGCCAAACTGTGGCATAAGCCTAAAGTTCAGGTCATCGCAGCCATGCACCAAAGAACGCCAGGAGCCCGAACCATGCTGACCGTACGCAAATCACAGGACCGCGGCTATGCCGACCACGGCTGGCTCAAGTCCTTTCACAGTTTCTCGTTTGCCGGTTACTACGACCCGCAGCACATGGGCTGGGGCAATCTGCGCGTCATCAACGAAGACCGGATCGCGCCGGGCACGGGCTTCGGCACGCATGGCCACCGCGACATGGAAATCATCAGCTACGTGCTCTCCGGTGAACTGGCGCACAAGGACAACATGGGAAATGGCCGCGCCATTCCCCCGGGCGATGTGCAGCGCATGAGCGCGGGCAACGGCGTGCTGCACAGCGAGTTCAATCACGCGCCCAAGGACACCACCCATTTCTTCCAGATCTGGATCGAACCGAATGTGACCGGCATCCCCGCCAGCTACGAGCAAAGAACCTTTGCGACCGCGGAAAAGCGCGGCGCCTTGCGGCTGGTGGCGTCCCCGGATGGGGCCAATGGCTCGGTCACGATCCATGCCGATGCCCGGCTGTATGCCGGCCTGTTCGATGGGGACGAGGCGGTCACGCTGACGCTCGATCCCCAGCGCAAGAGTTATGTGCACCTGGTGCGCGGCGAGCTTGATGTCAATGGCCAGCACCTCGCCACGGGCGATGCGGCGCTGATTGACAACGAGAACCAACTGGCGTTGAGAGCAGGCAAGAACGCTGAAGTGTTGGTGTTTGACTTGAGTGCCTGAGTTTTATTCATTTCCAACTATTCACTAGGAGATCCCATGTTTCAAAAATACCAAAACAATCTGGCCCTGGCTGCACGCATCCTGATGTCGGTGCTGTTCCTGGTGGCCGGCTTCGGCAAGATCACCGGATTTGCCGGCACCGCAGGCTATATCGCCTCCAAAGGCCTGCCCTTGCCGCAACTCGGCGTTGTCATTGCCATCGTGGTGGAAGTGGGTGGCGCGCTGGCCCTGCTCGCGGGTTTTCAGACGCGCGCGGTGGCCCTGGTGATGGCGGTTTTCACGGTGGCCACCGGCGTGTTTTTCCATAACTTCTGGGCCTTGCCCGCCGAGATGGCGGGGGTCAACCAGATCATGTTCATGAAGAACCTGTCGATTGCCGGCGGTCTGCTCATGATGAGCGCCTTTGGTGCCGGTGCCTTGAGCATGGACGCCAAGCGCAAAGCCTGATCGATCAAGTTTTTTCGTTCATATTCTTAAAGGAGCCATGTGATGGCAAGGGTCGCGGTCGTTTTTCATTCGGGTTATGGTCATACACAGCGCCTGGCGCAGTCGGTGGCCAACGGTGCCGGGGCCACCTTGGTGACCATCGATGCCGAGGGCAATCTGCCCGACAGCGGATGGGAAACGCTCAATGCGGCCGATGCCATCATCATGGGCTCTCCCACCTATATGGGCAGTGTCAGCTGGCAGTTCAAGAAATTTGCCGATGCCAGCAGCAAGGCCTGGTTCACGCAAGCCTGGAAAGACAAGGTGATGGCCGGCTTTACCAGCAGTTCCAACGTCAACGGTGACAAGCTCTCCACGCTGCATTACCTGTTCACGCTGGCCATGCAGCACAGTGCGGTCTGGGTGGGTACCGGCCTGAACTACAACAACTCCAAGGCCTCGCAACGCGGCGACATCAACTACCTGGCTTCCTCAAGCGGGGTGATGGCGCAAACGCCGTCGGATGCCAGCGCGGCGGAAATGAACCCGGGTGACCTGGAGACGGCCAGGCTGTTCGGCAAGCGCGTGGCCGAGATGACTGCGAAGCTGCGCGGCTGACCTGATCAGGCGGGCTGGAAGCCGCTGCGGCGGACTTCGCCGCCAGGGCGTCGGGTCAGGGCTGCAACGCCTGGGGCGTGGTCTGGCGTGCTGCCAGTAACGCGGTCAATTTTTCTGCGGGCTGGGGCCGGCCGAAGTAGTAGCCCTGGAAAAACTGGCAACCCTGCAAGGCCAGCAGGTCCTTCTGGATCTGGTGTTCCACACCTTCGGCAATCACCTCCAGGCCCAGGCTGTTCCCCAGGGTGATGATGGTCTGGGTGATGCTGGCATCGTTCGGGTCGGTCACCAGATCACGGACAAAGGAGGCGTCGATCTTGAGCTGGTGCAGGGGCAGCCGCTTGAGGTAGTTCAGCGAAGAGTAGCCGGTGCCGAAGTCGTCGAGCGAGAAGGTCATGCCCAGGGCGACCAGCTGGCTCATCTTGTCGATCACGTCGTCGATGTTCCTGGCCAGAACGCTCTCGGTCAATTCCAGCTGGAGTTTCTTCGGGTCGGTGCCATGGATTTTCAGCGTGTTCTTGACGCTCTCCACGAAATCGGACTGGAAGATCTGGTGCGCGCAGAGGTTGACCGCAACAATCAGGTGGGCCGTGGCCGGGCTGTTGCGCCAGGCGTTGATTTGCTCACAGGCCTGCTCCAGGACCCATTGGCCCAGCGGCAGGATCAGGCCGGTTTCTTCGGCCAGTCCAATGAATTCACCGGGGAATACCAGGCCGCGCTGCGGATGTTGCCAGCGCACGAGCGCCTCCACTCCCAGGACCCGGCCCGTGGCGTCCACTTGCGGCTGGTAATAGAGGACGAACTCTTTTTTCTCCAGCGCCTGGTGCAGGTCGGCTTCCAGCACGACCTGGCGGTTGAGTTGCATTTCGATGATCTTGTCGAAGAAGCGGATGGCATTGCGGCCGCTTTCCTTGGCCTGGTACATCGCGATGTCGGCGCGTTTGAGCAGTTCCTCGGGTTCTTGTTCATGGCCTTCGAACATCACCACGCCGATGCTGACCGAGATCTTGTAGTGCTGGCCGTTGATCTCGAACGGTTCGCGCATGGCCAGACGGATTTTTTCAGCAGTGGCATGCGCCTGATCGATCGCGGTTTCGGGGTTGGCATCGAGATGGCCGAGCAGCAGGGCGAACTCGTCCCCGCCGGTATGGGCGACGGTGCCTTCCTCGGCAATCAGATGGCTCATGCGCAGGGCCACAGCCTGCAGCAGTGCGTCGCCGAATTTATGGCCCAGGGTGTCGTTGAGTTGCTTGAACCGGTCGAGGTCGCAGAACAACAGTGCGCCCCACTGGGGCGCGCTCTGGCGGCCGGTCAGGTGCTGCTGCAGCCGGTCCAGCAGAAAGCGCCGGTTGGGCAGTCCGGTCACCTGGTCGTAGTAGGCCAGTTTGTAGACCCGTTCACTTTGGGTCTTGCGCTCGGTGATGTCCGAGAAGACCGTGACCGTACGCAGGAACTTGCCCTTGCGCAGGACGGCCTGGGAGCTGACTTCGACCGGGAAGTGGCGTCCGCTGGCGCTGACGAACATGTTTTCGCCCTCAAAGGACTGGTTCCAGCGATCGGGGTCGATCATCGGGTTCAATCCCCTGAAATTCTGCGGCGTGCTGACCGGTGAGACGATGAACTGGAGCAGCTCCTTGCCGAGCAGGTCTTCACGGGAGTAACCCAACAGCTGACAGGTGGTCCGGTTGACATAGGTGGCCCGGCCACGACGGTTCAGCACGTACATGCCTTCACCCATGGCGTTGCCGAAAGAGGTGAGGCGCTGGCGCAGGATCAGTTCCCGCGCGGCCATCAACAGCATGGCGACCAGAGCCAGCGCCAGCGTGAGGATGGGCAGGCTGTAGTGTTGCCAGATGTCGTGGAACGTCATGGCAGGCGCGATGTCAAAAGGCGGAGCGCGAAGTTCGCGCATCAGGGCGCGTACCGGTTCGTAATCGGCCGGTACGGTAAAGCCATAAATGCCCATGCTGCGGGCCCGTGAACCCCCATGCGGCAGTGACAGCAGGGCGCCGGCGATGCGCACCGTCACCTCATCGGGGACGTGGGACATGGCCACGACGGGCCATTCAGGGTAAAGCCGGGTCGACAGTGCCAGCGGATAGCCGGGATATTTTTGCGGGGTCAATACCCGGACCTGGTCGGCTGATAGCGTGCCTTCGCGCACAAGGGCCTCCAGCACGCCGGTGCGGACAAATGCCGCATCGACTTTGCCCTCCAGAAGCGCGTTCACAGTCAGGTCCTGGGGCAGGCCCGTTTCCAGAATACTTGCGGGCTTGATTCCTGCCTTGGACAGTTCATAAGCTTGCATCAGGTAGGTGCCAAACGACAAGCGGGATGCTGCGGCGATGCGTTTGCCACCGAGGTCCTTGAGGCTGCGGAGGTCGCTCCGGTGGCTGAGCACCAGGATCACGCCGCCGAAGGCCCGTACGGGCTGGCCCTTTTCAAGGTTGATGATGGTGGCCAGAGGAGATGACAGGCCGTTTTGGTGAACCATGCGCACATATTCGGCCGGCTGGGTGATCACGATGTCCACTTTCTGCTGGCGCACGGCTTCCTTCAGATCGTCGTAGCCGAAGACCTTCAGGGTGAAACGGCTGCCCTTGACGGTCTTGTTGAGGTGCTCCGCCAATGGGTGCCACTGGGCCTCGGCCACCGCGGTGGGGCGAAAGGAAAGGACGCCGATCACCAAGGGTGGTCCACTGGCCAGCGCAGGCAGGCTCAGCACCAGCCATGCGATGGCGATGGCGATGACCGACCGTTTCAAGCTTCCTCTCCCGGCAAATAGGCGCTGGAAAAGAGGTTGCGGGTATCGACCGGCTCGGCAATCAGTCGAGCCTGCTGCATGATGGGGGAGAGCTTTTGTGCCACCCGCAGAAGCTCGCCGCTGCCACCTGACAGGTAGCGCTGGTTGCCTACCAGGTCAGGCAGTTCCAGGCCGCGCAGGGAAGCGATCATTTCCTCTGCGGAAACACCCAGGCGCGGCGCCACCCGGTAAGCTGCATCCCAGGGGTTTTGCCGCATGTACCGCAGGGCCTTGAAATGACCGGCCAGGGTGGCGCGCAGGGTGTCGGCATGGGCCCGGGCCACCTCTGGCCGGACGGCCAGTACATCAAATATCGTGTCGGGCAACTCGCGCGTACTCAGCAACTGGCGGGCGCCCCTGGCCTTGAGTCGGCCCGAGACCGGCTCATAAGTGACAAGGGCGTCGATTTCACCACGGCCCCAAGCCGCTTCGTGTTCTTCGTAGACGATTCTTCTGGGCATGATGTCGTCCATCCGCAGCCCGGCTTTTTCCAGCACCATGGTCAGCATCAGGGTACCCAGTGCGCTGTCTTCCGCGCCAATGCGCTTGCCCTTGAGGGCCCCCAATTGGGTGATGCCGGGCCTGGACAGCAATACATCGGCGCCCTTGGAAACATCGAACACCAGGACAATTTCAAGGGGGATGCCGCTGGCCCGCAGTTGCAGGATTTCGTCCAGGGTCAGCATGGCACCGTCGGCCCGCCCGTTCTTCATGTCCTCAATGGAAGCATGGACGGTGGGTGCTTCCCGCAGGGTGAGATTCTCGGGCATATAGCCCAAGGTACGGGCCAGGAACATGGGTTCGTAGCCGGGCCAGGGATGGCCGGCCAGTACCAGGGGTTTGGCGGGTGTACAGCCGGCAGCCCAAAGCAGCGGCATCAGCGCCGCTGCGGCTAGACTGGACCTGCGCTGAAGCGACGCCCCTGCTGCTGCCGGATCAGGTACGGCAAAGTGATTCCGCTGTGTATGCATGGACCTGCCCGCCGACTCCCCCGTGAACGTCATCCCATGGTAATGCAAATGCCACGAGTCAAGTTATTGACGGTCACGGGATTCGAAAAAAAAATCACTGTTTGAGGGCGGACAGGTCGCTGCCCAGGGCCTCGCGCTCGTCGAACACAAAGCAGCGACCCTGGTAATGGGCGCCGCCGGTTTCCTCGAAATATTTGAGGATGCCGCCCTCGAGCTGGTACACATGGTCCAGTCCGGCCTCTTGCATGAAGATGGCGGCCTTTTCGCAGCGGATGCCGCCGGTGCAAAAGCTCACAATGGTCTTGCCCTGCAACTGCTCCTTGTGATCGAGCACGGCCTGCGGAAACTCGGTGAACTTGGCGAGCGCGAAGTCGATCGCGCCCTCGAACGTGCCGTGATCGACCTCGAAGGCGTTGCGCGTGTCCAGCGTCACCACCGGGCGGCCGGCGTCATCAACACCCTGGTCGAGCCAGCGCTTGACGGTGGCCGCCGGCACGGCCGGCGCGCGACCGGCGGCCGGGCGGATGGTGGGGTGGTTCATGCGGATGATCTCGCGCTTGACCTTGACCAGCATCTTCCTGAACGGCTGGTGTGCCGACCAGCTTTCCTTCGGCACGATGTCGGCAAAGCGCGGGTCGGCCTGCAGTTCCGCCACAAATTGGTGCACTGCCTCGCCGGTGCCGGCCAGGAACAGGTTGATGCCTTCCTCGGCCAGCAGGATCGTGCCCTTGAGTTGCAGGGTCAGCGCTCGCTCCTGCAGGGTGGGGCGCAGTTCGGCGGCGTCGGGGAGGGGGACGAATTTGTAGGCTGAGATGTTGAGGATGGTGTTCACATCCTGGATTTTAAAAGACTTGGTCTTTTGAGTTTCTTGTTGCCGACGCCACGGGGGCGAATGGCTCCGTGAATGTCCTCCGACCTGCGGTCTCCCCCTTGATTTCACTACGCCATCCACCTCCATGTCGTCGGCCGCGGGCGTCCCTGGTTTTTTTGCCAAGAACATTACAACTGCTGGCGATCAGGTCGGCGTGGCGCTCAGCGCAGCGGCATCAAGGAGGAGTTGTCGGCCCTAGGCCGACACGGGGGACAGCCGCGGAGCTGAGTGCTGCGTCGGCCTGATCCTCCCGCCAAGCCCATTCATGGGTCCTGCTGTGGTTTGTCATCAATGAGGGAAGGATCAATAATTTCCTACAATGCAACCATGTTCGTCCACCTCCGCCTCCACACCGAATTCTCCGTCGTCGACGGCACCAACCGTATCGACGAGATCGTCAAGGCCGCTGGGGCTGACGGCCAGCCGGCGCTGGCGATCACCGACCTGAACAATCTGTTCGGCGCCATCAAGTTCTACCGGTCAGCCCGCGGCGCGGGTGTCAAGCCGCTGATCGGCGCGGAAGTCATGCTCGAAGGGCTGGGCCAGGACGCAACGGCGCTGTCCCGGCTGGTGCTGCTGGTGCAAAACAAGCAGGGTTATCTGAATCTGTCCGAGTTGCTGGCGCGCGCGTGGACGCAGAACGTGGTCAAGGCGCAGGCGGTGGTGAGGCTGGACTGGCTGAAGGAGTTGGGCGAGGGCCTGATCGTGCTGTCGGGCGCGCAGGCCGGGCCGGTGGGGCAGGCGCTGGTGCAGGGCGACCTGGAGCGCGCCCACGAGGCGGCGTTGCAACTGGCCTCCTTGTTCCCGCACCGTTTTTACCTGGAACTGCAGCGGGCCGGGCGCGCCGACGATGAAGCCCATGTGGCGGGCGCCGTGCAACTGGCCGCCCGCATGAAGCTGCCGGTGGTGGCCACGCATCCGGTGCAGTTCACCAAGGAAGACGATTACGAGGCGCACGAGGCGCGCGTCTGCATTGCCGAGGGCGAGATCCTGGGCAACCAGCGCCGTGTGCGCCGCTTCACCACCGAACAGTATTTCAAGAGCGCCGCGCAGATGCAGGCGCTGTTTGCCGATGTGCCATCAAGCATCGCCAACACGCTGGAGATTGCCAAGCGCTGCAACCTCACGCTGGTGCTGGGCAAGCCGCAGTTGCCGGATTACCCCACACCTGAAGTCGATGGGCGGCGCATGTCGCCCGAGGAGTACTTTCGTTTTGCCTCGTTCGAGGGGCTGGAGGCGCGGCTCAAGCACCTCTACCCGGATGAGGCCGAGCGCGCCAAGCAGCGGCCGCGCTATGTGGAGCGGCTGGAGTTCGAGATCAACACGATCTTGAAGATGGGCTTTCCCGGCTACTTCCTGATCGTGGGCGACTTCATCAACTGGGCCAAGAACCACGGCTGCCCGGTGGGCCCGGGCCGGGGCTCCGGTGCCGGTTCGCTGGTGGCTTACTCGCTCAAGATCACCGACCTCGACCCGCTGGAATACAACCTGCTGTTCGAACGTTTCCTGAACCCGGAACGCGTCTCGATGCCGGACTTCGATATCGACTTCTGCCAGGCCAACCGCGACCGCGTGATCGACTACGTGAAAGAGAAGTACGGCAAGGATGCGGTGAGCCAGATCGTCACCTTCGGCACCATGGCCGCGCGCGCCGCCATCCGCGACGTGGGCCGGGTGCTCGACATGAGCTACACCTTCTGCGACGGCATTTCCAAGCTGGTCCCGAACAAGCCGGGCCAGCACATCACCATCGACGGCGCCATCAAGGCCGAACCGATCCTGGCCGAGCGGCTGGAGAAGGAAGACGAGGTCAAGACCCTGCTGGCCCTGGCGCAGAAGCTCGAAGGCATGACCCGCAACGTCGGCATGCACGCCGGTGGCGTGCTGATCGCGCCGGGCAAGCTCACTGATTTCTGCCCGCTCTACCAGCAGCCCGGCAGCGACTCGGCGGTGAGCCAGTTCGACAAGGACGATGTGGAGGCCATCGGCCTGGTGAAGTTCGACTTTCTGGGGCTGGCCACGCTGACCATCCTGGAGATCGCGCGCGAATTCATCATGCAGCGCCATGCCGGCCAGGAGAACTTTGCGTTCGAGAACATCCCGCTCGACGACAAGCCGACCTACAAGCTGTTCCAGGACGGCAAGACCGAGGCCGTGTTCCAGTTTGAAAGCCGCGGCATGCAGGGCATGCTGCGCGACGCCAAGCCGACGCGGCTGGAAGACCTGATCGCCCTGAACGCCCTGTACCGTCCGGGCCCGATGGACCTGATCCCCAGCTTCGTGGCGCGCAAGCACGGCCGGGAGGAGATCGAGTATCCGCACCCGATGGTGGCCGAGATGCTGTCCGAGACCTACGGCATCATGGTGTACCAGGAGCAGGTGATGCAGACGGCGCAGATCCTGGGCGGCTACTCGCTCGGCGGCGCCGACATGCTGCGCCGCGCCATGGGCAAGAAGAAGGCCGAGGAGATGGCCGAGCACCGCGCCATCTTCCGCGCCGGTGCGGCCAAGAACAACATCAGCGAGCAAAAGGCCGACGAGGTGTTCGACCTGATGGAAAAGTTCGCCGGCTACGGCTTCAACAAGTCGCACGCCGCCGCCTACTCGCTGCTGGCCTACCACACGGCCTGGCTCAAGGTGCATTACACGGCCGAGTTCTTCTGCGCCAACATGACGGTGGAGATGGACGACACCGACAAGCTCAAGGTCCTGTTCGAGGACGCCCTGAAGATGGGCATGACCTTCGAGGCACCCGATGTGAACCGGGGCCACTACCGCTTCGAGCCGATCTCCGACAAGGCCATCCGCTACGGCCTGGGCGCCGTCAAGGGCACGGGCGAGCAGGCGATTGCCGCCATCGTGGCGGCGCGCCAGGAGGGCGGGGCGTTCAAGAGCCTGTTCGATTTCTGCGTGCGGGTCGATCGCAGCAAGCTCAACAAGCGCACGGTGGAGGCGCTCATCAAGGCCGGCGCCTTCGATTCGCTGCAGCTCAATCGTGCCTCGCTCATCGCCTCGGTCGATCGCGCCTTCGACTTTGCCAATGCGACCGCGGCCAATGCCAATCAGACCGGCCTGTTCGACATGATGGGCGACGACGACCACGGCTCCAGCACGCAGGAGCCCGAACTGGTGGAGCTCATGCCCTGGGGTGTGAAGGAACGGCTCACCTTCGAGAAGACGGCGGTGGGTTTCTACCTGTCGGGTCACCTGTTCGACGAGGTGGCGCTGGAAGTGCGCCGCTTCGTCAAGCGCTCGATCGAAGACCTGATCGACACGCGCGAGCCGCAGTTGCTGGCCGGCATCATCAGCGATTTCCGCGTCATCAACGGCCAGCGCGGCAAGCTCGGCCTGTTCAAGCTCGACGACAAGAGCGGCGTGCTCGACGCCCGCGTGGACGAGGCGCTGATGAACGCCAACAAGCACCTGTTCAAGGAGGATGAACTCATCATCGTCATGGGCAAGGTGCAGCCGGACCGTTTTTCCGGCGGCCTGCAGCTCAACGTCAACCAGGTGTGGGATCTGGCAGCGGCACGCTGCCGCTTTGGCAAGTACCTGCGCGTGGCGGTCAACGGCCGCGCGCCCGACATCCAGCGCCTGGTGGCCGATTTCCCGCCCAAGCGCGAGATGACCGAACAGGGTGAACTGGTGCGCGGCCTGGGCGTGCGCTTGTCATTGCAGCGGCAGGACGCGGCTGTTTCAGCAACCGCTGAGTTGCAACTGGGGGAGGATGCGAAGTTTTTTCCCAGTGATGCGGCGTTGGCGGGGTGGATGGCGCAGGCGGGGCAGGGGAAGGCTTTGATTGTTTATGAATGAGATTCGCCCCTAAACCTTTTTGATGGCCGCATCTCGCTATTGAAATGATAGCTATCGCAGAGAAGCCGGGTCTCGCCCCGGCGGGCGACTCACTTTCTCTTGCTTCGCCAAGAGAAAGTAAGCAAAGAGAAGGCGAGCCGAAGTCAGGGCCGCTACGCGGTTCCTTGCGCTGCGCGCATCGGGCGGGGTCGGGCTAAACTCGGCTAGCGCCTCAAACAACGCCCGCCCTCATCCGCCCGCTGCTGTGCTGCTCAGCCCTGCCACACGGCACAGAAGAAAAATAGCCGGATACCGACAGCCAAAAACAAACAAGGACGCGCCTTGGCGCGTCCTTGTGGGATTCGGTATTTGCCTTCGGCTCCCACGCCGTTATGAGAAGGCGAGTAGCGCAGGGGCAGACGGATCAGGGCTGGCGTTGTTTGAGGCGTTAGCCGAGTTTAGCCAGACCCCGGCTGCACCGAGCAACGCAGCGTACCCGTAGCGCAGCGAAGGGGCGACGAATCCGGCTCGCCTTTTTTCGGTTACCTTTTTTGGCGAAGCAAAAAAGGTGACTGCGCAGTCGGGCGCACATCCCGACATCCCGCCCCGTCGGGGCAGCAACCCGACACCAAGCCGCGCCCGCCGGCGCAACACCCGGCAAGATCAATCCCGTGGCCGGAAGGTAATCACCAGAACGGAAGGCATCGTGCCGTCGATGTCGCGCGGCAAAACCTCCGTCTTGTCGATGGCCCTGAGCACGGCCGCGTCCCAGCCCTTGTTGTTGCTGGACTTGAGCAGCTTGCTGCCGACGATGGTGCCGTCGGGCGAGGTACGCACTTCCACTTCCGCGGTCGGATTGCCGCTGATCTCTTCGGTGAAAACGATGTTGGGCTTGATGCGGGCACGAATGCGTCCAGCGTAGCTGGATGACGGCCCGGCCGATTTCAGTGCCGTGCCGGTGGCTGTTGGTGCGCCGCTGGCGCCGGCCAGACCGCTCATGCGCTTGATGTTTTCCTGGCGCTGTTTTTCAAGTTGCTTGGCCTCTTCCTGCGCCTTCAATTTTTCTTTTTTCTTCTTGTCTTCGGCAGCCTTCTTTTCCTGCTCGCGTTTCTTTTGCTCGGCGAGTTTTTCCTGGGCCAGCTGCTCTTCGTGCTTGCGCTGCTTTTCACGCGCCAGGACAATGTCGGCGTCGGACACGGTCGGCGCTGCCTTGGGTGGCGGTGGGGGCAGCGCGGGTTCGGGTGCCGGCTCCGGTGCCGGTGGTGCGGCCTGTTCCGGCACGGCCGCCCAGAGTTCGGCCTCGGCGGTGACCATCTCGCCACGGTGCCAGTTCACGCCCCAGGTCAGGGCCGCGAGCAGCAGGGCATGCGCCAGGATGGCCAGGCCGATCGAGCGCACCAGTCCTGGTGCGGACGGCGGAGCGAACTGCAGACGGTCAACGGCTTGCATGCGATGCTGATATCGGGCTATCAGTTGACCAGTTGTACGGACAGGCCCACGCGCTGGATGCCGGCGCGCTGCAGTTTGTCCATGACCTTGACCACGGTTTCGTACTTGACGCTGCGGTCGGCGCTGATGACCACGGGAGAAACCGTGCTGGTGGCCTTGCCGCTTTGCTCCCGTTTGACGGTGGCCGCCAGCTCCTCCAGCTTGATCGGGACCGTTCTGTCCGGCGTCTTGAGTTCCAGCGAATCGTTCTTGCCGACAATGATCTGGATGATCCGGTCGGGCTGCTTGGCACCCTTGCCCACGCTGGGCAAGTCGATCATGCTGGGCGCGATCAGCGGCGCGGTGACCATGAAGATGATCAGGAGCACCAGCATCACGTCGATGAAGGGCACCATGTTGATTTCATTGATGGTGCGCCGCCCGCGGCCACGGCTGACAAGCGTTGGCATGGTGTGTCCCCTTCAGTGGCCGGAGGCCGACTGCGTGCCCACGTTGCGCTGCAGGATGTTGGAGAACTCCTCGATGAAGGTCTCCAGCATGATGGCCACGCGGTCGATGTCGCGCGCAAACCGGTTGTAGGCCACCACGGCGGGAATCGCGGCAAACAAGCCGATGGCAGTGGCCACCAGGGCCTCGGCAATGCCGGGGGCCACGGTGGCCAGCGTCACCTGCTGCAGCGAAGCCAGGCCGGTGAAGGCGTGCATGATGCCCCAGACCGTGCCGAACAGGCCGACATAGGGCGAGACCGAGCCGACCGAGGCCAGGAAGGAGAGGTTGGTTTCAATCACGTCCATCTCGCGCTGGAAGCTCGCGCGCATGGCGCGGCGGGCGCCGTCGAGCAGGGTGGCGGGGTCGCTGATGCGGCGCTCGCGCAGTTTCTGGTACTCGCGCATGCCGCTGGCGAAAATGCGCTCCATCGGGCCGGAGCCGCGGGCATTCTGGCCGGCGGCGGCGAACAGGGTGTTGAGGTTGGTGCCGGACCAGAACTCGCGCTCGAATTTTTCATTCAGGGTTTTCACCCGTTTCAGCGAGAACAGCTTGCTGAAGATGGCGGCCCAGCTGGAGATCGACACCAGCACCAGCAGCAACATCACCGCTTGCACGACCCAGCTGGCATGCAGCACCAGTTGAATGATTGACAGGTCTTGACTCATTTCAGGACTTCCAGGACGGTTGTTGGAATTCTTTCGGGTTTCATGCTCGCCGCATTGACCCAGCCAATGCGGATTGTGCCTTCACAAAGCAATTCACCTGCTGATCCGGTTTTCAGAACTTGCTGCCTGATTGTCATCGAAGCACGGCCGGATTCCAGCAGGCAAGCTGTAACCAGAAGTTCGTCGTCCAGCCGGGCCGGCCGGTGGTACTTCAGGCTGGTTTCGATCACCACGAACAGGCCGCCCGTGGTCTCGCGCAGGGCCTGCTGGCCAATGCCCAGCGAGCGCAGCCACTCGGTGCGGGCCCGCTCGAAGAATTTCAGGTAGTTGGCGTAGAAGACGATGCCGCCGGCATCGGTGTCTTCCCAATAGACGCGCAGGGGCCAGGAAAATTCCCCTTCATCGCGCCCGGCGCGGACCGGGATCCTCATGAACGGGCTTGGCCCGTCGCCCGGTCGGCCGCCACCTCGGCGGCGCGCAGCATCGGGGCCAGGCCGTTGAGCACGCCGTTCACATATTTGTGGCCGTCGGTGCCGCCAAACTCCTTGGCCAGCTCGATGCATTCGTTGAGCACCACCCGCCACGGCACGTCCAGGCAATGCTGGAGTTCATAGGCGCCGATCCACATGATGCCGCGCTCGATCGGGGAGATCTCGGCCAGCTTGCGGTCCAGCAGCGGTGCGATCAGCGCGTCCAGCGCAGAGGCCTGCTCGATACAGCCATGCAGCAGGGCATCGAAGTGGGCGGCGTCCGACTTGTCGAAACCGGCCAGGTCGCGGGTAAAGGCGTCGATCGCCTCGGTTTCGTTGCCGCCCACCAGATGCTGGTACAGCGCCTGTACCGCAAAGCCGCGGGCACGGCTGCGGCCCGACTTGGCGGCGGCCTTGCGCACGCCGGTGCTGGTGGTGCCGCTGCGCGACTGGCGCGGCGGACGTTGGGAACCGGGGGGGGTGTCAGTCATTCGATATCGTCCATCAGGTTGGCCATTTCCACCGCGACACGGGCGGCATCGCGTCCCTTGTCGGTCTGGCGCGCAATGGCCTGCTCCATGTTTTCGGTGGTGAGGATGGCATTGGCCACGGGCAGCTGGTAGTCGAGCGCGACGCGGCTCACGCCGGCGCCCGATTCGTTGGCGACCAGTTCGAAATGGTAGGTCTCGCCGCGGATGATGCAGCCCAGCGCGATCAGGGCGTCAAAGCGGTTCTTTTCGGCCAGGGCCTGCAGGGCCAGCGGCACTTCCAGCGCCCCCGGCACCAGGATGTGGTCGATGTTTTTTTCCAGCACGCCCAAAGCGGCCAGCTCGGCCTTGCAGGCGTTGGCCAGGGCGTTGGTGATGGGTTCGTTGAAGCGGGCCTGCACGATGCCCACCATGAGGCGTTTGCCGTCAAGCCGGTGGTCTGCGGAAGCCAGGCTTCCCTTGTCTGCGCCAAACATGTGTGATCCTTGTTCTTTACTTGGTGATGTAGCCGGTGATCTCGAGCCCATAGCCCGTCATGCTGGGCATGCGGCGCGGGTTGCCCATCAGGTTCATCCGGTGCACGCCGCATTCGCGCAGAATCTGCGCGCCCACGCCGTAGGTGCGCAAGTCCATGCGGCCGCGCTCCGGCGCGTGGCTGGGGCGGGCCGTGCCATCGAACTGGGCCAGCAACTGATCGGCACTCTCGCCGCAATTGAGCAGCACCACCACGCCCTTGCCCTCGGTGGCAATGCGCGACAGGCAGGCGTCCAGGCTCCAGGAGTGCATGGAACGGTTGACTTCCAGCGCATCGAACACCGACAGCGGCTCATGCACCCGGGCCAGCACGCTGTCGGTCGGGCTCCACTGGCCGCGCACCAGCGCCAGGTGCAGGCCCTGGCTGGGCTTGTCGCGAAAGGCATGGGCGGTGAAGGTGCCGAAAGCCGTGTTCAGGCTGCGGCTGCCGACCTTTTCGATCAGCGACTCGTTGCGGCTGCGGTGCTCGATCAGGTCGGCAATGGTGCCGATCTTCAGGCCATGCTGGGCCGCGAACAACTGCAGATCGGGCAGGCGGGCCATGGTGCCGTCGTCTTTCATGATCTCGCAGATCACGGCCGTGGGCGAGCAGCCGGCCATGGCCGCCAGGTCGCAGCCGGCCTCGGTGTGGCCGGCGCGCATCAGCACGCCGCCGTCCACCGCCTGCAGCGGGAAGATGTGGCCGGGCTGCACCAAGTCGTCCGGGCGGGCATCGCGGGCCACGGCGGCCTGCACGGTGCGGGCCCGGTCGGCGGCGGAGATGCCGGTGGTGACGCCTTCGGCGGCTTCGATGGAGACGGTAAAGGCCGTGCCTTTCTTGTCGCCGTTGCGCACCGTCATGGGGGGCAGCTTGAGGCGTTCGCAGCGCTCGCGCGTCAGCGTCAGGCAGATCAGGCCGCGGCCGAAGCGGGCCATGAAGTTGATGGCGTCCGCCGTGACGTGGTCGCCGGCGAGCACCAGGTCGCCTTCGTTCTCGCGGTCTTCTTCATCGACCAGGATCACCATGCGACCGGCCCGCATGTCGGCCACGATGTCTTCGACCGGGGAGATGGCCACAGGGGCGGGAGCTGTCATGCTTTCTCTTTCAGGGTGGTCGGCGCGCTGGAGCCCAGCATGCGCTCCACATAGCGCGCGACCGTGTCAATTTCCAGGTTCACGTCAGAACCCGTCTTGAGTGTGCCCAGGGCGGTGGTCTGCACCGTGTGGGGAATCAGGTTGATGCTGATCTCGCAGCCGCCGGCGTTGTCCAGCACGCGGTTGACGGTCAGGCTCACGCCGTTGATGGTGATCGAGCCCTTGTAGGCCAGGTATTTGGCCAGCGCGGCCGGCACCTGCACGCGCAGTTCCCAGCTTTCGCCGACCTGGGCGAAATGGCTGACCGCACCGGTGCCGTCCACATGGCCCGACACGATGTGGCCGCCCAGCCGGTCGCTGGCGCGCAGGGCTTTTTCCAGGTTGACGGTGCCGCCCTGGACCAGCCCGGTGGTTTTGGCCAGGGACTCGGCCGAGATGTCGATGCTGAACTGGCGTTGCGCCGGGGCCAGGCGGGTGACCGTCATGCAGGCGCCGTTGAGCGCAATGCTGTCGCCCAGGCCCACGTCATCAAGGTAGCCGGCCGGGCACTCAAGGGTGAGGCGCTTGCCGTGCTGTAAAGAGCTTCCCAGGTCGTGGCTGGCGACGATCCGCCCCACGCCGGTGATGATTCCGGTGAACATGCCGCTATTTTCGCAGGGATTGGACCCGGCGGCAGGGGTGGGCGCCGAAATCCGGCAATTAAAAGCGATCCCGCCCCGGAATCCGGGCAACGACCCGCAGATCCGGGCCGAGCAGGTCGGTCGATTTGAATTCCAGCGCCACGGCTTGCGACAGTTCGGACAGCGGACCGATATGCACCATGCCACGGCCCACGCCCAGCAGCTTGGGCGCCAGATAGAGCAGGAATTCGTCCACCAACCCTTCGCGCACCAGCGAGCCGTTGAGCTTGTGGCCGGCTTCCACATGCACTTCGTTGACCTCGCGGCGGGCCAGGTCCCGCAGCATGGCGGCCAGATCGACCTTGCCCTCGGTGCCGGGGGCGCGGCCGGGGCAATAGACGACGGTGGCGCCACGGGCTTCCAGCGCTGTTTTTCTTGCCTCGTTGGGCACGGCCGCATAGATATAGAGGGCGCGTCCCGCAATAAAAAGATGGGCGTCCAGCGGTGTTTCCAGCCGGCTGTCCACCACCACCAGATGCGGTTGGCGCGGTGTTTCCACCAGCCGCACGTCCAGTCGGGGGTTGTCCTCCAGCACGGTGCCGATGCCGGTCAGCACGGCGCAGGCGCGGGCGCGCCAGGCGTGGCCGTCGGCGCGCGCGGGCTCGGCCGTGATCCACTGGCTGGCGCCGTTCTCCAGCGCGGTCTGGCCGTCGATCGAGGCGGCGATCTTCATGCGCACCCAGGGCGTCTTGCGGATCATGCGACTGAAGAAGCCGAGGTTGAGCTCGCGCGACTCGGTGGCACCCGGGCCCACTTCCACCTCGACACCCGCAGCGCGCAAGCGCCCGAAGCCCTGGCCGGAGACCAGCGGGTTGGGGTCGGTCATCGACGCTACAACCTTCCTGATCCCGGCCGCCACCAGCGCATCGCAGCACGGGCCGGTACGGCCATGGTGCGAGCAGGGCTCCAGCGTGACGTAGGCGGTGGCCCCCATCACGCTGTGCCCCCGGGCCTGGGC
>Ga0210129_1000041_pt1 | contig 32399 bp, 25 predicted proteins | sample WestPond_Cattail_2_FD_185582 | JGI IMG/M metagenome (GOLD analysis project Ga0210129, IMG submission 185582) | Wetland microbial communities from the San Francisco Bay, California, USA, that impact long-term carbon sequestration -... | ecosystem: Environmental > Aquatic > Marine > Wetlands ... | reverse complement strand
TATTTCGACAAGCAGACGGACGTTTACTTCTTCACCTGTGCGTACTATGGCGCTGAGAGCCTTTTGCACGATAATCGTACCGTCGAAGCGTTCGGGAGGATTTTTGCAAACATCGCAATTGTTGCAATCGTGGTCTAAATTCTCACCGAAATAACTGAGCAGTATGCGCCGGCGGCAAATGTCGGCTTCGGCATATTGCTGCATGCGGTTCAACTTCTCCATGTTAATCTCTTTTTGTCCGCTTTCTTCGGCAAATTTGCGCAGCATAACCACGTCGCCAAAAGAGTAAAACAACACGGTATCGCTCGGTAATCCGTCGCGTCCTGCGCGGCCTATTTCCTGATAGTAGCTTTCCATACTTTTCGGCATGTTGTAGTGGATTATCCAGCGAACGTTCGATTTGTCGATGCCCATGCCGAAAGCCACGGTTGCACACACTATCGACATGCGGTCGTTTATGAAATCGTCCTGCGCCTTGTCACGTTCCTGCGGTGACAGTCCTGCGTGGTAGACTGTTGCCCTGTATCCGCTTTTCCTCAACATGGCGGCAACTGATTCGGTGTTGCTGCGGCTCAGACAATAGATGATGCCGCTGTCTCCGGGATGCCTCTCGATGAAGCGTATAATAGTGCGGTCTTTGTCGCGTTTTTGCATACCGCGGTACACGGTCAGGCTCAGATTCGGACGGTCGAAAGATGAAATGAAAACTTTCGGTTCGTTGAGATTGAGCTGCTTTACGATGTCTTCGCGCGTAATTTTATCGGCTGTAGCCGTTAATGCTATGATAGGAACATTCGGGAATTTCTCGTGGATAATGCCCAGTTGCGTATATTCGGGGCGGAAATCGTGTCCCCACTGTGAAATGCAATGCGCCTCGTCTATGGCAAAAAGCGATATTTGCATATCATGGAGCATATAGTCTATTTCGTTCATTAAACGTTCAGGCGATATGTAAAGCAATTTCAGTTTCCCTGTGACACTGTTGGTGCGCAGGTTGGCATTGATGCTGTCGGACTGGTTGCTGTTGAGCGCACCTGCCGGAATACCGTTTTGCCGAAGAGCCTCCACCTGGTCTTTCATCAGCGAAATCAACGGCGACACCACAACGGCCGTGCCGGGCATCATCAACGCCGGCATCTGATAGCATATTGATTTGCCGCCGCCTGTGGGCATAAGCACTAATGAGTCTTTGCCTGAAATGGTGTTGTTTATGATTTCTTCCTGCAAAGGCCGGAAAGAATCATAGCCGAAATATTTTTTTAATGTATCCAGTAATATCATTATGTTCTCGGATTTTAATCACAAAATAAGCTGCAAATATATAAAAATAATGTGTATATTTGCTGCGTTTTGTGTTATATCTTTTGCGGAATGTGATGGATAAACGGTACATTGAAAAGGAAATAAAGAGAATATTGTGGACGCAGCGTCTCTTAATGGATGATAGCTATACGGAAAAGCAACTGGTCAAGGACATCGGTACCACACGTACTGAATTGAGACGGGTGCTTAATGACTGTTTTGGCACCACTTATGCCTGTCTGCGCAATAAGATGAAAGTTAAGGAAGCCAAACGCATTATGGCTAAAAGAAGCAAAAAAATCAATATTGAGGATGTTGCTTTGATAGCAGGTTTCAACAACCGTCAAACTTTCACCAACCAGTTTGAAATTGAAGAAGGTATCTCACCGGGATTATATTATAGACGGAAAAGAAAATGAATAAATTAAAGAAAATAATGATATTGGGTACTTTTGCAGTATCGGCTATGGCTCCGTGTCAGGCCGACGCTCAGTTTAATTATAATGTAGACCGCTTTGCCGATTTACAGGTTTTGCGTTATCAGGTGAAAGGTTTCGACGAATTATCGTTGCAGCAGAAAGAATTGGTTTATTATTTGAGCGAGGCCGCCTTGTGGGGACGCGATATACTGTATGACCAAAACTGCCGTTTCAATTTGGCTATTCGCCGCACGCTCGAAGCTGTGTATGAAAATTATGACGGTGACAAAACGTCGGACGACTATAAGGCGTTTGTCGTTTATCTCAAACGTGTGTGGTTCTCAAACGGCATTCATCACCACTACGGCTGTGACAAGTTTGTACCGGGTTTCTCGCAAGACTTTTTATATCAGGCTCTTCGCCAAATGCCTGCCGAAAAACTGCCGTTGGAGCAGGGAGAAACATTGCGCGACTTTTGTTCTAGGATATTTCCGGTAATATTTGACTCCAATATATTGGCAAAACGTGTGAACCAGGCCGACGGACAGGATTTGATACAAACATCGGCTTGCAATTATTACCGCGACGTTACCCAATCTGAGGCTGAAGACTTTTATAACAAGATGAAGAATTCTAATGATCCCACTCCGGTATCCTACGGATTAAACAGTCGTTTGGTGAAAGAGAACGGCGAACTGAAAGAGGAAGTATGGAAAGTTGGCGGCTTGTATTCGCCTGCAATAGAGAAAATAGTGTTGTATCTGCGCAAGGCTGAAGATGTTGCCGAAAATGATGCCCAGCGTGCAGTTATTGCCAAGTTGATAGAGTATTATGAAACAGGTGACTTAAAGGATTTTGATGCTTATAATATACTGTGGGTAAAAGACTTGGATTCGAAAGTGGATTTTACCAACGGATTTATTGAAGTATATGGCGACCCGCTGGGTTTGAAGGGTAGCTGGGAGTCAATTGTCAATTTCAAAGATGAAGAAGCCACACAACGTACCGAATTATTGAGTTCCAATGCACAATGGTTTGAAGACCATTCACCGGTCGATCCGAAGTTTAAAAAGGAAAAAGTAAAAGGTGTTTCAGCTAAGGTTATTACTGCTGCAATTCTTGCCGGTGACTTATATCCGAGTACCGCTATCGGCATTAATTTGCCGAATTCGGAATGGATAAGAGCCAAACATGGTTCAAAGTCGGTAACTATCGGCAATCTTACCGAGGCATACAGCAAATCGGCTGAGGGAAGCCGGTTCAACGAAGAGTTCATTGATGACCCGAAGATGATAGAATTAGTGAAGAAATACGGCGACATCACCGATAATATACATACCGATTTACACGAATGCCTGGGGCATGGTTCAGGCAAAATGGCACCGGGAGCCGATGTTGATTCATTGAAAGCCTACGGATCGACTATTGAAGAAGCTCGTGCCGATTTGTTCGGCTTGTATTATATTGCCGATAAAAAGTTGCTTGACTTGGGCATCCTTAAAGATCCTCAAGCTTATAAGGCTCAATATTACGAATATATGCTTAACGGTTTGATGACGCAGTTGCGCCGTATCGAACTAGGAAAAAACATAGAAGAAGCTCACATGCGTAACCGTCAGCTCATTGCACGTTGGGTGCTTGAGAAAGGTAAAGCCGACAATGTTGTGGAGCTTGTAAAGGAAAACGGTAAGACGTATTTGAAAATAAATGATTACCAAAAATTGCGTAATCTGTTCGGACAGTTATTGGCTGAAATACAACGCATTAAGTCTACCGGTGATTTTGAAGGTGCACGCAATATTGTGGAAACCTACGGCGTAAAAGTAGACCCTGCTTTGCATAAAGAGATTATCGACCGCTTTGCTAAGCTCGATATAGCACCGTATAAAGGTTTCATTAATCCTGTTTATACTCCAGTTTATGATAAAAGCGGTAATATTAAAGACGTAAAAATTTCATATAAAGAAGGTTATGTAGAGCAGATGCTTCGTTATTCGCACGATTATTCACCGTTGCCTACTTACAATAATTAATGGAATATATGGAAGACACTTTGCATGAAACGTTGCGGCAAATAAAGACGGAGTTGCGTCTGTCAATGAACGGACCTGGGTCTACTGCAATGCGTGAACGCGGATTGGTGTATAAGATGAACTTCGGCGTTGAAGTGCCGCGACTGAAAGCTATTGCATCCAATCTTCCCCATACCCGTGAATTGGCGCAAGCCTTGTGGAAAGAGGATATCCGCGAGTGCAAGATATTGGCTACCATGCTGCAACCTACCGATGATTTTGATGAAGATATTGCGGATGTTTGGATAGAGCAGGTCAATAATATCGAATTGGTGGAACAACTGACAATGAATTTGTTTTCAAATTTATCGTATGCGCCTTCGATAGCATTCAAATGGATAGCCGACGAGCGCGAGTATGTGCAGTCGTGCGGGTTTCTGTTGGCTGCGCGGCTGTTTGCAAAAGGTTATGAACTTAACCGCAGGGCTGTTGACGAATTCTTGGATCAGGCTGCTGCGGCATGGAACGGAGACAGATATTTTCCCAAAAAAGAAGCGCGGGTGGCATTGATGAAATTTGCTGCTCAAAGCACAATCAATGAGAAAAAAGTGTCATTGATTTTAAATATATAATAAAATAAATCGTATTTTTGTAATTTGTAAAAATGATTCATTAGGAATCGAATATATGGAAGAGCAGAATGTTAGATTAAAAGTCAGGCAAATTCTTACTGAATACCTCACAAAGAACGGACATCGAAAGACGCCCGAACGTTATGCCATATTAGATGCTATTTATACAATAAAAGGACATTTCGCTATCGAACAATTAAGGCAGATTATGTCTGAAAACGAACATTTTCGTGTAAGCCGCGCCACCTTATATAATACTATCTCAATTTTATTGGATGCCAAACTCATTATCAAACATCAATTCGGCAACACGTCGCAATACGAGAAAACATTCAATAAGGAAACGCACCATCACTTGATTTGCACCGAATGCGGCAAGGTGATTGAAGTACATAACGAATATATTCAAAAAATGATTACGGAAACGAAGTTTTCGCACTTTCAGGCAACACATTATTCATTATATATATATGGTATATGTAGTAAGTGTGCTGCTGCAAAAAGACGAAAGGACAATAGTAAAACAAATAAATAATTATCATGAAAGTAGATGTATTATTAGGATTGCAATGGGGGGATGAAGGAAAAGGAAAGGTTGTTGATGTACTTACTCCGAATTATGATGTGGTTGCACGTTTTCAGGGTGGACCTAACGCCGGCCATACACTGGAATTCGAAGGCCAGAAGTATGTATTGCGCTCAATCCCTTCAGGTATTTTTCAAGGAGGTAAAGTTAATATTATAGGTAATGGTGTCGTTCTAGATCCTTCCCTTTTTAAAGAAGAGGCTGAGGCTCTTGAGGCATCGGGACATGATTTGAAGAAACACCTGTTCATCTCAAAAAAAGCTCATTTAATCCTGCCTACTCACCGTATTCTTGATGCTGCTTATGAAGCTGCAAAAGGCAAATCAAAAGTGGGTACAACCGGCAAAGGTATCGGACCGACTTATACGGATAAAGTTAGTCGCAACGGTGTACGCGTAGGTGATATACTCGGCAATTTCAAAGAAATTTACAATAAAGCCAAAGCCCGCCACGAGGCTATTCTTAAGAGTTTGAATTATGAGTATGATATTACGGAACTCGAGAAAAAGTGGTTCGAAGGCATAGAATATTTGAAACAATATAAGTTAATTGATAGCGAACATACTATAAATAATTTATTGAAGGAAGGCAAGAATATCTTGTGCGAAGGAGCGCAGGGTACTATGCTTGATGTTGATTTCGGTTCTTATCCGTTCGTCACTTCAAGTAACACAATTTGTGCCGGAGCTTGCTGCGGTTTAGGTATCGGGCCTAATAAGATTAAAGATGTTTACGGTATATTCAAAGCCTATTGCACACGTGTAGGCAGCGGTCCGTTCCCAACTGAACTCTTTGATGAAACAGGTAAAAAAATACGTGACATCGGTCATGAATACGGAGCTGTTACAGGTCGCGAACGTCGTTGCGGCTGGATAGATTTGGTGGCATTGAAATATGCTATAATGATAAACGGCGTCACCAAATTGATTATGATGAAAAGCGATGTGCTTGACGGTTTCGAGACAGTGAAGGCTTGTGTGGCTTATAAGCAAAACGGCGAAGAAATAGATTATTTCCCTTATGATATTAATGAAGGAATTGAACCTGTATATATTGAGATGCCCGGTTGGAATGAGGATATGACAAAGATGACGAGTGAAGATGACTTCTCGGAGGAATTCAATTCATACCTGTCATTCTTGGAAGAGCAATTGGAAGTGCCCATAAAGATTGTTTCCGTTGGTCCTGATCGTGAGCAAACTATAATAAGATATACGGATAAATAATTTTACGTTCCGGTACCCGCTGTTTTACCAAATGGCGGGTATTTTGTGCTTTATTGTGAATAGAGCTGACAAAAATTCATACATAACACTTTATTTTCAATTTAATATATTATTTTTGTGCATAAATAATATTATATAGATGAGGCTGAAGTTATTTAATAGGTTGACGTTATCGTTTTTTGCAATGATAGGGTTTCTATTGTGTAGCTCTGTTGCGTCGGCGAAGGCTTTTACAGTTGTTATTGATCCGGGGCATGGTGGGCATGACGCGGGAGCAATGGGTGTTTTTTCCGAAGAGAAGAATATTAATCTTAATATTGCACTGAAAGTCGGGAAATTAATTGAAAGGTCGTTTGACAGTAATGATGTAAAAGTTATCTTTACTCGTACAACCGATGTTTTTGTTCCTCTTGACCAGCGTGCACAAATAGCTAATCAGGCAAATGCCGATTTATTTGTATCGGTACATACCAATTCGATGCCCAAGGGTACAATAAGTCCGTCAGGCGTTGAGACGTATTCTTTAGGTTTGGCGCGGTCGCAAGAAAATCTGGAAGTTGCCAAACGTGAAAACTCGGTAGTGCTGCTTGAAAAAGATTATAAGAAGCGGTATGCCGGATTTGATCCGAATTCGCCTGAAGCAGATATTATGTTCGAATTCATGCAGGATAAGAATATGAAGCAAAGTGTGCACATGGCTTCACTTGTTCAAAAACAAATTCGTTCTTTTGCACGTCGTAATGATAAAGGTGTGAAGCAAGCCGGTTTCCTTGTCTTGCGTGCCACTGCAATGCCGAGTGTGTTGGTGGAAGTCGGGTTCATTTCAAATGCAGATGAAGAAAGCTATCTGAATAGCGATGCCGGTACAAATTCAATAGCTGAAAGTATATTCCGTGCTTTTTGCGAATATAAGCACGAGGATGATATGCGACATAACAGAAATTCGCTACCTTATCGTCCGGTTGAAGAGATGGCTCCTATCTTGAATGACAGTTCAAATACCGTTGTAAGAAATAGCAGACCTCGAAGAAAGAAAGAAGTTGTAATTAATAATAGCGAACCGCTCGTGTTTAAAATACAATTTTGTACATCATATCGGGAATTGCGCTCGGACAGTCCGAAATTTAAAGGGGTTATACCTTCAGGATCATTCCGTGAAGATAAGTCATACAAATATACTTATGGTGATTCAAATAACTATTATGCCGTGTTAAGAAGTAGGAAAGAAATATTGCCTAAATTTCCCGATGCATTTATAATTGCTTTCAGAGGGAACGTGAAAATAAATGTTAATGAAGCTATAGCTGAATTCAAACGAAATAAGAAACAGTAAAAAAATATGGAAATGAAGTTTCTCACCAAAGAATTTAAAATCGGCCTATCCGGCGTTGCTGCCATTATTATTCTGTTTACAGGTATTAATTTCTTAAAAGGTATCAACCTGTTCAAGCCAAGTAATTATTACTATGTAAAATATGAAAATGTCGGAGGTTTACCTAAATCAAGCGGAGTATATGCTAACGGTTATAGAATAGGTATCGTTAGGAATTTGATTTATGATTATGATCATCCGGGCAACGTAACTGTTGAAATTGAAGTTGACAGTAAATTACATATTCCCAAAGGGACTGTGGCCTTTTTGTCGTCAAGTATGCTTGGGTCAATTGAAATGAATTTGAATATGCCACTACATGCAACGGCGTGGTATAATGTAGGTGATACCATAAAGGGCAGTTGGGAGCAAGGTCTCACGGATAATATTGAAAAAAATGTGTTGCCGAAGATGCAGGTTATGCTTCCTAAACTGGATTCGATATTAGGTTCGTTGAACAGACTGTTGGCCGACCCTAATATACCGAAAACGTTGGCTTCGGTAAGGACTACGGCTGATAATTTGGCCGTTACATCGGCAGAATTACATACTTTTGTGCAGAATGATATGTTTCCTCTTGGAAAGAAGGTAAACAAGATAGGTGACAATTTCGTATCCACCAGTAGTAATCTTAATCAGGTATCAGGTAATTTGAAGAGCATTGACTATGCTGCTACGTTTGCAAAGATTGATGAAACAATGACTAATGTTAGGAATTTATCCGATCGTCTGGTGCAGAAAGATAACACGCTTGGCTTGCTGCTTAATGACAGTTCTCTATATAATAATCTGAACAGAGTCGGGAATAATGCTAACATATTATTGAAAGATCTCAAAGAACATCCGAAAAGATATGTACATTTTTCATTGTTCGGAGGAAAAGATAAGTGATAACGTTATTTAAATTTTGTCTAAATTCTACGGGCATTATTTAGAATAATGTTTATAAAAATAATATAGATAAATCGTTTATTTACAATTAGTTATAAGAAATGTGTTTAAAATCATTATAAAGTATTTTGAAATATGTAACTCCTTGAATAATAACGAATATCGAAAAAGTTATCTAACGAAATGACATATATTTGTCACATAATATATAATATATTGAAATATAGACACTTATGATTATATTGAAAAACACAAACAAAAAGTAATTTGTTTATTCGAATAATTTTTGGCTACTTTGCATATAAGTAGAAGTTATACATAGTAAAAAGCAAAATGAAAATTGAATCCGATTGCGTGAGCCTTTGGAATAATTGTCTTCGCATTATACGTGACAATGTTCAAGAGGCTACATTCAATACTTGGTTTGCTCCGATTGTTCCACTGGGCTATGATCAGCAAAGTAAATCACTTACTATCCAAGTACCGTCGCAGTTCTTCTATGAATTTCTTGAAGAGAAATTCATAGACCTATTGCGGAATACGTTGTACAAGGAAATAGGTGATGGTACTAATCTGATTTATAAGGTGATTGTGGATAAGGAGTCTAATAAGTCTGTTGAATTGCCCACAACCAAACGCTCGTTGGCTATACCGGCTCACACAGTTATTAACAGCGACGGAAATAAATCTCCGAACATTTTGAGTCAACCATTGCCTCAAGACCTTGATCCACATCTTAATCCCAACTACAACTTCGACAATTTTATTGAAGGTTTCAGTAATAAATTGCCGAGATCAGCGGGAGAATCTATTGCAAAAGATCCTGCACATACTCCTTTTAATCCTTTGTTCCTTTATGGACCATCGGGTGTGGGAAAAACTCACCTTGCGAATGCCATAGGTACTCGCATCAAAGAGCTTTATCCTGAAAAGAGAGTGCTTTATCTGTCCGCTCATTTGTTTACTGTTCAATATACCGATTCGGTTCGTCGTAACACGACTAATGACTTCATCAATTTCTATGAGACAATTGATGCGCTTATCATTGATGATATTCAGGAATTGGCGGGTAAGGAAAGTACACAGAATACATTTTTCCACATATTTAATCACTTGCATCAGTTAGGCAAGCAGCTAATTATGACATCAGACCGTCCGCCTGTTATGCTTCAGGGAATGGCAGATCGCTTAATTACACGTTTCAAGTGGGGCTTGACTGCTGAAATGACAAAACCGAATGTTGAGTTGCGTAAAGATATTTTGCGTAACAAGATTAGGCATGACGGATTGAAATTTCCAGAGGAAGTTATTAATTATATAGCTGAAAATGTTGATGAAAGTGTGCGTGATTTGGAGGGAATAGTTATTTCAATCATGGCTTATTCTACAATATATAATCGTGAGATAGATATGGATTTGGCTCAGCGTGTGGTTAAACGTGCCGTACTTTATGAGAATAAACCGATAACCGTTGAACAGGTTTTAGATAAAGTATGCCAACATTATGATACAGATGTAAGGTCAATAAGTTCGAAATCCCGCAAACGCGAGGTGGTAATCGTTCGTCAGGTGGCTATGTTTTTGGCAAAAAAATTAACTGATTCATCCAACTCGGTCATTGGCCAATATGTAGGCCATCGCGATCACGCTACAGTGATACATGCTTGCAAAGCAGTGAAGAGTCAATCAGAAGTGGATAAACAATTCAAGAAAGAGATTGACGAAATAGAAACCGAATTGAAAAAATAACAATAATGAGGCTGTATCATAATAAATGATACGGCCTTTTTGTTTAAATAAATCTTTGTCTCTTTAAAGCTTTCATCAGATTTTCTGAAATAGTTTTATTATCTTTTTTAGTGTACCTGACATCCGTAAATACCTGGGCTAATGTCTTCTTATTATTTTCCTTTATGAATTTCAGGTTTTCGGGTAACGATTCTTTATAGGCATATATTTTGTTTAAAGCCTCAGTTGTGTAATCTTCATAGCTTTCATAATGAACAATGCCTTCAATAGGCAGTCTGTCCGACATTTTAGGGTCTTCATCCGGATAGCCTACCGTGATTGTTGCTATTGGAAATGTAAGCTCAGGTAGATGCAAAATATCAATAATCTGTTCGCTATTATATATGGTGGTACCCAAAAAACATGTTCCCAGTCCTTCGTCTTCAGCCAGAGTGCAAAAACTTTGTACATATAATAATGTATCAGTTGCGGCATTCATGAATGACAACAGATTATCATAACCGGCGTTGGCTTCGCGATGCTTGCAGTATTCCGTAAAACGATGAAAGTCGGCACAAAATGTCAGTACTATTGATGCTCCTTCTACCATTTGTTGGTTGAAGTGGGCGGGAGAAAGTTTTTTCTTATTGTCACCGTCACGGGTAACTACCACACTATATAGTTGCATATTACCCATAGTTGCAGCATGTGAAGCATCATTCAATAATTGAAGTAGCAATTCATTCGATATTTTGCGATCGGTATATCGGCGTATTGTGCGCCGTCTTGTCATAGATTCAATCATAATAAATTCTTTTTATTGCAAAAATACAAATTTCTTTCTAATAGCGAATTTCTTTTATAATATATTTTTGTTGGCAGATGATTTTATAAATATCTGTAAATCAGCTAACTAAAAAAAGTTTTGGAAAACTTGTATTATATAGCAATTTTTAAACTAATATATTTTGTGGTGTATATAAATGTTTCTATTTTTGCCGATACCTTTTTTACTATAGCATAACTTCTACATTAATTATGCTAATTATTATTTTATGGAAAGAAAAACGTATACATTCACAGAAGCTTTTGAAGAAACAAAAAAGTATTTCGAAGGCGACGAATTAGCGGCTCATGTTTGGGTTGAAAAATATGCAATGAAAGATTCATATGGGCATATATTCGAACAAACACCTGTCGATATGCATTGGCGTATTGCTAATGAGATTGCAAGGATAGAAAATAAATATCCTAACGGAATGGCTGCTCAGCAGTTATTTGATTTGATGGATCACTTCAGGTACATTATTCCGCAAGGCAGTCCTATGACCGGCATCGGTAATGATTTTCAGGTGGCTTCATTGTCAAATTGTTTTGTCATTGGTATTGATGGAAATGCCGATTCGTATGGTGCTATAATGAAGATTGATGAGGAGCAGGTACAACTGATGAAACGTCGTGGCGGCGTTGGACATGACATGTCGCAAATACGCCCGAAGGGTTCGCCGGTTAAAAACTCAGCCTTAACGTCTACAGGCATAGTATCGTTTATGGAAAGATTTTCCAATTCGACCCGTGAGGTTGCTCAGGGTGGAAGACGAGGTGCTTTAATGTTGAGCGTATCAATCAAACATCCTGATGCTGAAGATTTCATTGACGCAAAAATGAAGGAAGGTAAAGTAACCGGAGCAAATATTTCAATCAAGATTGATGATGCTTTTATGGAGGCTGCAATAAAAGGTGAGAAGTACAAGCAGCAATATCCTGTAGATTCCGATAGTCCGCGCGATGTGAAAGAAATAGATGCTAGTGCTTTATGGGAAAAAATTGTACATAATGCATGGAAGTCGGCTGAACCGGGTGTATTGTTTTGGGATACTATCATTCGTGAATCGGTGCCTGATTGTTATGCTGACCTAGGTTTCAAGACAGTTTCTACGAACCCCTGCGGTGAAATTCCCTTGTGCCCGTATGATTCGTGTCGCCTGTTGGCCATTAACTTGTTCTCTTACGTAAAGAATCCGTTCACCCCTAAAGCTGAATTCGATTTCGAACTTTTCAAGAAACATGTTAAGTTTGCTCAGCGTATGATGGATGACATTATCGATTTGGAACTGGAAAAGATTGATAAGATAATTGCAAAAGTGACTGCCGATCCTGAATCGGAAGAAGTTAAACATACTGAGAAAGAGTTATGGGAAAAGATACAGCGCAAAAGTGCCATGGGACGTCGTACCGGTGTAGGTACAACGGCAGAAGGCGATATGTTGGCTGCATTGGGTTTGCGTTACGGCACTCAGGATGCAACCGACTTTTCAGTACAGGTTCATAAAATACTGGCTTTAAGTGCATATTCTTCTTCGGTGCAAATGGCAAAAGAACGCGGTGCTTTTGAAATATACGATGCAACGCGGGAAGCTAAGAATCCTTATATTAAGCGTTTAGCTACGGCCGATCCAAAATTGTATGATGATATGAAGAAATATGGCCGCCGTAATATTGCTTGTCTTACGATTGCTCCTACAGGCACTACCAGTTTGATGGCACAAACAACTTCAGGTATTGAACCGGTGTTTTTGCCGGCTTATACACGCCGTCGTAAAATCAATCCTAATGATGAAGAAGTTCATGTAGATTTTGTTGATGAGAACGGTGACTCTTTTGAAGAATATATCGTTTATCACCCCAAGTTTAAGATGTGGATGAAAATCAAGGGATATGACATGAGCAGGCATTATACCATTGACGAAATAAATGAAATTGTAAAAGATTCACCTTATTATAAAGCAACATCCGCCGATGTCGACTGGTTGATGAAAGTGCGTATGCAAGGTGCTATTCAAAAGTGGGTAGACCATTCAATCAGTGTAACTATTAATCTGCCGAGTGATGTTGATGAGGAGTTGGTGAACAAATTATATGTTGAGGCTTGGCGTTCGGGATGCAAAGGATGTACCGTTTATCGTGACGGTTCCAGAGCCGGAGTGCTGGTGGCTGTTAAAGATGACAAAGAGAAAGATGAATTGCCTCCATGCCGTCAGCCTCAAGTTACTGAAGTTCGTCCTAAGGTGCTTGAGTGCGACGTAATCAGGTTCCAAAATAATAAAGAAAAATGGGTGGCCTTTGTTGGGTTATTAGACGGACATCCTTATGAAATATTCACCGGTTTGCAAGATGATGATGAAGGTATATTGTTACCGAAGTCTGTTACTACCGGAAGAATCGTGAAGAATATAGATGCCGACGGATATAAGCATTATGATTTTCAGTTTGAAAACAAGCGTGGTTACAAAATAACCATTGAAGGATTGTCTGAAAAATTCAATAAGGAATATTGGAATTATGCAAAACTTATTTCAGGCGTGCTTCGCTGGCGTATGCCTATTGAAGGTGTTATAAAGTTGGTTGATTCTCTGCAATTGGACAGTGAGAATATTAATACGTGGAAAAACGGTGTCGTAAGAGCCTTGAAGAAATATGTTGTCGATGGTACCGCCGTTAAAGGCAAGAAGTGCCCTAATTGTGGAAATGAGACATTGATATATCAGGAAGGATGCTTGATTTGTACAACGTGTGGAGCTTCGAGATGCGGTTGATAATCAAAGAAATAACATAAATACATTAGTATAGAAGAGGGTATGCGAGGTTTATATAATTGAACATATCCTCTTTTCTTTGTTTAATTTTCGAAAACGTTTGCATAGGCGTATTTATAAAATTATCCTTTACACAATATCTTATGGTGATATTATTTGTAAAATTGTAGAACAAAATAAGTTGAATGATTAAAGGAAATCTAATATGATGACATTAGTAACACAAATAGAGTATCGTACGAGTTGGGGAGAAGAGATAAGAGTAGTCGGGTCTGTTCCTGAAATGGGAGGGAGTGATATAGTAAAAGCTTGTCCGCTTACAACTTCGGATGGCGTGATATGGACTTTCAGTAAAGATATATCTGTTCCTGCTTCAGGAAATATAGAATACAGGTATATACTTTTTAAATCAGGAATGCCTGTTAGAAAAGAATGGAATGCATTTCCAAGAGTAATCACAGGATGCAAGAATGGTATAATATATCGTTGTCGTGATTCGTGGAAAGGCTTGCCTCCTCAACAATTATTCTTTTCGTCTGCATATATTGATTGTTGGTCGCGGTGTAAGATGAGTAAACCTGTTACGCACCGCTATAATCGTTCGCTTATAATCAAAGTTTATGCGCCGCGAATCGGTAATGAATGTGTTCTTTGCATATCAGGTAATCAAGATTCCTTGGGCAATTGGGATATTCAGAAAGTAGCGAAAATGAACAATGCTGCGTTTCCCGAATGGACTGTAGAACTGAATGCCGCTAATTTGATTTTCCCCATAGAATATAAATTTTTAATATACAACACTAAAAACGATGAGGTTGTCGAGTGGGAGAATACGTATAACAGAACAATCAATGATTTGCAAATCAAATCAAAAGAGACGGTTTGTATAAGTGACTTATATGCTAATTTCAATTTACCTTTATGGAAAGTTGCCGGCACTGCAATACCTGTATTCTCGTTGCGGTCAAATGAAAGTTTCGGCATTGGCGATTTTGATGACCTTAAGAAAATGATAAGCTGGGTGAGTCGTACCGACCAAAAGATATTGCAAATTCTTCCTATCAACGATACTTCCATAACCAACACTTGGACTGATTCCTATCCATATTCCGCAATATCGATATATGCTTTGCATCCTTTGTACATGAGTTTGGGTAAATTAGGCCTACTTAGGAATAAAAAGCAAGCGGAATATTTTAGTCAGAAGCAGAAAGAATTAAATGCTTTAAAGCAACTTGATTATGAAGCTGTAAATAAGTTGAAGTGGGAATATTTCAGCTTGGTTTTCAAACAAGAGGGTGAAAGCGTACTTAATAGCGTTGAATACCAACAATTTTTTACGGCTAACGAGGATTGGCTGCAATCGTATGCAGTGTTCTGCGTGTTACGTGATAAGTATAAAACAGCCAATTTCAGAGATTGGAAAATATTATCCGAATATGATTCGAAAGAGGTTGAGAGGCTTAGCAGTCCGAAATCATCTATTTATGAGCAAATTGAATTGATATATTATGTACAATATAATCTACATAAACAGTTAAGTGAAGCAAGTGAATACGCCGTAGAGCACGGAGTGGCATTGAAAGGCGATATTCCTATAGGAATTAACCGCAACAGTGTTGAAGCCTGGACGGAACCTCATTATTTTAATTTGAACGGACAGGCCGGCGCTCCGCCTGATGATTTTTCGGTAAACGGACAAAACTGGGGCTTTCCTACGTACAATTGGGATGTGATGGCTAAGGACGGTTACAAGTGGTGGATGAAGCGTTTTCAAAAAATGGCGCAATATTTCCATGCATATCGCATCGACCATATTTTAGGTTTCTTTCGTATCTGGGAAATCCCGATTGATGCGGTACACGGACTGCTGGGGCAGTTCTCACCGGCATTGCCGATGAGCAAGACTGAAATAGAGCAACGAGGCTTGTATTTTAAGGAGGATTTGTTTACAAAACCTTATATACGTGAATATTTCCTGGCTGATGTGTTCGGTAATCATACCGATGAAGTCAAGGAGAAGTTTTTGGAGCGTGACGGTGACAGCGATGCATATCATCTTAAACCACAATTTGATACGCAGAAAAAGGTTGAAGCATATTTTGCCGATAAGATGGATGCAGACAACGTTTGGATTCGTGACGGATTGTATTCTCTAATCAGCGACGTGCTCTTTTTGCGCGACCATAAAAATCCCAATCTTTACCATCCGCGAATATCTGCACAGTTTGAATATGTGTATAAGATGTTGAGCCAATATGATAAAGATGCGTTTAACCGCATATACGACCATTACTATTATTATCGCCACAATGAATTCTGGAAAGACCAGGCTATGAAGAAGTTGCCTAAATTAGCACAGTCAACTCACATGCTTGTATGCGGTGAAGATTTGGGTATGATACCAACGTGTGTTAATGAAGTGATGGATCAGTTGCAAATACTCAGCCTTGAAGTGCAACGCATGCCAAAGCAACGAAACTGTGAGTTCGGCTGGCCTGGTAACTACCCGTTTTTGTCGGTTTGTACGATTTCAAGTCATGACACATCCACTTTGCGCGGTTGGTGGGAGGAAGACCGGGACAGAACACAACGCTATTTCAATAATATTCTCGGACGTCAGGGTATGGCGCCTGAACATGCTACTCCTGACATTTGCGAACAGGTTATATGCCAGCATCTGAGCAGTTCATCATCCCTTTGCATACTTACGTTCCAGGATTGGTTGTCAATAGATGCAAATAAGCGTAACGACGATATAGAAGGTGAGCGTATAAATGTGCCTGCAAATCCTCATCGCTACTGGCGTTATCGCATACATGTAACGCTTGAAGATTTGCTTAAAGCCGATGACCTGAACAATAAGATATGTGAGTTGATTCATTCTGCCAACCGTGACAGGGAATTCTGATAATGTTTCTTACCTTTGTGAAAAAAATACATAGATATGGAGAATTATGTCTTTTTGCGTGATGTCAAGTTCTTTGCTTATCATGGAGTAGGAGAACAGGAACATACGGTTGGAAATAATTTTGTAGTAAATCTTCGCTTAGGCGTTGATTTCACTAAGGCTATTGACGATGATGATTTGAGCGGTACTGTAAATTATGCTGAAGTATATGCATTGTTGAAGTCGGAGATGGCTAAACCATCGAAGCTGTTGGAGCATGTTGCAGGCCGTATCAAACAACATCTGTTAGCCGATTATCCGCAGTTGTTAAGTATAGATTTGAAGATAGAAAAACTTACACCACCGATAAGTGCCGACATTTATTCATGCGGAGTGGAAATTCATTGGAAGAAGTAAAGAGGAGCAACCGTTTGGCTGCCCCTTAATATATTATATATCAAAATCTATATTTCACACCTGCATTCAGCCATGTACCGGGTTGCGGAATATTTCCATAATCATAGTAATGCCTGTTTAACAGGTTATATGCTTGCGCAAAGATTTGATAGTGTGGCTTTTGCCACTGTACGTTCAAATCAAGAACCCCGAATGACGGATAATCATGTATGCCACCTGTAGGCTTATTGTTGTCATCGTAGACTTCATATCCTCCCATTCGTTTTTGAAAACGGAAGTTCCATGTAGCAGTGAGCGATTGCCAGTAAATCTTATGGGTTAATCCTATTGCAAATTTATTACGCAGGTATTCCAGTGCATAATTCGATTTGTAAATTGGTTTGTCGTCATGGCGTTTTTGATAAATATATGCGTAACCTATATTCATATTTCGCAACCATGAATTATTTCCCCAAAGTGCAGTGAAGTCAATTTTCGTATCGCTTGTTATCCCCATGTTATCAAGCTTGAAGTTTGCCGAGTGGAATACGTCGTTTGCCGTGTATTTCACCCAATCGATCATGTCTGTACCCTTGTTGTAAAACCCGCTTAGATCGGTATTGAACCAGTTCGTCCTGAAAGACATACCTATTTTGGTAGCTTGAGTCTTTTCGGGTTTCAGTCCTATGTTTCCTTCAAGAGTAGGACTTTGGTAATACAGGTCTGTGAATGTAGGCATACGCAATGCTTTGTTCCATGACGCGTAGAATTTCCACCGGTCATCCGGGTGATAAGCTATATCAACGCCCGGATAGAAGTACATCTTGTCGTCAAGTGACGTATTATGGTTGATAAGTGTTCCCATGGATATGGTCAGATGGGGCAGAATGATGTTATGTTCCAGGTAATAATCAATGTTGGTACGATTATCTCCATGAGTATATTGTATACCCCTTTCGCCCGGAACATTCACATATTGCAGAGAGTCGAGCGGCTTGCCGAGAGATGTACTTCGTATCTCTTCATCGCGCAACTCGGCACCCAATGAAGTTTTTCCGAGGAACCAGCTGAAATAAGCATTAAGATTGATGCCGTATACATCAGTACGATGGAAGTTTTCAGCCGTGTGAGTACTGCGGATTAGTTGGAAGTGATCGTAAGAACGGCTCCAATATATTGAAGGCAGGAGATGAAGCCAACCCTTTGTTTCGGCTTTCACGGCAAATTGCGTGCGCCGCGTTTCTTCGTATTGGTTGGGATAAGCGGCTGAGTAGAACGTGTTGGCGCCGTACTTTTGGTTGCTGTATCCGCCTTGCCAATTGATATCGGCTTGAGGGGTGGAGTAGGAACCTTGGTAAAAGAAACGGCGAGTGTTGAAGTCGCTGTTTGCGGTTGCACCGTCGCTGCGGTTATAACTGCCGGAAAGTTGTTGTGACAGTGCTCCTTGGGTAAAGTTTGCACTTGCTCCGGTTTCGAACAAACCGTACGAGCCGCCGGACATGCGAGCGGTTACGCCGCTTTGCTTATCCTTTTTTGTAATAATGTTGATTGCGCCTGTGAAGGCAGATGTGCCGAACACTCGTGAAGAAGGACCTTCAATAATTTCTATTCGTTCGATGTCGTCCATGGCAACGGGGAAGTCTGCCATTAGGTGTCCGGTTTGAGGATCGTTTACGTTGATCCCGTTGAGTAAGACAGTAACTTGGTCGAATGTGCCTCCGCACACAGAGATGTCGGTCTGAATGCCGAACCCGCCTCGTTGCCGTACGTCCACTCCTGAAACGTACTTTAATAAATCGTTAACACTCTGTACCCCAGCATGTACAATGTCGTCATGCGAAAGTACGGTTACAATTCTCGCCGCCTGCCTAATGCCTAGCGGTACACGACTGCCTGTCACCTCCACATCGCCGAGTTTGTGTTCTTTTGTGCTGTCAACAGGTGCGGGCAGATGTTGCGCTGCAACGCTGTGGGTGTTGGCAAAAGCCAAACTTGCCACGGCTACTACACCGATGTTGAACTTACACAGACTACAGAACACAGCGTACGGTTTGTGCATGAAACGCTTCCAACGGAAGGCGACAATCGATGCGTCGTTTGTAATCATTTTACTTTTCATATAAATTTTTATTAAATAAAAACGCGGCAAAGTTAAACGAAAAAGATTTAAACGACATATCTTTGCAGTATAAATCGACTAAGAGCAGAAAATTAATGATTAAATTTATAAAGAATTGGACGCTACCTATAGCTATGTTCATTGGAGCAATAGGTTATCATATATTTTATCATCTAATATTTTTATTGCCATATTTATTGTTCTCGATGTTGTTGCTTACTTTTTGCAAGGTATCATTTAAAGAATTGAAGTTCGAGCCTTTGCATTTCTGGTTGCTTCTTATTCAACTGATAGGTACGGTTGTAGTGTTTGTTGCTTTATATCCGTTCAATAAATATTTGGCCGAAAGTTCGATGTTGTGTGTTATTGCCCCAACGGCTACGGCTGCTGCCGTTGTTACGGGTAAATTGGGAGGTAGTGTGCCATGTCTCACGTTGTATACGTTGCTGAGCAGTATGATGACTGCGTTGTTGGTACCACTGTTTTTCCCTATAATAGTAGGATTACCACCATATATTGATGTGCATGTCAACAGCAATTTCATCTTATCCGTTTTGATAATTATGGCTCATGTCTTCCCGATAGTTGTTTTACCGTTGATATTGGCATGGTTGTTTCGTAAATTTACACCACGTTTTCATGAAAAACTTTCAAATATATCCGGAGCATCATATTATTTGTGGGCATTTACGCTTGTGTGTGTTACAGCAATAACCATAAAGAGTCTTGTGGAAAGTAAAAGTGATGCAATGACAAAGATACTGTCAGTGTTTATGGGTCTTGTCATCTGCTGTTTGCAGTTCTTCTTCGGCAAGCGTATAGGGAGTCATTATGGAGAACGTATATCAGGCGGGCAAGGTTTAGGGCAGAAAAATACAACTCTAATAATATGGATTTCGCAAATATATCTCAATCCCATTTCAAGTCTTGGTCCGTGTTCGTACGTTATATGGCAAAATCTTATCAATAGTTGGCAGTTGTGGAAAAAGAGAAAGAATAATAAATATGACAAAAAATGCGTTGATAATTAATATATAATTGTACATGCGTACGATTTTCCATTAAATGAGATAAGTATTACAGATTCTCTTCATCATAAATATCTACATTTGAGATAAAAATAATTTTATTTGATATGGAAAGATACTTTATTGGTAAGAGATTCATTTTATCTCTTTTATGCTGTTTGTTTGGTTTATCTATTTTCGCTCAGGACAAATTTCCGGATGGGACTCTTGTTCCTGAGTGGTTTCATAAAAATGAAATAACGCCGGTCGGTCAGTTGGGTAAGTGCTATAAAATAACCGATTACGGTGTTAAGTCGGATAGTACAGTTTTGCAAACCGAACAGATTCAAGCTGTTATCGATAAAGTCGCTGCCGATGGCGGAGGTGTAATATATGTTCCGCAAGGTACGTATTTGACTGCATCCCTTTTCTTTAAACCTAAGACCCATCTGTATATTGAAAAAAATGCAGTTTTGAAAGGTAGTGATAATATCACTGATTATGCAGTTATCAACACGCGTATTGAAGGACAAAGTATAAAGTACATTGCCGGACTGATAAATGCAATAGGTGTGAACGGTTTCACCATATCCGGAGAAGGCTCTATTAACGGCAACGGCTGGTTATATTGGAAAGCCTTTTGGCAACGTCGCGATGTTAATCCCAAGTGCACAAATCTTGAAGCTCTTCGTCCCCGTTTAGTCAATATCACCAACAGTAATGATGTTCAATTGTCGGGCGTAAAGTTCCTAAATTCAGGCTTTTGGACAACTCATCTGTATCATTGCCGGCGTGTTAAGCTGATAGGGTTGTATATCTTTGCTCCGCTTGAGCCGGTGAAAGCTCCGAGTACCGATGCCGTAGACATTGATTATTGCAAGGATGTGCTTATTAAGAATTGCTATGTCTCGGTTAATGATGACGGCATTGTGTTGAAGGGTGGCAAAGGTCCGTCGGCTGATAAAGATTCAACGGACGGTCCTAATGAGAATGTTATCATAGAAGATTGTACGTATGGCTTTTGCCACAGTGCGCTAACTTGCGGTAGTGAGTCGGTACGCGACCATAACATCGTGTTACGCAATTCCATTGTCGATGGCGCAAGGAGTGTGTTATGGCTAAAGTTGCGTCCGGATACTCCGCAAACGTATGAATATATAATGGTGGATAATATTAAAGGTACGGCAGGTAATTTTATCAGCGTACATCCTTGGATGCAATTTTTCGATTTAAAAGGACGCAAGGATATGCCGGTTTCATATTGTAAACACGTCACAATGTCTAATTGCAACGTGAAGTGTGAGAATTTCTTTTCTGTGGAGCCTTCGTCTAAATACAAGTTATCCGACTTTACTTTTGAGCATCTTAATATAAATACCGACGGTGACATGGAAATTAATTCGGGGATTATAAAAGGTTTGACGGTAAATGATGTAGTGGTAAACGGTAAAGCTATTAAATGATTTTTGGATAGAAATAAAACAGGAGCTACCCTCGCGGGCAACTCCTGTTTTTAATTAATGTTGTTTTATTATACTTCTATCGATATAGTATGTTTACTTTGTAGACGTAATAATATTGAAAAAGGTTGCTTCGTATTAAGGTTCTTTAATATAGCCGCTGCGTATTTATGATATGTTTCGATTGTAAATAAAAAAGCCTCGCTCAAAAAGAGCAAGGCCTTATTTTATATGGTTGTAGATACCTAATTATCCGTTAACTTTAGCCATGTGAGCGATTAACTCAAGAACTTTGTTAGAATAACCGATTTCGTTATCATACCAAGAAACAACTTTTACGAAGTGGTCTGTCAAATAAACTCCGGCGTTGGCATCGAAGATAGAAGTCTTTGTGCAGCCTAAGAAGTCAGAAGAAACGACAGCGTCTTCAGTATAACCAAGAACACCTTTTAAAGCGCCTTCAGAAGCAGTTCTCATTGCTTTGCAAATATCTTCTTTGGTAGCAGCTTTCTTCAAGTTAACTGTCAAGTCAACAACAGAAACGTCCAAAGTCGGAACACGCATTGAAATACCTGTTAATTTGCCGTTCAATTCAGGAATAACCTTGCCTACGGCCTTAGCAGCACCTGTAGTTGAAGGGATGATGTTGCCCGAGGCAGCACGACCACCACGCCAGTCTTTCAAAGAAGGACCGTCAACAGTCTTTTGTGTAGCTGTTGTAGAGTGAACTGTAGTCATCAAACCTGTTTCGATTCCGAAGCTATCGTTCAACACTTTAGCGATAGGAGCCAAGCAGTTAGTTGTGCAAGAAGCGTTAGATACGAATTGAGTACCTTTCTTATATGAATCGAAGTTTACACCGCAAACGAACATTGGAGTGTCATCTTTAGAAGGAGCAGACATTACAACGTATTTAGCACCGGCTTGTATATGAGCTTGAGCTTTCTCTTTTGTTAAGAACAGACCTGTTGATTCAACAACATATTCAGCACCTACTGCGTCCCATTTAAGGTCAGCCGGATTTCTTTCGGCTGTTACGCGGATAGTTTTACCGTTAACGATCAATTGACTTTTTTCTACGTTTGCTTCGATTGTACCATCGAATTCACCATGCATTGTGTCATATTTAAGCATGTAAGCTAAATAATCAACAGGGCATAGATCATTAATACCTACGATTTGAATATCGCTTCTCTTCTGAGCAGCGCGGAAAACGAAACGTCCGATACGGCCGAAACCGTTAATACCTACTTTAATCATTTGTCTAAAACTTTAAAGGTTTATATAATTCAAATATCTTCTTTTTTCGACAGCAAAAGTAATAATTTTTTTCTATTAAAGCAACAAAAAAACTTAAATACGGAAAAAAATCTCTATTTTATCTTTTTCATTTCTTTTAGCCGTATTATTCGGCTATTTTTAAAGATTTTTTGTTACTTTTGCACGCATATTTTTAATATATCCAGATATGCAAGAGAAAATCATTATTCTTGATTTCGGATCGCAAACCACCCAATTGATAGGTCGCAGACTTCGTGAGTTGAATGTGTATTGCGAGATCGTTCCTTATAATAAGTTCCCCGATAACGACCCTGCGGTTAAGGGTGTTATTCTTTCAGGAAGTCCTTTTTCAGTGTATGACGATGCTGCTTTCAAAGTTCCTGACATTCAGGCTATTCGTGATAAGTATCCTGTGTTGGGCATTTGTTATGGAGCACAATATATTTCTTATATAAGTGAGGGAGGTAAAGTGGAGTCGGCCGGTACGCGTGAGTACGGTCGTGCAAATCTGAGTACTTTCGTTGCAGATGATTTATTATTTAAAGGTGTGCGCACCAATTCACAAGTGTGGATGAGCCACGGCGATACAATCACGGCTGTACCCTCTGATTTTGATGTGATAGCTTCTACCGAGGAGGTTGCCATTGCGGCTTATCATCAACGCGGTCACAAGCTGTGGGGAGTGCAATTTCATCCTGAAGTGTTCCACACTGAGGACGGTACGCAAATTTTGAAGAATTTCGTTGTTGATGCCTGCGGTTGCACTCAATCGTGGACATCAGAGTCGTTCATCGATTCTACAATAGCCGAGTTGAAAGCTACTTTGGGCAATGATAAAGTGGTTCTCGGATTGAGCGGTGGCGTTGATTCGTCGGTATGTGCCACATTGCTGCATCGTGCGATAGGTAAGAATCTGACATGCATATTCGTAGACCACGGTATGCTTCGTAAGGATGAGTTCAAGAAAGTGATGCACGATTATTCAACGCTCGGACTCAATGTTATAGGTGTCGATGCCAGTGAGAAGTTCTTTCGTGAGCTGAAAGGTGTTACAGATCCTGAGAAGAAACGTAAGATTATCGGTAAAGGCTTCATTGACGTGTTTGATGCCGAAGCCGCAAAGATAAAAGATGTCAAGTGGTTGGCACAGGGTACTATCTATCCCGACCGCATCGAGTCGCTTTCAATTACAGGTATGACTATAAAAAGCCACCACAATGTAGGCGGATTGCCTAAAAATATGGATTTGAAGATATGCGAACCGTTGAAATGGTTGTTTAAGGATGAAGTGCGTAGAGTGGGGCGTGCATTGAACATGCCTGAGAATCTTATTAAGCGCCATCCGTTCCCCGGACCAGGCTTGGCTGTTCGTATTTTAGGAGATATCACTCCGGAGAAGGTACATGTGTTGCAAGAAGCCGATGACATATTCATTCAGGGCTTGCACGATTCCGGGCTGTATGATAAGGTATGGCAGGCAGGAGTCATTTTGTTGCCGGTACAGAGCGTGGGAGTTATGGGAGATGAACGCACATACGAGAGAGCCGTTGCATTGAGAGCTGTGACCAGCGTTGATGCCATGACGGCTGACTGGGCACATCTGCCTTACGAATTTCTCGGTAAAATATCAAATGACATTATCAATAAAGTGAAAGGTGTGAACCGCGTTACTTACGATATTTCTTCGAAACCGCCTGCTACAATTGAGTGGGAGTAAAGATATTACAGAATAGGAAATAAAAATATAGCAATAAAAGCCGTGATGTATGTTGCGGCTTTTATTATCTTTGCAATTCAAAACGGAGTCGAATAATTATAGAATACAAATTATGAAAAAGATTTTAGTATTAGTGTTGTTGCTTGTTTCGCTGCAAATAAGTGCGGCAAAGAGTGCGGCCGGATTCTTGATTTCCGGTAAAGTTACGAATGTCGTTTCGGGTAAGGTATATCTTGAAAAGTATGTGAACCTTACAAAGAGCTTCAAAATCGTTGATTCCACTACAGTGGCAGGCGGCAAGTTCTTCTTTAAGGGGAGAGTGAGCCAACCGTTGCTTTATGGTTTGGCACTGACACGTGTGGCGCGTCCGGTAATGGTGTTTGTTGAGAATAAACCGTTCAGCGTTGAAATAGAAAATGGCAAACCTGTGCAAGTCGCCACTTCAGGTTCGCCTGCCAACACGCTGTTTGTCAATAATCAATCATTGGTTGAGGGCGATAAATATGATATCGACGCTCTTGTCAGCGCCCATACATCATCTAATGTGGCTGCATATTTTCTGTCGCGCGACTTTTCGTGGCGTTTGTCTTTGTCGCAATTGAAAACGCTTCGTGCCAAGTTTACGCAGCAAGGCAGTCCGTATTTAACCGATTTGGACGAATTGATTAAGCGATTGGAAACAGTGCAGGTAGGGCAGATGGCTCCTAACTTTACAATGCCCGATGTAAACGGCAAGAATGTTTCGCTTACCGATTTCAGAGGAAAGTATGTGTTGGTTGACTTTTGGGCATCATGGTGTCCCGACTGCCGTGCCGAGAATCCAAATGTTGTTGCGGCTTATAAGCAGTTCAAGGACAAAAACTTCACTGTTCTCGGTGTTTCGCTCGACCGCAACAAGGAGTCGTGGATAAATTGCATTCACAAGCAAGGTTTGGATTGGACACAAGTTTCCACACTTGATTTTTGGAAGACCGAGACTGCCGTTCGTTACGGTGTGCGTGCCATACCAACCAACGTCCTTATTGACCCCAACGGAAAGATTATTGCCCGTGATGTGATGGGGGACAATTTGCAAAAGACCTTAGGGCAGGTTTTGAAATAAAGAGATATTATTTACGGCTGACGTTTCAGCCAAATAGACATAAAGCGGTCATATACGGAATACCCTTGGGTAGACTTGTATATGATTTCTTTTTCTATGAGTTTCTTCAAAACTGTATTTACGCTACTTGCCGCATGCAGTGAATATTTTGATATAAATGTTCCTGAGTTTATCTCTTTTACCGTTCCCTCTTTGGCAACGGCTTTCATCAACCTGACAGCCGCTGAAGAATATGCGCTTAGGAGATTCTGGTACCCGTATTCTCCTTCGTTTACCAGTTCTTGTATGGCTTTGTTGATGAGTGATGCATCGGTAACTCTTTTACCATATCCGTACAGACGGTTCAATAGAGCTTGGATATACCATGTGTGCCCTTCAAATTCATCATACATCATGCTGAAAGCGTCCGGGCTTATCGACAGTCTTTTAGCCTCAAAAAACGAATTGGCAAAATTGTAATATGCGTCTTTGCCGATAGCATCGAGCGTAATCAATTGAGTGCTTTGATAAAAAGGCCTTTTTGCCGACAGAAACATTTCCTGCATCAGATGTTGCTTGCTTCCTGCAAAAATAAAGTGAGCGTTTGGTATGAACTGTATGTATGAGCGAAGCAATGCTTCTACGCCCCTCTCGGGATATTCGGCGATTTGTTGGAATTCATCTATGGCAATTACGCATCGTTTGTTGCAGTTGCCGATGTAATTGAAAACCTCTTTCAGCGTCGATTCTTCCTTGTCCGGTATGATGTCCACAGTGATTTGTGGCAGACCTGTCAGTTCATCAAATACGATAGTCGGTCGACAACTTTTGAAGAAAGAGCCTACTTTCTTTATTACTTTTTCCGATTTTGTGCTCAATGCGCCAATGACAGAAGAAGCAAAGAGTTGCACGAACCCGTTTAAATTTTGTGTGGAGAAAATATCTATGTATATGGGAATTATGTTTTCTTCCAGTTCGATGCGGTAAAATACATTTTTAATCAGTCCGGTTTTGCCCATTCTGCGTGGAGCGATAAGCGTGATGTTACGTTCGTTTTTTAGAGCATCGCCTATTGCAGCAGTCTCTTTTTGTCTGTCGCAGAAGTATTCAGGAGCGTTATACCCTGTAATTATAAATGGATTATTCAGCTTCATGGTATAAATGTATATAAAAAATAATTGCGCAAAATGCGTTACGCAAATTACGTAATTATTTTTTATATATGCAAGAATAAAATTGAACTATAAAGAAAATTTATTGCAAATCAGTTCATTTCATTTTCCTCATTAGTGTTATTTTTCTTCTTCATTTTATCCACTTTCTCATACATTCCATGTTTCGTTTTTCTTATCAGCAAGCCGTTTTCCGAGTCATTGTCGGAGAATTCTTTCAGCCAACGCTGCACCGACCGCTTTGACATGTTTAATGATTTTCCCACATCCAGTGCGTCGTTGGTGCTGAATGTGTCGGGCATGGCGGTATGCAATTTATATTCCGGCCTTAAGTTGTCGTAATTGATTATAGGCCTTTCTTTATCGCAAGCTATGCGATAGGCGTATGCCGAGTGTTCAAACAATACTTCCACCATTTTCAGAGCATTCCTAACGTCAATGTCGTCGAAAAATATTTCCTTGTCGAGGTCGTCAACGCAATTTAGCCTGAGCATCGTAAGTATCATACACAAGCGCATGTGTATCACCCCCATACGCATTGAGATGGCATTGAAGTTTTTGCCATACAGGCCTCTGTATATGCCGAAATTATTTTTGAAGAAATCAGTTACGTAGTTTCCCTGTTCTTCGGTGTAGTGCAATTCTTTTTCGGGCAGGCATTCAAGCTTTATCCACAATGAATGCAACGTGTCGGCCATCTCATTTATAGCAGCATCTTCATCCTTTGCGACATTCTCCTTGTGGTTCCATTGATTGATAAATTCTTTTTGTTCAGGCAGCAATACTTTTATGAATCTACTTGCCAAACCGTCGGCATTACTTGAAATGATGCCTGACACCTGGTCTAACGTTCCGGTGAACAAGACTGACAGGCAAGGATTTTTTATACAGAAGTTTTCATTGTCTTTTGCTTTATCCTTTGAATCTCCGCGGCGTTCCCAATGAATAGGTTCGTGCGAGAAGGCCATGTTTAAAAATGAGTTGTTTTGCAGTCCGTAGTCCATACTGGCCGTTATGCCGAACGCCGACATCTCGGTTGCCGTCAAAAGTCCGCATCCATCATTGTTGAGCAGCTGCATTTTCAATGAGCTGTTTGATGTGTCGGGCGCCATAATAAACGACACTTCTTGCGGACGCTTGCCGAAATCATTCTGCTTGCTGTCTTTCTTGCCGGCTTCTTGAAGCGCTTCTTTCACTTTTTTGTCATAATCTTTCTGTGCACGCACACTGCGGCCGTAAAGCACATCATGTATCATTCTTACAATGCGCTTGGCATTTTGTGCGTTTCCCTTACCTGAGCCGGCCGCTGCAATAATCATTGAATATAAGTTTGATTCGATGCGTCTCGGACTTTGGTTGCCGTACATTACGTATACGTTTTTGAAACATGCGCTGGCGGCTGTTATGTAAGCTACCACCATCATCATTATTTCTTCCGGTTTGTTGTAAAAGCTTACGAGCTTGCGCAACCTTGGAGGCAGGTCTTTTATAATGTCATCCGAGAAGTATGAAAGGCTGTCAATATTATTGGCCGATATTATTTTCTCTTTGATGGATTTTGACTCTTTTTTCGATTCGTCTCCTTTGGGCGTATCTTGTCGCTTCGGGTTACTGATGTCGATTCCTGCATCCTTGCACATTTGGTAGAAAGTTCCTAATGTGGCTTTAACGTTTGAGCACTTGGCGAGTTTGTCAAACAAATCGCCGGGGTCGATCGTTTGGTCGCCATAGAACGAACAGCAATGGAGGAATACTTTTCTGCCTGTTTTGCCGGCGTTGGTAAGCGAGAAACAAACCCGTATAAAGTCGAAGTAGTCTTTGCCGATGATGTCGCAGTTTATTCGGCTGTCGACAAGCAAGAGATGTTCCTCAGCTTCTTGCGGCGTTTCATCGAAATGAATAGCTTTGTCTGCCGAGTCAAGAACCAGTTTTCCTGATTTGCCGCATGATTCCTTGTATTTGTCAAACCACGGTTTCAGTTCCAACGAGCAGTATTGCTCCGATTCATCGTATGTCACCGTCTCGTCGTGGCATAGAAACATCAAACGTGCAATGTCCGTGCATGCCCTGTCGGCAATGAGCACGTAGTTGTAGGCGATGTAGTAGATTAGAGCATGAATAACATCAGCGCGGTTCATTCCCAGTGTTTTATATAAAGCGAAGTTGATTTTCACCGTCACTTTCAGACCTTTGCCCGATGGGCTTACCATTGTGAAAAAGGCGTGCAGCGGCTCTATGCCGAGAATGATTTTACGCATTTGCGCCGGTGTGAATCCTGCATTGTCGGCATAGTCGAAGTCGAGCACAACGCAGTCGTTGCTTTCTATCAGGTCGGCACTGTTTCTTTTCTTAAATGTGCCGCATCCGCTTACTGAAGGCAACAAAGCGGCTTTACGTTTGTTTTGTTCCTTGTGATCGTCCGTTTCACGAACTTTTTCTGTAGCGATTTTCAGCTTTTCGTCGTTGCGTACTTCGTCGGCGATTCCTTTATAGCCCACTTCGCCTGATGGGATTACTGTCGATATTGATTCGTCAAAACGTGAACATATCGCTTTCTTTGATGAGTTGTGGCATTCATCATTACCATTGTTTACTGTTGGCATGATCTCCTTTTTTATTTGTTTATAACTTATTTTTCTTCATCTCGATTTTATCTTATAAAAAGATTAAGATAATTAATTTCATTCAGTATTTATTTCCATTTTCATTTGTTTTTATATTCATTCTTTTCATTATTTTTATATTCATGTAAATTACATGTAATCTCCTCTTACAGCATCGCTTCGGCAGACGAAGTCCACTTCATATAATGCCATATTTAAAGCGTTATCAATATATTCGGTTAATGACAGTTTGATGGAGCTATCATCTTCTGAACTGTAGCACAAATGTAATAAGTATCTTTTTAAAATGCAAAACATTTATCAATTATTTTTTAGAATAAAATGAATATCTAATTATTAATATATGTTATTTTTATTGTTTGAATAGTTGTAAAGCATTCATATAAGCGGACTTAAGTTTATCTGCATAATTATTTTTTATGTAATTTTTTCCATTATATTTTTTTGCGAAGAGGTCCCATCTTTTCTCCTGCAAGGCAGGTATCAGATCACTATTACGCATAAAATTGATTGCAAGAATCATTTGGTGATATTCGCTGTAAGTCATTTTTTCCACGAAATCCGCTATAGTCCGTTCTCCGCACCAACCGTAATTTATACCCAGTATCTGGAACATTCCCCAGCTTGTGCTGCGGTAGGCGGCTTCAGTGTTTATTTTGCAGGCTTCAGACAGGCGGCTGTATTCGTGCACTCCGCCGAGATATTTTGTCTTGTCCCATTTGGGATACAGAATGTTTTCGCGACCTTTGACGTATCGTTTCGGGTCGATGCCGATGCGTTCGAGCTGTTGCCAGAATATATGGCCCTCAAAAAGTATTGTGGGATGTTGTTTGGAGATGAAGCCGCTCCGTCCGCCAGTTTCCACCATTTGTACTGCTTTCAATGCCGCAGGTTCTATTCCGTTGGTTTCTGCCAACAGGCATAATTCATTATTTGTAAGGGTTACACCCGGAATAAAATTGGCTGCTATTTTTGGTTTCAATGTCATTGCTGTTTTCATTTTATTATTTGTAAATTAGGTATTCGATATAAAAAAATGCCTATGCGTGGTGCAACTGCAAACCATCTTTTTGCTAAAGAGACGAAGTCGAATTTACGTCGCCCTACTTTGCGATAAAGGTATATGGTTGTAAAGTCACCGACGCATCGGCATTTAAGAGATTCCGGCCTATGTGGAGAAGCGTAAAGCGGAGAAGGTTTGTGGAGCGTTAAAAAACAATTTCCGTTCAAGCACGAAGTGCGCGTTTAAATTGTTTTAGCGGAGCGAGCCTTCGGAGTAGCTTCGGAACTTCAGCCGGCAATTTTCTTTTTTGGTATCTTTTTCTTTGTTTGCACAAAGAAAAAAGTACAGTATTATTTCACGACATTCATGCACGTTGGCGCAGCTCTGCAGCTGATAGCGTTGGCTGTATTCAGCCTGTCGTTGAGTGAAAAGATCTCATTGTGCATTTCCTTCACTTGCTGAATCATGTCGAAATAGTCGGCAACGATTTGCTTAAGTTGTTCGAGCAGCGAAGGATACTGCGTGGTCACCAGGTTGCTGAAGTTTTGAATAGACTCCATCACTTTGTCTTTGTTTTTCATGGAAGGCACAATCACGGTAATAAACACTTGCCATGCTTTGCCCAAGACGCTCCATATTGATGCGATAAAATTCATCTCTTACTTCTCCTTTCCTATTTTTCGGGTTTTAATGCGCCGCCGCCGTCAGAGCTGCCGCCTGATGTGCTGCCGCCGCTTGTACTACCTCCGGATGTTGATCCGCCGGAAGTTGATCCGCCTGAGGTTGATCCGCCGTTTGTTGAACCACCGTTGCCTGTCCCTCCGGTTGACGTTCCTGACGCAGCGGCAACGGCATCATCAAGCTTGGTGTAGCTGAGCGACTTCAACGTGGTTTGCAAATCATCACCCACGCGGAAACGAATGTGCGCACTCGTGATGCTTGAGGCATTAACATCTTTGGCTGTAGCTTCACCCTTGCTTTTTAAGCGCAAATACAAACTACCCAGGTTACCGAGTTCGATGATGTTGCCGTTCCTGAGTTTCTCGCAAATCACATCTATCAAGTTAGTCAGCACACTGTTTACATCGCCTTTGCTCAGAGCTGACATCTGAGCCAAACGTTCGGCAAGAGTAGTCAACGACGCGCGAGCCGAATGATGCACGAGAGCATAATACTTGGCAGGCTTTGACTTGTCCTTTAAGTTTGCATGCTTCACGGTTGAGTAAAGCACCTGGTTCTCAGTCACGGGGAGAACGTACCCTTTTTTTACGGTTTTTGTTGCCATAATTGAATTTGATTTTTAAGTTAAACATTTTGTTATGTAATCACTCTCTTTATGATTACATGTACAAAGATACGGCAGACTGAAAAACCGTTGTCACGCTATGTTACAATGCGTAGCGCTATGTCGTGAAAAGTCACTTTATGTCATGATAAATGAGATAAAATATTTGCTTTCCCGGCAATTAATCGTTAACTTTATATCATAATAAAAAAAGGAGAAAATGAAACAAAATACAGATCTTGAAGATTGTCCCGTGAAGACATACGGCAAATCGGAGTTGGCAATGAAATACTGTCCAAATGCTGAGCCGGCATCAGCAGTACGCACTTTGATGCGTTGGATAAAGAGAAACAAAGAACTTTCGGCCGGACTCGATGAGATTGGCTATTATCCACTACGCCGCACGTTTTTCAGTCGCGAAGTGGAATTGATTTTCAACTATCTCGGCAAGCCTTAAAAAAGAGGTGAATGTACTGTAAAACACCATTTGGACAGGTGAAAAATTTGATGCTAAATGAAAAAAAATCTGATGCTAAATGAAATTTCAACTCATGCTAAATGAAAAAATAAGTCATGCCGGATGAAAAATAAAAACATTTA
>Ga0210129_1000040_pt1 | contig 33075 bp, 37 predicted proteins | sample WestPond_Cattail_2_FD_185582 | JGI IMG/M metagenome (GOLD analysis project Ga0210129, IMG submission 185582) | Wetland microbial communities from the San Francisco Bay, California, USA, that impact long-term carbon sequestration -... | ecosystem: Environmental > Aquatic > Marine > Wetlands ... | reverse complement strand
GATCACGAAACCGGGAACAGCCCGGCAAGCTCATTCAATCGGAAACGCGGGCAGCGTCAGGGCAGAGCGTCCATCCGGGTAGCGCGCGTCAAAACACCGGGTGCATTCTTCGCAGTACAGATGGGAGCGGATGACATCCCCCGTCAGCTTCTCCGCAGCAACAGCCGGGTCGGCTCCAGAAAAAGCTGGTCGGGGCGCACCGGGCTGTTGGTTTCATGCAGGTGAACGAGCAGTTGGCCGCGGCTGATCAAGACGTGGCTGACCGTGCACGGCTGGCCCTGGTGGGAGACGCGGGTACCCGGCCTGAACAGGGGCAGGCGGATGCTGCTGGTGTCTGGGGGAGGGGAAGGTTCTGCAGGGCTGTCGGCCTCTGCCGCCTGCAAATCGAACAGGCGGTCAAATTCATCTTTCACGTCGCGCTCTCAATAGCGGAGCACCGGCCGTACGACCGAGGCACCGTCAACTCCAATTACCAGGAAATACGGGGGAAGCCTGCCATGTACCACATGATGAAGGCCGGGATCAGCACCGGCAGGGCCATGGCAGCGAAGGTCAGGGCCGTCATCAGCAAGGTTCCAAGTTGGGACAGCCATGCCTTGGAGGCCTTGATGAGGTCAACGTTCCAGAATCTTTCTTGCTGCTTCATTTCTGCTCTTTACACGACTCGTGTCGTGAATCCTATCCCAACCACCCTACGGAATGTACTGCCGATTATGCCGGCTAAACCCCGGAATTGAAGGGCCAATGACCGGCAGATCGGGGGGTGTCAGACGATATCGACGTCATGCACCTGGAAGTGGCCGGCGCGCCGGTCGGCAAAGAACAGCTCCAGGGTTTCCTTGACGGTGCGAAAGGCGATTTCGTCCCAGGGGATTTCGTGTTCGGCGTAGAGCTGGGCCTCGATGGTCTCGTAGCCGGGGGCGAACTGGTCGCTCAGCAGCCGGGCCCGGTAGAACATGTGGACCTGGCCGACCCGGGCGACGTTGATGACGCTGAACAGCCCCTCCATCTCGATCTGGGCGCCGGCTTCCTCGTGGGTTTCGCGCGCGGCCCCCTGGGCGGTGGTTTCGCCGAGCTCCAGAAAGCCGGCCGGCAGCGTCCATTTGCCGAAGCGCGGCTCGATGTTGCGCTTGCACAGCAGGATCTTGTCGCCCCAGTAGGGCACGGTGCCGACCACGTTGAGCGGGTTTTCGTAATGGACGGTGGTGCAGGCGGGGCAGATGGCGCGTTCTTTGGTGTCGCCGTCGTCCGGGAGGCGATAGACCACGGCGATGCCGCAATTGCGGCAGTGTTTGATGGGGCTGCGAAGCATGGCCCCAAGTGTAATTTGAAAACAAAAAAAGGACTCCCGCAGGAGTCCTTTCGTGAGCGGATGGGCCGGCCTTAGCTGGTCTTGCCGTGTTTGGCGATCAGGGCCTTGGCGGTTTCCAGCAGCTTTTTGCCGTCGAACCCGCGCTTGGTCATGTCGGCCACCCACTCTTCGTCCACCTTGCTGGAGAGCGTGACGAATTTCTGGGTGTCTTCCGGCGTGATCTGGTAGATCGTGCCGCCGTGCTCCGAAACCGATTTGCGCCCGGGCACGTCGTTGCCCTGCTGTGTCTTGCCCAGCCAGGCCGAGGTGGCCATGCCGGAGTTGTTGTCGATCACCTTCTTCAGATCCGGCGCCAGCGATTCGTACCTGGCCTTGTTCATGGTCATGACGAAGGTGGTGGTGTACAGGGCCGGGCTGTTGGCCGGGAATTCGCTATGGAATTTGGTCAGCTCATTGACCTTGACCGCGGGCACCACTTCCCAGGGGATGGCGCAGGCGTCGATGGTGCCTTTGGACAGGGCATCCGGGATCTGGGGCAGGGGCATGCCCACCGGCGTGGCGCCCACGGACTGCAGCATCTTGGTGACCTGGCGGGTCGGGCCGCGCACCTTCATGCCCTTGAGGTCGGCCGGCGACTTGATGAGCTTGTCCTTGGAGTGGAACATGCCGGGGCCGTGCACATGCAGGGCCAGCACATGGGTGTCCTTGAACTCGTCGGGCGCCATGGTCTGCACGTATTCCCAGTAGGCCTTGGAGGTGGCCTCGGCGTTGTTCATGATGAAGGGCAGCTCGAACACCTCGACGCGGGGGAAGCGCCCGGCGGTGTTGCCCGGCAGGGTCCAGACGATGTCCACCACGCCGTCCTTGGCCTGGTCATAGAGCTGCACCGGGGTGCCGCCGAGCTGCATGGCGGGGTAGCCCTCGAACTTGATGCGGCCGCCGGATTCCTTCTCGACCTTTTCCATCCAGGCCTTGTGCATGGTCAGCCACACCAGGGACTGCGGTGCCATGAAGGTGTGGAATTTGAGGGTGACCGCTTGCTGGGCCAGGCCCGACAGCGCAGGCGCGCCAAGCGCGACGGCGGCGCCGGATTTGAGTAGGGTACGTCGCTGGATCATGGTGAGGGCTCCTGGATGAAGTTCAGTAGCCCTAAGCTAACCGATTCCGGGCCGAAAGGGATTCGGTAAATCCCTTAGACGGCCGGATAATTTCAATTCAGGTACTTGACCAGCCACAGGCAGATGCCGGGGAAAAACAGCAGCAGCAGGGTGCGGATGGTGTCGCTGATCAGGAAGGGCATGACGCCGCGGTAGCTCTCGGCGATCGGCACGTCCTTGGCCATGCCGTTGACCACATAGACGTTCAGGCCGACCGGCGGCGCCAGCAAGCCGAATTCGACCACCATCAGCACCATGATGCCGAACCAGATGGCCACCGACTCCTTGGGCATGCCGAAGTCCAGCGCCATGACCATGGGGAAGAAGATCGGGATGGTCAGCAGGATCATGCTGAGCTCGTCCATGACGGCGCCCAGCACCACGTAGAACAGCAGGATCGCCGCCACCACCATGACGGGCGACAGGCCCCAACCGCCGACTGCGGCGGCCAGTTGGGTCTGCACCTGGGTCAGCGCCAGCGCGGAGTTCATCAGGTCGGCCCCGATGAAGATCAGGAAGATCATGGCCGAGCTCTCGGCGGTGGCATAGAAGCACTGCCTGAACTTGGCCAGGGTGATTTCGCGCTTGATCAGGGCCGCGACAAAGGTGGAGGCCGCGCCGACCGCGGCGCCCTCGGTCGGGCTGAACCAGCCGCCGTAGATGCCGCCGAACACCAGCAGGAAGATGATCATGATGGGCAGGATGCCCTTGAGCGACTGGGCGGTCAGCCGGGCGCTCTCGCGGTCCACTTCCGGGGCATGGCCGGGGACGACCCGCACGTAGATGGCAATGGCCACCATGTAGCCGAACATGGCGATGATGCCGGGGATCATGGCGGCGGCGAACAGCTTGGCAATGTTCTGCTCGGTCAGGATGGCGTAGATGACCAGCGGCACGGACGGCGGGATCAGGATGCCCAGCGTGCCGGCGGCGGCCAGGGTGCCGGTGGCCAGCCGGCCGGAATAGCCGTGGCGCTTCATCTCGGGCAGGGCGACGCCGGTGATGGTGGCGGCGGTGGCGACCGAGGAGCCGCAGATGGCGCCAAAGGCGGCGCAGGCCAGCACCGAGGCCATGGCCAGGCCGCCCTTGAAGCGGCCCATGACGCCGGCGGCGAAGTCGAACAGGGCCTTGCTGATGCCGCCCTGGGTGGCGAAGTGGCCCATCAGGATGAACAGCGGGATCACCGACAGGTCGTAGTTGGCGAAGCGGGCGAAGGCCTGGCTGTTGAGGAAGTTGGCAAAAGGCAGCCAGCCGGTCTGCATCACATAGCCGATGGCGCCCGAGATGAACATGGCCACCGCAATCGGCACGCGGATCGCCATGCCGACCAGCATGATGGCGAAGATGATGAGGGTCAGGGTGATCGGGCTCATGCGGTCACCCCGGCCTGGGCGGCAGCATCGTGTTCATCGATGTCCAGCGAATGCGGGCCGTACAGAACCTGGTAGAGCGCAATCACGGTGGTGAGGACGAAAGGCGGGACCATGGTCACGTATTCGATCCATTCGGGCACGCCCATCATCATCGAGCTCGATCCGGTGGCATAGGCGTTCAGGCCGCCCAGCGTGGTGCGCCAGGCCAGCAGCGCGAAAACCAGCGCCAGCAGCAAGGCCCCCAGCCGGTCGAGCCGCTCATTGAGGGTGGTATGGGCCTTGGCGGTGAAGAAATCGACAATGATGTTGCCGCGCTTCACCTGGCACCAGGGCATGAACAGGGCAATGGCGGCGCCGGTGGCCACGCCGGTGAGTTCGAAGTCGCCCACCAGCGTGATGCCCACGGTATTGCGGCCGATCAGGCTGACGCAGGTCATGAGGGTGATGACGGTGAGCAGCACACCGGCGAGGATGGCGCTGAGCTTGGCCAGTGATTGCAGGATCTTCAAGGCGACTCCAAGGCGTGGTCAGGTGGAACGGGATCGGTCAGACGACCTTGACGCTCAGCGGGGTGAGGCCCTGCACGCTGCCCAGCAGGGTGTCGCCCGGCACGACGGCGGCCACGCCTTCGGGGGTGCCGGTGTAGATCAGGTCGCCGGGTTTGAGCTCCCAGGCGGTGGTCAGGTGTTCGATGATCTCGCCGATGTTCCAGATCAGCTTGTCCAGACTGCTGCGCTGGCGGTCCTGGCCGTTGACCTGCACGTAGATCTCGGCGTGCTCCACATCGCCGGCCTGCGCCGCCGGGGTGATGGGGCCGATGACGGCCGCCTCGTCGAAGGTTTTGCCGATGCACCAGGGGCGGCCGAGTTTTTTCTGCTCGCCCTGCTGGTCGCGGCGCGTCATGTCCAGCCCGACGCCATAGCCCCAGATGTGCTTCCTGGCGTCGGCGGCCTTGATGTTCTTGCCGCCCACCCCGATGGCCACCACCAGCTCGATCTCGTGCTGGAAGTCCTTGGTCAGGGGCGGATAGTGCAGGGTGCCGGTCTGGCCGGCATCGACCACCAGGCAGGTGTCGGCCGGCTTGATGAAGAAGAAGGGCGGCTCACGGCCGGTAAAACCCATTTCCTGGGCATGCGCCACATAGTTGCGGCCCACGCAGTAGATGCGGCCCACCGGGAAACGGTCCTTGCTGCCCACGACAGGGGTCGATACAGCGGCAGGAGGCGTGATGACGAAGCTCATGGAAACCTTTCTTCTTTGTGAATGCCCAGTGCCTGGTGCACGGGGCGGTCGGAAAAACTGAACAGCACGCAACCCTGGGCCGACTGGAGCCGGACGGCCTGCCAGGACGGCACGACAAAATGGTCGCGTGCTTCAAACTCGAATCGTACAGGACCGGTGGGCGATTCGATGTAGGCAATACCCGAACCCTCCACCACGCTGTACACCGCGCCGTCGGTTTGGCGCCACGCTTTGCCCTCGAAGCCGGCCGGCAGGCGCTGCATGAAGGTGGCCATGGTGGGCATGGGCGAGCCCCCGGTGGCCGGGTTGATGTAGCGCAGCTTGAAGCCATCGAAAGCGTCGATGGGCGCGCTGCGCTCCAGCTGCTGCAGGGCTTCGCGGCTGCGCTCGTAGGGGTAGCTGAAGATGGGCGAGGTGGCGCCGAACGGGGCGTCGCCGCGCACCGGCGCCATGTTGTGGCCATAGCGGGCGAAGCTGGTGCCTTCGGGACGCGAGATGGCTTGTGACTTGACGCTGTTGTTCTCGGCAAAGCCGGCGTCGAAAAACTGGATCATCGGGATGTCCAGCCCGTCGAGCCAGACCACCGGCTCGTTGGCCTCGTTGCCGTGGTCGTGCCAGGTCCAGCTCGGGGTGATGATGAAGTCGCCCGGGTGCATGGTGGTGCGCTCGCCGTCCACCGCGGTGTAGGCGCCCGAGCCCGCCACGATGAAGCGCAGCGCGCTCTGCGAATGGCGGTGGCTCGGTGCGATCTCGCCGGGCAGGATGAGCTGCAGGCCGGCATAGAGCGACTGCGTGACGGCCGACTTGCCGCGCAGTGCCGGGTTTTCCAGGATCAGCACCCGGCGCACCGCTTCCTCGGCGGTGATGGCTTCGCCCGCGCGCTTCAGGAAGGGCTTGATCTGCTCATATTTCCAGAGCGCCGGCACACAGGGACTGGAGGGCTGGGGCGGCACCAGGGCGTGCAGAACCTCCCACAGCGGGGTCAGGTTCAGCGGCGACATGTCGCGGTAGAGCTGCTGGCGCAACTCGGCGGTGAGGGCGGCGGGCTGGGATGCGTTCATGATGTCTCCATCAGGGTGGGGCAAAAAACTCGGTGCGCTGAGTATCAGGTGAACAGGTGCTTGGGGTCGATGCCGCTGTACATCCACTTCAGTCCGGCAAAACCGCCCGATTCCTGGCCGCTCTGGAACAACTGGTTGCGCAGTTCGCGGTGGACCCCGCTGGCATGGTAGATCTCGCCATAGAAGCGGGCGGTCAGTTGCACCCGGCCGGTGCGCAGGTAGCGCGCTTGCTGGTATTTCTGGAACGCGCTGACGACATCGCCGCGCGTGAAGCGCAGCGCCTCGCGCAGCACCACCGTGTCCTCGATCGCCTGGACGGCGCCTTGCGCCAGGTACTGCAGCATCGGGTGGGCGGCGTCCCCCAGCAGGGTGACGCGGCGGTCGCTCCAGTTCTTCACCGGTTCGCGGTCGCACAGCACCCACATCTTCCAGGTCTCGATCTTGTCCAGCAACTCGCGCACCTGCGGCACGGCCTGGGCAAAGCGCTCCTGCAGTTCGGCGGTGTCGCCGAAGGTGTCCCAGCCCTCGTCGTACTTGCTGCTGTGGAACACCGCCACCAGGTTGAAGAGTTCGCCGCGGCGCAGCGGGTAGTGCACCAGGTGGGTCTTCTCGCCGCCCCACAGGGTCACATCCGGGCTCCACAGATGGGTGGGCACGTCTTCCTTCTTGAGCACGGCGCGGTAGGCGATGTGGCCCGAGACGCGCGGCTTGCCGTCGCCGACGATGCGCTCGCGCACCTTGCTCCACAGGCCGTCGGCGCCGATCAGGGCGCAGCCCTCGACCACCTCGCCGTCGGCCAATGTCACGCGCACGCCCTGCGCGTCCTGCTCGTAGGAAGCCAGCTTGGCGTTGGTGCGCAAGGTGATATGGGGCAGGGCTTGGCAGGCTTCGAGGAAGACGTTGTGGATGTCCACGCGGTAGATCACGCCGTAGGTGTAGCCGTAGGCGGCGCGCGCCACGTCGCCCAGCGGCACGCGCACCACCTGTTCGCCGGTGCGGATGTCGTTCATGCCCATGGCGGGCGGGAAGTAGGCGACCTGGTCGATGGCGGCCGTCAGGCCCAGGACATCGAACATCTTGAAGGCGTTGGGCCCGAGCTGGATGCCGGCGCCGATTTCACCGAAGGCGGCGGATTGCTCCAGCACGGTGACCTGGTGGCCGTCCTGGGCCAGCACCAAAGCTGCGGCCAGGCCGCCAATGCCGCCGCCGGCGATCAGGAAGGGAAGTGGGGTTGCCATGTCAGGACGCTCCGGAATGGGGGGATGAATAATTAATAAGCATACTTATCATATCCGAACCCGCCAACCGGGTTTTCCCAGGGGCGGCGGCGGGCGATAAACTGCAGCCATGAGCAAGAGTTTTGATTTCAAACAGGCACCGGGGCACCTGATCCGGCGCGCGAACCAGCTGGCCTATGCGGCCTTCATGGAGGAGACGCCGGATTTCGGCGTCACGCCGGTGCAGTTTGCCATTCTCAACGCGGTGATCGACACGCCCGGCGTGGACCAGGTCACGCTGGCGGGACAGGTGGCGTTCGATGCCGCGACGTCCGGCTCGGTGATCGGCCGGCTGGAGGCCCGGGGCTGGCTCCGGCGCGAACCCGATGCACATGACCGGCGGCGCAAGCTGTTGTGGGTCACCGCGGAAGGCGCCAGGGCCGTGCAGCAAATGAAGCGCGCGGTGGGCAAGGTGCAGACCCGCATCCTGGGGCCGCTGGAGGCGAAGGAGCGCGAGCAGTTCGTGGCGCTGCTGGCCAAGCTGGTGTCAGGCCACGAAGCGGCGGCGCGCTCAGACTGACTTGGCCAGCAGGCTGAAGTGCTCCACCACCGGGGGCGACGCAAAAAACGGCCCGACGATGGCGCGCCATTCGGCAAAAGCCGGCGACTGGCGGAAGTGCACGGTGTGGTCTTCCAGCGTGTCCCAGAAAATCATCAGGACGTAGCGCTCCGGGCTTTCGATCCCCTTGTTGACCTTGAAGCCGCGAAAGCCCCGGGCCTGCTGGATCACGCTCTTGAGTCCGCGCTGGATGGCTTCGTCAAAGGCTTCTTGCTGGCCGGCGTGGATGCGGATGTCGGCAAGTTCCAGAATCATGGTTTTCCCCTCAGTGTTGCTTGTCCGGCAAGTCTACCGTCAGGCCGTCCAGCGCCTCGGTGAGCTGGATCTGGCAGCTCAGGCGGCTGTTGGCGCGGCGCGGTGCGGCGGTGAATTCGAGCATGCCCAGCTCGTCGGGGCCGGGCTTGGGCAACTGGCTGGCCCAGGGTTCATGCACATGGACATGGCAGGTCGCGCAGGTCAGCAGGCCGCCGCAGTCGGCCTCGATGCCGGCCACATTGGCGGCCGTCGCGGCCTGCATCAGGCTCTGCCCGGGTTGGCACTGGATCGTGGTTTTGTCCCGGTCGGGATGGCCGCTGGCAGCTATCAAATGGATCGTGATCATCGGGGGGGCATGGGGTGGTGTCAGAACCGGCTGAAGTATTCGCGCCGCTGGAAATCCAGCTTGTCCTCGGCCTGTTCGAAGCGTTGCTGCTCGGACTGTTTCACCCGGCACAGGTAGCGCACGAAGTCGTTGCCGAAGCCGGCCACCAGCGCGCTGTCGGCCTGCAGCGCGGCCAGGGCATCGCTCAGGCTGGTGGGGATGCGCTCGGCCTGCGGTGCATAGGGCGCCTCGGTCGCCGGCGGGGGCTTCAGTTGCCGGTCCAGGCCATCGAGGCCGGCGTGGATTTGCGAGGCCATGTAGAGGTAGGGGTTGGCCGCCGGCTCGCCCAGCCGGTTTTCGATGCGGGTGGCGCGGTCGCCGGCCTGGCCCACCACGCGCAGCATGGCGCCGCGGTTGTCGCGCCCCCACAGCACCGACTGCGGCGCCAGCGCGTTGGGGCGGAAGCGCCCGAAGCCGTTGACCGTCGGCGTGCACAGCGCCGTCATGCCCTGCGCATGCGCCAGCAGGCCGGCCAGGTAGTGCGCGCCGGTGTCGCTCAGCGTGTGGCGCGCATCGGCCGGCGTGCTGCCGGCGGCGGGGGCCTCGCGCAGGAAGACGTTGCGGCCGCTGTCCAGTTGCACCAGGGACTGGTGCAGGTGCCAGCCGCTGGACATGATGTTGTCAAACGGCGGGCGGCACATGAAGGTGGCGTGGTAGCCGGCGCGGCGCAAGGCCTGGCGCACCGCGCTGCGAAACAGCACCATGTTGTCGGCCGCGGTCAGCGCGTCGGTGGCCTTGAACACGGCCTCCACCTGGCTCGGGCCGAGCTCCACTTCCAGCGACAGCAGCGGCAGGCCCAGCGCCTGCGCGGTGTGCTGCACGATGCGCAGCGGCTCTTCGGCCATGTCGTACCAGCCCTCGGCCAGCAGGTTGTAGCCGGGGTGGATCAGGCTGACCTCGGGCGGCAGGCCGGGCCAGGCGGCGAGTTCGGGGCTCAGGTCCGGGCCGTGGGTCGGGTTTTTCAGGCGGTAGATGTGGAACTCGACCTCCAGCCCGCACACCAGGTCCAGGCCGCGCTGCGCCAGCCGCGCCAGGGCCTGTTGCAGCACGCGCCGGGTATCGAGCGGCACCGGCGTGCCGTCCTGGAACCAGGGCTGGCACTGCAGCCAGCCGGTGGCCGCGGTCCAGGGCAGTTGCCGCAAGCTGGCCGGGTCGGCCAGCAGCAGCAGGTTGCTGCCGAACTCGAAGCCGGGCAAATCGGCCGCGCCGCCGGGCTCGAACACCTTGAAGGCGGTGCGGTCCGAAGTGTCCTTCAGCATCAGGGTGCTGACCAGGCCCACGCCTTCGCGCAGGGCGTGGGCGGCTTCGCTGGCCACCAGGGTCTTGCCGCGCACCACGCCGTGCAGGTCGCACCAGCCGAAGCGCACCAGCTCCAGCCCGCTGGCCTCGATCAGCTTGGCGGTGCGTTGCAGGGCGGCTTCGCGCTCCGGGGTGTGGATGCCGCATTTTTCTGCAAAAGAACTCACGAGGCTTCCTCGTGCGGCGAATACGCGGCGGGCGCCAGCGGGTCGATGGCGTTGGCGGGGGGAATAGTCAGCGCGGCAGGCCAGGGCGCGCCGCTGCGTTTGGCGTTGACGGCCTGGTGCCACCAGCCGGTGCAGTTGCCCGCCGGTGCGATGCCGTCCACCGTATCCGGCCCGATGCGCTGCAGGGCCACGGCGGCAGCGGCCACGCCGGGCGGGGTGCCGCCGGCCTGCACCGTCTCGATGGCCTTGAGCAGCACGCGGCGGTTGGCCATGATGAGTTTGTCGGTGGTGCCCAGGTGTTCGCGCGTGCGGTCCTGGATGGCGCCCATGCTCTCGCAGGCCCACTGGTCATGCACGTTGATGTCGTCCTCGCCCATGCCCAGGTAGGTGCGGGTCATCTGCTCTTCGGGGTTGAAGCCCCAGTTGTTGTGCCGGCCGGATTTCGGGATGTAGTCGGGCAGGGTGACGGCGTTCAGGCGCTGGCGGCGCATGGTCTCCTTGTCCACCGGCCCGGCAAAGCTGGTGAAGACGGAATACCAGTAGGTGTGGGTGTCGTCCACCGGCACGTGCATCTGGGTGATGGTCATCGTCTCGGACAGCGGGATGACAAAGGTGTGCGGGAAGATGGCGTTGGTCACGCGCACATGGGTCAGCGCCTCGGTCATGCGCCGCAGCGAGGTGATCTGCATGCCGTAGTTGGTGGCTTCGAAGGAAATGTCGGGCTGGTCGAACTCGCGCATCACCTTGGTCATGGGCCAGCGCTCGCCGCCGACTTCGCCCACGCTGGCGCCGCGGAACTGGCGGCCATAGCTTTCGTCCAGCGATTCGTCGTTGAAGAAGCGGTGCAGGTAGGAGGCGTGCGCCGGGTCGATGCCGACTTCGAAGGCCTGCAGCCAGTTGCAGCTCCACAGGCCCTTGAAGGCGAAGGTATGGGTGTCCGGCGCGGTAAAGCAGTCCAGCGCCGGGAAGGGCGGCGGGGTGGAACCCTCGGGTCCGAACCAGCCGAACAGCACGCCGCTGCGCTCGATCAGCGGGTAGTTGCGCTGCTTGATGCGCGAGCACAGCGGACGGCCTGAACCGGACGCTGTCGGCTCGGCCGGGGTTTCGATGCACTGGCCGGTCACGTCGAACTTCCAGCCGTGGAAGGGGCAGCGCAGGCCGTCGCCCTCGTTGCGGCCAAAGGACAGGTCGGCGCCGCGGTGCGGGCAGTCGCGGTCCAGCAGGCCAAATTCACCGGCGGCATTCCTGAACAGCACCAGGTCCTGCCCCAGCAGGCGCACCGCCTTCACCGGGCGAATGGCCATGTGCGGGTCCAGCGCCGGGTTGAACTCGTCCACCAGGGCGACCGGCTGCCAGTAGTGGCGCATCAGATGGCCGCAGGGCGTGTTGGGGCCGATGCGGGTGATCAGTTCGTTCTGTTCGGCTTTCATGGGCGGGTCCTTGAAGGTGAAAACGGTATACCGAAATTTGAATTCAGTGTACAGTCGATGCCATGAGCTTGCAAGAGACCGTTTTGATGCAGTTGCGCGACCTGATCCTGCGCGGCGAGTTCGAGCCCGGCCAGCGCCTGGCCGAACAGCAACTGGCCGAGCGCCTGGGCGCTTCGCGCACGCCGGTGCGCGCCGCGCTGGTCACGCTGGAGCAGGAGGGCCTGGTCGAGGCCAACGAAACCGGCAAATACCTGGTGCGCCAGTTCACCCCGCGCGAAGTGGCCGACGCCATTGCCGTGCGCGGCCACCTGGAAGGCATGGCCGCACGGCTGGTGGCCGAGCATGGGGTGTCACGCCAGTTGCAGGGCGATCTGCAGGCCTGTCTGAAGGAAGGCGACCAACTGCTGGTGGCCAACCCGCTGACGCTGGAGAGCTACGCCGCCTACGCCGTCATGAACGACCGCTTCCACGCGCTGATTCTGCAAGCCTGCGGCAACCGCGCCCTGCAGCGTGCCGTGGCGCTCAACGACAAGCTGCCGTTTGCCCCGGCGTCCGCCATGTTGCCCATGCAGGGCACCCTGGCGCTGGACCGCGACTGGATGCTGTACGCCCACCGCCAGCACCACATGCTGTTCGATGCCCTCCAGCGCGGCGAGGGTGCCCGCGCTGAAGGGCTGGCCGTGGAGCACACCGAAGTGGCGCAAATGAACATGCGCCTGGCGCTGGAGCGCCGCGCCGAATCCGAGCAGGTGCTGCCGGGGATCCGCCTGGTGGTGGGGCAGTGAGGCGGGCAAATCGGGTGGTTCGGTTTATCCTCGGGGCATGAAGCTCTACAACTATTTCCGTTCTTCCGCCTCGTTCCGCGTGCGCATTGCGCTGGCCCTCAAGGGCCTGGCGTACGAGTACATCCCGGTCCATCTGGCGCGCGGCGAGCACAAGCTGCCGGACTACGCCGCCATTTCAGCCGACAGCCTGGTGCCGCTGCTGGAAACCGGGGGCGAGCGCCTGTCGCAATCGATGGCCATCATCGAATACCTGGACGAGACCCATCCCCAGCCGCCGCTGCTGCCCCAGGACCCGGCGGGCCGGGCCAAGGTGCGGGCGCTGGCCCAAATGATCGCCTGCGAGATCCATCCGCTCAACAACCTGCGGGTGCTCAAGTACCTGGTCAAAGAGCTCAAGGTGGACGAGGACGCCAAGAACAGCTGGTACCGCCACTGGGTGCGCGAGGGGCTGGAGAGTTACGAGCGCCAGTTGCAGACCCTGGCCGCGCAACGCCAGCAGGCCGGTTTGCCGGCATCGGTCTACTGCTACGGCGAGACGCCCACGCTGGCCGATTGCTGCCTGGTGCCGCAGATCTTCAACGGCAAGCGCTTTGACGTGAACCTGGACGGCCTGGCGCTGACCATGGGCGCGTTCGATGCCTGCATGAAGCACCCGGCCTTCCAGCAGGCGCAGCCGTCCAACTGCCCCGACAACGAAGGCTGAGCCGCCCTTGCACACCATGCATCCCGACTGGCTGGTTCCCAAATGGCCCGCACCGGAGACCGTGCGCGCGGTGTGCACCACGCGTGCCGGCGGTCGGTCGGTGGCGCCGTATGACAGCCTGAATCTGGGGGACCACGTCGGCGACAACCCGTTTGCCGTCGGTGCCAATCGCGCCGTGCTGCATGCGGCCATCGCCGCCCGGCCGGTGTTCCTGTCCCAGGTGCACGGCATCGGGGTGGTGGAGCTGGGCCACGGCACCGGGCACGGCACGGTGGCCGACGCCTGCATCACCGCCGAGCCCGGGGTGGCCTGCACCATCATGGTGGCCGATTGCCTGCCGGTGCTGTTCACCAATGCGCAGGGCAGCTTCGTGGCCGCGGCCCATGCCGGCTGGCGCGGTCTGGCGGGGCAGGCCGGCATGGGCGTGCTGGAATCGGTTTCGCATCGTTTTTTGCCGCCGGCCCATCCCGAACGGGCGCGGGCGGCGGCCAGAACAATGGCCTGGCTGGGGCCCTGCATCGGCCCGCAGGCGTTCGAGGTGGGGCCGGAAGTGAAGGCCGCTTTCGAAGCGCATGACCCGCTGGCCGCGGCCTGCTTCAAGCCGGCGGCGGCCGGCAAGTGGCTGGCCGACCTGCCAGGGCTGGCGCGTCAGCGTCTGCGCGCGCTGGGGGTGACGCAGATCTTCGGCAACGACGGCAGCGCATCCTGGTGCACGGTGCACAACCCCTCAAGGTTCTTTTCGCACCGGCGCGACGGCGTCAGCGGCCGCATGGCCGCCTGCATCTGGCTGGCCTGAGGGTTTTTCCGTCTCCCCCGGGGCGGCCGATGCGGCGTCACCGGCCTCATTCCGTACACGGTACGCCGCCAGTTCGGCCGCTTCGCGCGCCTTGAGGGCGCGCCGGCGCTGCGGTCCGCCCATGAGGTAAACCAGCAAGGCCACCGGAGCCAGGCCGTAGAGAACAAAGGTGATCAGGGCGCCGAGCACGGTGCCGGTGGTGTTGGTGGCTTCGGCCACGGCCATCATCAGGGCCACATAAATCCAGGCAATAGGGATCAGGTACATAGGGGTTATTGACGTATGTCAGCTTTATGAAGGGCTTTGCCTGAGATACTGGAAATGTATTCCATGAATTTTGAAGGCAAGGATGTGGCGTGATGCAGGATTCTCCCGAATATTGGGCCCAGGCCGCCCAGCAGTTCCAGCAGGCTTTGGGGGAGAGTTGGAGCAAGGCCTTCCAGGCCTTTCAGCAGCTTGCGCCGGGCCAGACGGGTGCTGCCCCGACGGATCCGAAACTCCCGCAGCTCTCTTTCGCGCCCGAAAAGCTGCAGGCCTTGCAGCAGGAATACATGGAATCGGCGACCGGGCTCTGGCAGCAGATGCTGACGGCCCAGCCGCCCGCCACCGGTGACAAGCGCTTCGCGGGGCCGGCCTGGGCCGCCAATCCGCTGGCGGCCTTTTCGGCCGCGACTTATCTGCTCAATGCCCGCGCCTTGATGGAGATGGCCGCGGCGGTGCAGGCCGATGAAAAGACCCGCGCCCGCATCCGCTTTGCGGTGGATCAATGGCTGGCGGCCTCGGCGCCGAGCAACTTCCTGGCCTTCAATGCCGAGGCCCAGCAAAAAGCCATCGAGACCCAGGGCGAGAGCATTGCCCAGGGGATGAAGAACCTGCTGCATGACCTGCAGCAGGGCCATGTCTCGATGACGGACGAGTCCCAGTTCGAAGTCGGCCGCAACGTGGCCACCAGCGAGGGCGCGGTGGTGTTCGAAAACGAGCTGTTCCAGTTGATCGAATACAAGCCGCTGACGACCAAGGTCTATGAAAAGCCGTTCCTGCTGGTGCCCCCCAACATCAACAAGTTCTACATCCTCGACCTGCAGCCCGACAACTCGCTGATCCGCTACTGCGTGGCGCAGGGCCACCGCACCTTCGTGGTGAGCTGGCGCAACCCGGACGAGTCGCTGGCCCACAAGACCTGGGACGACTACATCGAGGATGCGGTGATCAAGGCCATTGCCGTGACGCAGGACATCAGCGGCAGCAAGCGCATCAATGCGCTGGGTTTTTGTGTCGGCGGCACCCTGCTGGGCACGGCGCTGGCGGTGCTGGCCGCGCGCGGCGAAAAGCCGGTGGCCAGTGCCACCTTTCTCACCTCCTTGCTCGATTTCACCGACAGCGGCATCCTGGATGTGTTCATCGACGAGGCGTTTGTCCAATACCGTGAAAAGGAAATGGGGCAGGGCGGCCTGATGAAGGGACGCGACCTGGCCTCGACCTTCAGCTTCCTGCGCCCGAACGATCTGGTGTGGAACTACGTGGTGGGCAACTACCTGAAGGGCGAGACGCCGCCGCCCTTCGATCTGCTGTACTGGAACAGCGACTCGACCAACCTGCCGGGCCCGTTCTACGCCTGGTACCTGCGCAACACCTACCTGGAAAACAACCTGGTCAAGCCGGGCAAGCTCAAGGTGTGCGGGGAGAAGGTGGACTTGCGCAAGGTGGACATGCCGGTGTACATCTACGGCTCGCGCGAGGACCACATCGTGCCGATCGGCGGCGCCTACGCCTCCACGCAGGTGCTGCCGGGGCCGAAGCGCTTCGTGATGGGCGCCTCCGGCCATATTGCCGGCGTGATCAACCCCCCGGCCAAGAACAAGCGCAGCCACTGGATCCGCAACGACGGCAAGCTGCCCCAAACGCAACAGGCCTGGCTGGCGGGCGCGCAGGAGCACCCGGGCAGTTGGTGGACCGACTGGGCCAGTTGGCTCCAGGCCCATGCGGGAGAGAAAAAAGCGGCCCCGAAAGCCTATGGCAAGGGCAAGTACAAGGCCATCGAGCCGGCGCCGGGGCGCTATGTCAAGGCCCGGGCCTGAAATCATTCTTATCTATCCAGGAGACTCGCATGAATAAAAAAGTAGCGTACGTGACCGGGGGCATGGGCGGCATCGGTACCGCGATTTGCCAGCGCCTGCACCAGGAGGGTTTCACGGTCATCGCCGGCTGCGGCCCGACCCGCGACTTCAGCAAGTGGCTGGCCGAGCAAAAGGCGCAGGGCTACACCTTTTACGCCTCGGTCGGCAATGTCGGCCTGTGGGACTCGACGGTGGAGGCCTTCAGCAAGGCCAAGGCCGAGCACGGCGCTATCGATGTGCTGGTCAACAACGCCGGCATCACACGCGACCGCATGTTCCTGAAGATGACGCGCGAGGACTGGGACGCCGTGATCGAGACCAACCTGAACTCGATGTTCAACGTGACCAAGCAGGTCGTGGCCGACATGGTGGAAAAGGGCTGGGGCCGCATCGTCAACATCTCCTCGGTCAACGGCGAGAAGGGCCAGGCCGGCCAGACCAACTACTCGGCGGCCAAGGCCGGCATGCACGGCTTCACCATGGCGCTGGCGCAGGAGCTGGCGAACAAGGGCGTGACGGTCAATACCGTGAGCCCGGGCTACATCGGCACCGACATGGTCAAGGCCATCCGCCAGGACGTGCTGGACAAGATCGTCGGCACCATTCCCGTCAAGCGCCTGGGCCAGCCCAGCGAGATCGCCTCCATCATCGCCTGGCTGGCGTCCGAAGAGGGCGGCTATTCCACCGGGGCGGACTTCTCGGTCAACGGTGGCTTGCACATGGGCTGAGCATGTTCCGGGGGGTGCCTGGCTTGACGCATGACTGATTTCTATCAACTGCTTTTTGAGAAGAACCCCTTGCCGATGTGGGTGTACGACACGCACAGCCTGCGTTTGCTCGCCGCCAACGAAGCGGCCTTGGGCCGCTATGGGTACGACAGGAACGAATTTCTCAGCTTGACCTTTCTGGATCTGCACTATCCCGACCATGTCACGGAATTTCTGGAGCACGTCAAGGAGCCGCTGCTGGAGCGGGTGCTGGAACGCCATTGGCGGCACAAGAATCGCCAGGGCGAATTGATCGAGGTCGAGACCCAGACCCATGAAATCGAGCTGGCCGGCCAGCGGGCCCGCGTGGTGCTGGTCAGGGATCTCACCGAGGAGCGCCGGCTCGAACTGGAGCGGAAGCATCTGGCCAAACGGCTCTCGGACACGCTGGAGAGCATTTCCGATGCGTTTTTTACGCTGGACCGCAACTGGCACCTCACCTACCTCAACGCGCATGCCGAGGCGTTTTTTGGACAACAGCGTGATGCCGTGCTGGGCACCAGTCTGTGGACCATCTTTCCCGAAGCAGTCAACAGCATTTTTCAGGATCAATACGAGCAGGCCGTGGCCCGAAAGCAGGCGGTGCATTTCGCGGGGTTTTATGCCCCCAAGGGGGCCTGGGTCGAGGTGGATGCCTATCCTTCGAAGCAAGGGCTGTCGGTTTACTTCCGCGATGTGACCGACAGGCACGATGCCGTGCAACAGTTGCACGAAGAGCGGGACACTTTCTCGGCGGTTCTCAACGCGACCAGTGACGCCATCATCAGCATGGATATCGAGGGCACCATCAGGATGTTCAATCCGGGTGCCGAGCGCATTTTTCGCCGGACGCGGGCCAGCATGGTGGGCGAAAACGTCGAGCTGCTCCTGCCCGAGCGTTACCGGGCAGCGCACCGGCAGCACCGCCGCCGTTTTGCCGAATCGGGAACGCCAAGCCGGATGATGGGCTTGGGACTGGTCAAGGGCTTGCGCTCGGACGGACAGGAGCTCGACCTGGAAGGCACCATTTCGCAGGTGCTGGTTCACCAGCAACAGGTACTGATGGTCAGTCTCAGGGATGTGACCGAACGTGTGCAGGCCCACCAGGAGCTTGAGCAGTCCAAGGCCCAACTGACGGAATTGACCACCAAGCTCCTGTCGCAGGAAAAGATGCTCATCAAGCGGCTGTCCCAGGTACTGCACGACCAGTTGGGCCAGACCATGACCGCTATCCGGATGGTGCACGAAACCATCATGGCCTCGCAGCGGGGTGCCTACTCCGTTGAGATCGAACGGATGGAGCGGCAACTCGGCGCACTCATCGGCCAGGCTATCCGTCAGATCCGGCAAGTGCTGATGGATCTGCGCCCGCCCTTGCTGGAGGAGCAGGGCCTGGCTGCGGCGCTCGACAATGAACTGCGCAACCGCGCCTTGACGAAACCTCTGGTCGATATCTCCATCCACGTCAGCCCGGAGACCGCCCTGATGCGCTGGCCCGGCGAAGTGGAATATGCCGCCTTCATGATTGCCAGGGAGGCGGTCGAAAATTCCCTGCGCCACTCGGGCGCCACCGCCGTGTCGGTCCGGCTGCTGGGCCGGGCCCTGGCATTGCACCTGAAGGTGAGCGATAACGGGGTGGGTTTCACAGATGACTCCCGGCAGAGCAAAGGTCATCTGGGGGTTCTCGGCATGCACGAAAGGGCCCACGCCATTGGCGCCAAGGTCAGCATCGATTCAACTGCCGGCCAGGGGACCAGTGTCAACTTCGACTGGGAGCCGGCACCATGACCCGTTTGTACCTGGTCGACGACCACCAGATCATGCGTGAAGGTCTGCGCGCCTTGCTCCAGGCCCTGGGTCATGAAGTCGTGGGCGAATCTGCGGATCCAACCGAAGCGCTGGCCGAGATGCAGCGATTCGGTGCCGAAGTCTTGCTGCTGGACCTCAATCTTGGCGGGCGGTCCGGCCTGGAGCTGCTGGCGGAACTGCAACGCCGGCGCCTGCCGATCCGCTGCGTGGTCCTCACCATGTCGGCGCAGCCGCATCACGTGGCCGAGGCGCTGCGCCTGGGGGCGATCGGTTATGTGCTCAAAGGCTCGACCGGGAGCGAGCTTGTCAACGCGATCAACGCGGCGGTTCAAGGCAAGCGCTACCTCGGCCCGGATGTGGCCGACCTGGCCATCCAGGTCCTGACCGAAGACGAAGATGCCGATCCCCTGCATGCGCTCTCACCCCGAGAGCGTCAGATCATTGTCATGGTGGTGACGGGAAAATCCAGTTCCCAAATTGGCACCGAGCTCCACCTGTCGCCCAAAACCGTAGCCACCTACCGCAGTCGCCTGATGACCAAGCTCGGCGTGGACGATGTGCCCGGACTGGTGCGGCTCGCCATTCGCCACAAGCTGATCGACTCTGACGGCCCCTGACCTTTCGGGCCGCAGCAGGGTATCCCGCCTTCGATGGTTGAGAGCTGCCGGCACGGGGAGTCGATATCTCCCTACAGTCAGGCGGCGGCTCAACTTCTACAGTGGTGCATCGGAATCTGTTTTTTCGCCCGAGGGGCGAGCGATCCGTCCATTGAGTACCACCATGATGAACATGCAAGTTGAATCGAGCTCGACCCGTTGGCCGGCGGCCCTCATGAAACCCACGGTAAAGCTGGTCAGTGACAATCGCTGGTCATCCAGGCAGGAGGTCATGGATTTGCTGAAGTTCACTTCGTTCGATGATGGCGTGAGCGACAGTTACCGCTTCCCGCACCGCCGCATCAAGGCGGGACAGTCCGCCCTGCATATGGGCCAGCCCTTCGATGGGCTTTATGTGGTCCGGCTCGGCGCCCTCAAGACCCTGATCACCTATGCCAGCGGGGACGAGCATGTGATTGCCTTCCCCATGAAGGGTGACCTGCTGGGTTTCGACGGTGTCTGCAAGAACCAGTACCTGAGCGACGTGGTGGCCTTGAATGATTGCGATCTGATCAAAATACCGGCGTCCGTGCTCTTCACGCCCGGCCGTGCCTGCAACGAGATTGAACGGATGGCTTACTGGGCCATGAGCCGTGAAATCGTTCAGGAACAGACCGCCTATTCCTTGTCCCACCAGGCCAAAGCGGAAGCCCGGGTGGCGCGCTTCCTGCGCATCCAGTCCGAACGTTTCGCCGCCATGGGTTATTCCCCCCATCGCTTCACCTTGCCCATGTCCCGACGCGATATCGGCAACTACCTCAGCGTCACCATGGAGACCGTCAGCCGCGCCTTTTCCTTGCTGTCTGAACTTGGCGTCATCTCGGTGATGCGGCGGGAAATCGAGATCCTCTCGCAGGATGCGCTGCGTGAGATCGAGGGCTGAGTTCGCCGTCGTTCAAGAAAGACTCCCGCTGCGTACGGCGCCAGTTGCTGGCGTCATGGGCACTTCCGTTTACACGCAAGCTCCAAAAGAGCTACATTTTGGGGATTCGGCGTGTCAGAAGCAGACCAGGCGGAGGTTGATTGGATAACCATGTTGTTTGCCCGGCGGGTGAGTCATTCCCCGTGGTCGGTGTCGGCGTTTCTGCGCGGGGGCGGTTGCGACGGGAGCAGTTCCTGGCGCATGTGATCCTGCAACACCTTGATCCCCATCGAGAAGGCCAATTTCGGGGGGCTGAAAGATGACCTACCGCAAGAACCCGCTCAGTGACGACGAGTTGCGGCAATTGGCCAGAGAGCGCCTTGGCAGGCGGCACGGCGGCGTGGCGGCTTTATCCGGTGAACCGGAAATGGATCAACTGATCGAAGGGCTGGAAATCCAGCAGATCGAACTTGAATTGCAGAACGAGCACCTGAACGCCGTACGGGCGCAACTGGAAAGCTCTCTCACGCAAAGCGCCGAACTCTATGACTTCGCCCCCGTGGGCATTCTGACGCTCGATCGCGCGGGCCGCATCCTCAAATTGAACCTGGCGGGCGCGACCCTGCTCGGGGGTGAGCGAGCACGTCTGGTCGGCCGCAGTTTCGGATCGTTCTTGCTGGACGGTGACGTGCCCGTTTTCAACGCGCGGCTTGAGACCGCCATGCACCTGGGTGAGATGCAGGACAGCGAGATGGCGCTGGTCCGGCCGGGCCAGCCCGCCGCGCAGGCCCAGATCAGGATCGCGGCTGACCCGGATGCGCTGAATTTCCAGATCGTATTGATTGATATCACCGTGCGCAAACTGCTGGAAGAACGCTTGCGTGTGAGCGCGCAGCGCTGGGAGCTGGCGCTGGAGGCCGCCGGCGATGGCGTTTGGGACTGGAATGTGCAGACCGGCGACATGCACTTTTCCCGGCGCTTCGCGCAACTGCTGGGCTTTGCGGAGCATGAATATGGCAAGAACGTGGAAGACTGGACCTTGCGCATCCATCCGGACGACAAGACGCAGGTGATGGCCGCCCTGCAGGACCATCTGGCAGGCAAGTCATCCATCTTCCTGAATGAGCACCGGGCGAAATGCAAGGATGGCAGCTGGAAGTGGATCCAGTCACGCGGAGCCGTTGTCAGTCGAAGCGAGGATGGCAAGGCGCTGCGCATGATCGGCCGACATGTCGATATCTCGGGGAGAAAGAAAACGGAGGAGGCGCTGGCGGCGGCAACGCAATTCCAGCAAGCGGTGTTTGATTCCCTGTCCGCCCAGATTGCGGTACTCGATCGCAACGGCACCATCGTCCAGACCAATGCGGCATGGCGGCAGTACGGCGCTGATCGCGGCCATGCACAGGGTCCCGGCTTTGTCGGCACCAATTATCTGGAAGTGCTCGATGGCCTGACCCTTGGCGACCAGAAAATGCGAATGGCCGTCGCGGCGGGAATTGCATCGATCCTTTCTGGCCAGTTGGGCCACTTCCAGCTCCCGCAGCCCTTCCTGGCGCCTGCGGACAAGCGCTGGTTCAGCCTGCACGTGACCCCGGTGCTCGATGTGGATGTGCGGGTGGTGGTCAGTCATGAAGACGTCACCCGGCTCAAGGAGACGGAGGAGGAGAATTGGCGCCTGGCCCATACCGACGTCCTGACGGGTGCGCTCGGCTGGGAGCACTTCCTGGATGTGGCAGAGCAGGAATTGACCCGCTCCGTCCGCTACAAGCTGCCGCTGATGGTCCTCATGCTCGACGTGGATAATTTCAATCTCGTCAATGCCCGCCATGGGCGGGTGTTTGGCGATGCGGTGCTGAAGCAATTCGTACAGATTCTGCGCCAGGCCCTGCGCGAACCGGACTCTGTCGGGCGCGTCGGCGGGGGCGAGTTTGCCGTGCTCCTGCGCAATACGACGCTGGCCGGTGGCCGAACGCTGGCTGAACGCATCGGCACCATGGTCCGGGCGTGCCCGGTTGACGTGGGGGGCGAGTCCATCGAATTCACGGTCAGCATCGGAGGCGCTTGTCTGTCCGAAGAACGTTCTTTCCTGGCCTTGTTGACGCAGGCTGAAGCGGCGCTTTCACGGGCCCGGAGTGCCGGCCGCGATCGGCTGGAGCTGGAGTCTCCCTAGTGGCGCCTGCGGGTGCCGACGCCTGAAGTTGCGACGGATGTCACAGGCGGTGCCTGCGCACTAATCCGGCGCACGCAAGGCATGATCAATGCGCTGTTTCAATTCGGGGCCATGGTAGTGGGTCATGTCACTGGCAATGCAAGTCCGCAGCGCCTTGCCGGCGGCGATGCTCAACAGAGGTTTGAGTTCACCCAGCATCGGGCTGGACGCAATCAGCACGATCGAGTTGCAGCGTTGCTCCGTCACGCCCGCGTTGATGTAGTCCGCCAGGTTGCGGGAGAAACTGAGGCGATCTTTCGCGCGGTCATCGGTTTTCGGCTCGAATTGCGTCCCGGCATGCGCCGTGCGGCCGTGGCCTTTGCCAGCCTCACCCGTCAAGTCGCCTGCGCTGGGATCGTTGGAGGGTTGGTATTTGGGATAAACGAAATCGGCCAGCTCGGTGAGGGCATGATCGTCAGCGTGGCGTTCAAAGCAACGAGCACGATGGGAATTCGCCACAAGAATCCAGGTGTTGTTCATCATGACTCCATGGGTTGTTGAAATCGGGGAGCAAGGCTGGCCGGCAAGTGAAAGCCCGTGGTCAGGTGCGCTCTCTCTCCTTCAAGTGCTGTTCGAACCAGTGGCCAGCCAGGCCAGCCGCCACGTCAAGCGTGCCCGGCTCCGTGAACAGATGCGTGGCATTGGGAATGATGTCCAGTCTTTTCTGGCACTGCAAGGCGTTCAATGCAGCGCGATTGAACTCCACCATGTCCTGGTCCTTGCTGCCGACAATCAGCAGGGTGGGCGCTCGCACGAGCGGCAGGTCCATCTGCGCGATATCAGGCCGGCCGGCCCGCGAGACGATCGCGTCCACACGTACTTCTTCACGTGCGGCGACCGACAGTGCTGCTGCTGCACCGGTACTGGCGCCCAACAGGCCAATGGGAATTCCAGCCAGGTCTTTGCGGTTCTCGATCCAGCGAAGAAGCTCGACAAGACGTGAACCAAGCAATTGAATGTCCTGTGCATTCCTGCGTTCATGGGATTCCCGTTCGGTCAGCAGGTCGCACATCAAGGTTCCCAGGCCGTAGAGCCGCAATACCCTGGCGAAGAACAGATTCCGCACATTGCGAATGTCACGTGTTCCGCTATCCGAGAACACAATGATGCCGGTGGATCTGTCGGTGATCACGAGCGTGCCTGGCAAGGCATTCGCGCCAATGCGAACATATTCACGCTTGGTGGAGATGCTCCGCTTGTCCGGCATGGGGAGTCTCATACAGCCTATTTTCAGGGGTGATGGTGGGTCGGATCATTCAAACGGAACTTGAATTTCAGCCGGCGTTCTTGCGAAATTCATCGATCCCGTTTTTCAGTTTTTCAAGTGACTGGCCAAGGATCTCCTTCAGCGCCTTCCACGAATCAAGCGTTGCGGATTTCAGTTCCGCCAGCCGTTGCTGCGTTTCCCGCAGTCCGGCTTCGAGTTGGTCAAGCTCTGCCGTCAACCTGGCCTTGGTCTGAAGATTGGGCGCATCAGCCCGGGCTTTGAATTCCATGATCACCGCTTGAAGTTCAGCGAGTTCTTTTTGTGCCGCCTGCACAAAGGCCGTGCGTTCCTCTTCCTGCTTGCGGCGCTCTTCAGCCACGGCGGGAGGCTTTTGCAGTTCAGGGAGCGGCGGGCCGATCTTGTCGCAGGAAACACAACTGGCAGCCAGCACAAGGGTAAGAGCAGCCCTCGATATCAAGTGTTTCATGGAGATTCCTCGTTGGCGGGCGGTCTGGTATCAAAGCGCGCTGCCATGAACTGCGCCTGGCAAGCAAGCCGCACCCTGTGCTGTGGTGCTTTAGTTGCGAACCTGCCAACTGCCATCGGGCTGGCGGCATGCCGTTCCGAAGATCTTGTCCTTCTTGCCGGCAACGACCGCATCAATGGTGTATTCACGGCAGGGACCACTGGGTGCCTCGTAGGTGCGCGTGGGCACCACGACGTACTCATTTCCGCTGTCCGGGTTCTTCCACGATGTAGGAACACCGGTCCGCACGTTTTCAAGCGCGTGTGCGGTTTTCAGCTTGTCGGTTTCTGCCATCGAATGACCAATCGATCCGCCAATGGCCGCTCCGGCCAGTGTTCCGAGAACGATGGCGGCGGTCCGGCCATCACCGCGCCCGACCTGGGAACCCAGAACGCCTCCCAGCAAGCCGCCGATCACCACGCCGGATTGCTCCTGCTGGCTTTGGTAGTTGGCGCATCCCGCCAACAACAGGGCGCACACACTTGCGCTGCTTATCGATTTCATCCGCCACATTTCAGAACTCCTTTGCCCCGGGGTATTGGTCGCTTGACTCAACGCGGCTAGCGTGGCCCATCGGATTCATCGGAACTCCGGGTTGAACGCATTTTTTCAAATGCCGCCCAAAATGCGGTTTCTGCCTTCTCTCGTTCTTCTTGATCCATTTCAAACTGGAGGTCATGAAGCCGCAGCGACAATTCGACAAGATCATCGTGCAGGGCAAACAGGGCCGAACTGATCTCACGCAATGTAGTGGGAATACTCTCCTGGAATTGAGTGTGCTTCATGCGCCTCTCCTGATGTGTGACTTTGAAAAAATATAGACGATTTCCTTGAACCGTTCGTTGATTATTCGCAAGTGAGCAGCGGTGGCGAGGTGGATGGGGCGAGGTAGCCAGTCGCCAGTCGCCAGTCGCTGCATGCAAGGGCGCGCCGCATACACACCATCGATGCTGTCGAAGCTGAGCGCGCCGGCAGAAAAAAGAGAACCCGCCATCCCCTGGGGGAGTGGCGGGTCCGGTGAGGAGCCCTGAACTGGCATTCAAAACGCCTGAGCAGTCTGGGGATGTCCTCATCCTCCGTGGTGTCGGGGACACCACGATCTTTCCCACTCAAGGGAAACCCCACTTGGCATTCAGGATCCTGGCATTACCCAATCACCTGAACGCAAGACCACTGTACTCCCGATGGCGAAAACTGATTTGAGAATTCGCAAAAACGGCGTTGATCGGTGCTGAAAAGTTCACGAGTTGCAGTTCGCTGGAAGCGCTGAGCTTCAAGCCATCCTGAGTTGAGGATTGTCAACATCAAAACGCAGAGACTTTCTATACAGGGGTGCGGGTGCCGGAACACCTGACCCGCCAGGAACGGGGCTTGTACGAGAAGTTGCGAGAGCTCGGGGCTCACAGAGTGGAGACAGAATGAAAAAATTCCAGGTAGCGGTGATCGGTCTGGGCCGCCTGGGCCGTGCCTGTGCCGAGGCCCTGATCGACGATGGTGAATTGGGCCTGGCCGGCATCGTGCATCCTGGTGGCGTGTCTGCGCCCTTGACCGGGCGTCTGCAGCGCATCCCGATCACCGCCCATGTGAGAGACCTCGAAAAGGTCGGTGCAGCGCTGGTGTGTGTGCCGGCCGATGCGGTGCTGGCGGTTGCGCATGAACTGCTGCAGGCACGCATCCCCCTTGTCGAATGTGCCTGTTTCGAAGGCAAGGCGCTGGAGGCGCATCATGCCGCGCTGGACGAAGTGGCGGACCACCATCATGTGGCGGCGGTGGTGGGCGCCGGCTGGGATCCGGGGGTGCTGCCCCTGCTGCGCAGCGCCTTCGAGATGCTGATTCCCCATGGCCAGACCGTGTTCCACCGCCACCCCGGCCTGCACCTGCACCACAGCGCGGCGGTGGCCGGTCTGCGCGGCGTCAAGGGTGCGCTGACCGGTGAATACCGGGGCGAGAACGGAACGTCGCAGCACTACGTTTATGTCGAGCTTGAGCGGGGTACGGAGTTGGCACAGGTGCAGGAGACCATCGCGGCCGACCCGCTGTTTGCCGGTGAAGTGACCCAGGTGTTTCAGGTGCCCCAACTGTCCGAACTGGAAGACGACGACGGGCACGGCGTCGTGCTGGACCGCCGTGGCAGTGCCACCCACGGACCGCACCAGAGCCTGTTGCTCGAAGCGCGCTTCGATCCGACCGCCTTCTCGGCGCGCGTCATGCTCGATGCGGCGCGCAAGCTCCCGGCCCTGGGCCGGGGGGCGCATCGCTACGCGGTGGGGCTGTGAGCATGCCCGGTGCTGTACAGCCCATCGTGCTGCGCGCCGGTGATGCGCTGGTGCTGGTCGACGTCCAGTTGGATTTTCTTCCCGGCGGCAGCCTGGCCGTGCCCCGCGGCGATGAGGTGATCAGCGTGCTGAACCGTTGTCTGTCCATGTTCCAGCGCCTGGGTCTGCCGGTGGTGGCCACGCGCGATTGGCATCCCGGCGACCATGGTTCGTTCCGCCAGCAAGGCGGGCCGTGGCCGCCGCATTGCGTGGCCGGCAGCCAGGGCGCCGGCTTTTCACCTTTGCTCCAACTGCCCACGGACGCCATCCTCATCTCCAAGGCCACGCGGCAGCAAGGCGATGCCTATTCCGGCTTCGAGGGGACGGCGTTGGACCGCCGGTTGCGGGAAGCCGGGGTGGGCCGCCTCTTTGTCGGCGGCTTGGCGACCGACTATTGCGTCCTCAACACCGTGCGCGATGCCTTGAAACTCGGCTATGACGTGGTGCTGCTGCTGGATGCCGTTCGCGCCGTGGATGTCCACGCCGGCGATGGGGCGCGCGCCATCAGCGAGATGCTGCAAGCCGGCGCCCTGCCGGCGACCTCGGCGCAAATCATGGCGGCATCATCATGACCGAACGCGTCAGCCTGCTGCTCACCGACCTCTATCAGCTCACGATGCTGCAGGCCTACTTCGACCAGGGCATGGCGGACACGGCGGTGTTCGAATTCTTTGTGCGCAAGCTGCCGCAGGAGCGGAACTTCCTGATGGCTGCGGGGCTGGAGCAGGTGCTGGATTTTCTGGAGGACCTGCACTTCAGCGATGCGGAGCTGGACTGGCTGGCCGCTTGCGGGCGCTTCCATCGCCGCTTCGTCGATTCGCTGCAGGCGCTGCGCTTCACCGGCGACGTGCAGGCCATGCCGGAAGGAACGATCTTCTTTCCCGATGAACCGATCCTGCGGGTGGTGGCGCCCTTGCCCCAGGCGCAACTGGTGGAGACGCGCATCATCAACCTGTTGCAGTTCCAGACCCTGGTGGCCTCGAAAGCCGCCCGCATACGGCTGGCAGCCCCGGACAAGCTGCTGGTGGATTTCGGCCTGCGCCGCGCCCACGGTGCCGAGGCCGGGCTATTGTCGGCACGGGCCAGCTACCTGGCCGGGTTCGACGGGAGTTCGACGGTGCTGGCCGGGATGAAATGGGGCATCCCGCTCTTTGGCACCATGGCCCATTCCTTCATCCAGGCGCACGAGCACGAGATCGACGCGTTCGAGCATTTCGCCCGATCGCACCCGCTTGCGTCGACCCTGCTGATCGACACCTACGACACCGAGGCCGCGGCGCGGAGTCTGGTGCCCCTGGCCGCCAGGCTGGCGCGTGACGGCATCAGCATCCAGGCCGTACGCCTGGACAGTGGTGACCTGGCCGACCACGCGCGCAAGGTGCGCCACATCCTGGACCAGGCGGGCTTGACGCGCATCTCCATCTTCGCCAGTGGGAATCTGGACGAATACAAGCTCGCCGGGTTCATCGCCGCCGGGGCGCCGATGGACGGCTTTGGTGTCGGGACGCGCATGAACACCTCGGCCGACCGGCCCTATCTGGACTGCGCGTACAAGCTGCAGGAGTACGCCGGCGCGGCGCGCCGCAAACGCTCGGAGGGCAAGGCCACCTGGCCCGGCCGCAAGCAGGTGTACCGAAGCTATGACGACCAGGGCGTGATGCATGGCGATGTTCTGACGCTGACCGATGCGGTTCAAGCCGGCCGACCCTTGCTGCAGCCGGTGATGCAGCAGGGGAAGCGATTGGCGCCGTCGCCCGTGCCGGCGGTGGTGCGCGAATACGCCCGTGCCGAACTGGCCACGCTGCCTGAGCCCTTGCGCGCGCTGGCACAGGCGGCATCCGCCTATCCGGTCATCGTTGCGCCGGCGCTGCGGCTGCTGGCCGACGAAGTCGACAGGCGTGTCCAGGCCCGGTCCGACCAACCCTAAACCCTACGCAAAACAGGGCATTAATTTTGACCCGCCCTCGCTTCCTATAAGATTCATGTGTTATGAATCTTTAAGCGAATGAAAAAAATGGCCGTTTCACACACCCCAGGCGCGCAGGCCGCAAGGCACCTGCTGCTGCAGGAAGGGGCATCCCATGCCTGATGCAGAACTGTGCAGCGAGGAGGACATCCGGCAGCTCGTCACCAGTTTTTACGCCAGAGTCCGCAACGATGAGCTTCTCGGGCCGATCTTTGAGCGCCATGTCGCCGATTGGGATGAGCACCTCGTGAAGCTGACCGACTTCTGGTCCTCGGCCTTGCGCGGAACCCGGCGCTACCGGGGCACCCCCATGCCAACCCATGCCGCCCTGCCCGGGCTGAGCGCCGAGCTGTTCAAGCGCTGGTTGAGTCTCTTTCGCGAGACGGTCGCGACCCTTCCCAACCAGGACCTGGCCGAGCGGGCCAGCCATCTGGCGCAACGCATTGCGCAAAGCCTCTGGTACGGCTACCAGATGCACCGCGATCCAGAGCGCCAGGCGGAGGAGCTGACCCATGGATAAGTTGCTCCAGATCGCAGAACCGGAACGACGGGAACGGGCGGCACCGTCCCTGCAGGCTTTTCTCGAACTGGCTTTCCGGCCCCTGTATCTGGCGGGCACGGGCTGGGCCCTGGTCGCGGTGGTTCTCTGGATCTTCTTCCCGCAGCTGATCCGGGCCCCATGGCAGGGCGCGGCCTGGCATGCCCATGAAATGATGTGGGGCTTCATTGCCACCATCGCGGTGGGTTTCCTGATGACTGCCGGCGCCAACTGGACCGGCATCAATCCCCTGAAAGGCCGGGCCCTCCTGCTCGCCTGTGGCTTGTGGAGCGTGGCCCGGGCCAGTTTTCTGCTGGGTGGCCAGACCTTGTTCTGGCTCGGCCTGGTGGCTGAGGCCGGCTTCTTTGGGCTGGCCGCGGTGGCCATGGCGCGGGTGGTGTACAAGACCCGCAATCGGCGCAATTACGCCGTGCCGTGGCTGGTGCTGGGGCTCGGCGTGAGCGATGTGCTCTTCCTGCGGGCGGCCTTCGCCGGTGATCCGGTCCTGTTGATGCAGCGCTTCAACGCCGGCTTGTTGTGCATGGCCCTGATCGCCCTGCTGGTGGCGCGCCGCGTCATCCCGTTCTTTGCGATGCGGGCGGTGCCGGGCCTGCAACTACCGATGCATCTGCGCAGCGGGCAGTTTCAGCTCGGGGTCGGCGCGCTGGCGGTTCTGTTCCTGCTGCTGCGGCTGAACGGCCCGCTGGCGCTGGCGCTCGGTCTGGCCGGCGCCCTGTCCCTGCTGCAGGTGATCTCCTGGAAACCGTGGGCGGTGTGGCGCAAGCCGCTGCTGTGGATCCTCTACCTGGGGTACGCCGGTCTGGGTGCGGGCTTGCTGGTCGCCGCGGCGCAAGCCGCGGGGCTGGCCTTGCGGTCGGCGGTGCATGTGCACGTGATTGCCGTCGGCGGCTTTTCGGTGCTGATCATCGGCATGGTCACCCGCACCGCACTGGGCCACCTCGGCCGGGCGCTGGCGCTGGACCGCAGCATGCTGCTCAGCTACGGCTTGATGCTGCTCGCCGCGGCCTTGCGGCTGCTGGCGTTGTGGCCTTCAGCGCTGGCCGGGCTGGCACTGCAGGGCTCGGCGCTGGCCTGGGTCGGCGCGCTGGGCCTGTACCTGTGGCGCTTTTTCCCGCTGATGATCCGGCCGCGTCCCGATGCGACGCCGACGGTGAACCCCAAGCCATCGTCTTCGAGATAGAAACGATCCAGTCGGGAGAAGCCAAAATGGCGCGGGAGAAGTCCACCTTCTTTGCGCCGCGTTGGCAGCACGGCGATGGGCCGATAACATTCACTGCGGTGGGACGATGCATATCGTGACCAGCGCGGACGAATCGCTGAGGGCTTGCAGCGAATGGGGTTCTTCGCTCCGAAGATGGATGAAATCCCCGGCTTCGAGTACATGCAGCGCGTCAGGCGTGCGGAACTCGATCCGGCCCTCGAGGCATTGAACCGTGATCTCCCCCGGCGTCTTGTGTTCCCGCAGGCCATGGCCGGCCAGCAGGACAATGCGGACGATCTCCAGCTGCCCGGCCTTGAGCAGCGCGGTCGTCCTGGCGTCGCTCAAGCGGGTGCCCAGAGGAAGCACGCTGACGACCTGACCGGACTGCACATGGGGTTGGGCCATTGGAGTATCTCCTGGACGAGCGGGCTGCGCGGCAGCCGATGTTGCCACTGATCGCGACGCCCGTCCAGATCAGCCCGCGTCCGTCCCCAGGCCGATTCAGACGCCGGCCCTTACGCCGTAGACGGAACGGCTCGCCGGGACAGGGCGAGTCGTTTGTAAAGTGCGGCAATGATGTCGGACTGGGTGACGATGCCCAATACGTGTTGCTTTTCGTCGAGCACCGGGATGTGGTGCAGGCTCTTGTCCGTCAGTTGGTGCACGAGGTCGGAAATAGGGGTGCCCATGCGGGCGGTGTGCACCTGCGACGTCATGATCTGTCCCACCACCTCGGCTTTTTCAGAGGTCGGGCCTGGCGTGCGCCGCAGCAGGCCTTGCAGCTTCACCGCGAGGCCGGCGGCCGTAGCTTCATCCATCTGGCGCAGGTAGTCGGCCACCGTCAGGATGCCGATCAGGCGGTTGAAGCTGTCGATCACCGGCAGGGCCTTGATCTTGTGCAGGCGCAGTTCTTTCCAGGCCTCCTCAAGATCCGTGTCGAAGTGCACCGTGATCACATCCCGCGACATGATGTCGCCGCAGGTCAAGCCGATATGGCGTTCGAACGCATGATCGACGGCGAGGTTATAGAGTTCCACCAGTTCGTCTTCCCGAACGTCCACGAAGGTGTCCAGGGTTCGCACCGCGCTTTCCAGGTCCGCGTGGTTGAGGCTCGTGCGCTTGAGCGGCGTGATGTCGCGGGTCTTGTGGCGGTTGTTGCTTTCCGGTTTGGCGCTGTAGGGATAGCGCCTGCCGAGCACCAGGTTGTTGATCACCAGGGCCGCGATCAGCAGGCCGATCACGTTCACCGCCACCATGGCCACGGTGGGGCCCATCTGTCCGGCGGAATAGTGGCCGTCCAGGACGATGAACAGGGCCAGCGCCCCGGCCGGCGGGTGGATACAGTTGAACCGGGCCATGAGCCAGATGCTGGACGCCACGGCCACGGCCGCCGCGATCTGTGGAACCGGAATGACGTTGGCGCTGGCCAGGCCCGCCACGGTGGCCAGAGCATAGCTGCCGATGACGGACCAGGGCTGGGCGAGCGGGCTGTGCGAGATGGCATACAGGATGACGGCGCTGGCGCCCACTGGCGCAATCAGCCAGTGGGAAGCCACGGGCATCGCGTGCAGGACCAGCCCGCACAGGCCAACGCCCAGCAGGGCGCCCAAGGCGGAACGCCGGCGTTCTGCGGGCGACAGGGAAGGTGTGTCGGCGAGGAAAAATGCGCGTGCTAGTGACCGGTATTTATCGAGCATGAACAGGGACATCTTGGGTAGGTAGGGGGGCAACCGGCCGGAGCAGTGTAGCTGCCCCGGCGGGGTGTCGCCGGCCAGAGGCGCTCAGCCGCATCCGCAGCCCGAAGAACCGCAGCCTGGCGCGGATGGCTGGGCCTCGAACTGCGGGAACAGCAAGTTGTTTTCCAGGTGGATGTGGTTGATCAGATCGTCGTTGAATTGGGCGATGCCGGCATAGAGCGCGCGCCAGGTGTTGCAGGCATCCACGGGCGGCGTGGCCTCGTGGGTGAGCTGGACCAGTTTTTCCAGCGCCGCGCCGTGATCGACATGCTCGGCGCGCATCATGCCGATGGGCTGGGTCACAAAGGGGTGGCCGCCGGCCTTCAACAGGGGGAACAGAATGGTCTCTTCCTTTTGCATGTGCGAAAGCAGTTCCTCGTGCATGCTTTCCAGCAACGCACTCAAACCGGTCGGCACCAGCGGGTGTTCACGGTGCACGGCCTCCACCCGGCGCGCCATGCGAATGAGTTCGGGCAACTGGACCCGATGGACTTCGTGGTAGCGCGTGAGGAGGTAGTCGATCAGCGCCGGCGGCGCGTCCACGCCCGCCAGTGCGCTGGGCCGCTGCAGGGCGGCCAGCTCGGCCAGCAGGGCGTCCAGTTCCAGCCCCTTGTCGGCAGCGGCCTGCTTCAGGCTGACCTGGCCGCCGCAGCAGAAATCAAGCTTCAGGCGCCGGAAGATCGCGGTCGCGCCCGGTAGCTGAACGGCGATCTGTCCCAAGGCCTGATCGCTGTCCAGCACCCGGGCTGGTGGCTCAATGGTTCCAATTCGTGCATTCATGCGGAGGCTCCTTTAAAGATTCATTTCACATGAATGTTATTTTATCCAATAAAATTCATGCCGGATGAATCATTTTTGAGCTCCGAAAAAACCCATGCGCCTGACCCAATGGACGGACTACACCTTGCGTGTGTTGATGTACTGCGCGGCCAGCCAGACGCGCGCGCAACCCGTCACCATCAGCGAGATCGCCGAGAGCTACGGCATCTCGCGCAGCCACCTGACAAAAATCGTGCAGGAGCTCTCCGCCCGGGGTTGGCTGGAAACCACGCGCGGCCGGGGTGGCGGCATGCGGCTGTCGAAACTGGCGCAGGACATCAAACTGGGCGAGGTGGTGCGTGCCACCGAGACGGATTTCAACCTGGTCGAGTGCTTTGACCCGGCGCAGAACCAGTGCCGCCTGAGCCAGCATTGCCGCCTGAAAGGCGTGCTGGGGCAGGCCATGCAAAGCTATTTCAAGGTGCTGGACGGGGTGACGCTGGCGGATCTGGTGGCCCCGAATCCGGGTGCTGCCAGCCTGCCGCGCCCACGCAGAGCGCGCTTGCAGCCCGGGCTGCCCAACAGCCGGTCCTGAAACAGGCCTGG
>Ga0210129_1000039_pt1 | contig 34103 bp, 29 predicted proteins | sample WestPond_Cattail_2_FD_185582 | JGI IMG/M metagenome (GOLD analysis project Ga0210129, IMG submission 185582) | Wetland microbial communities from the San Francisco Bay, California, USA, that impact long-term carbon sequestration -... | ecosystem: Environmental > Aquatic > Marine > Wetlands ... | reverse complement strand
AAAGACTCCCCACAGGGAGATGCGCCCCATGGCGCGGTAAAAGGGAGGACCGGAGGTGTTTCAAGAGAAGAGACTTTCCGGCTGGGGAACCGAGGATTGTACCCGGGGCGGGGCATGGTTTCATTGCTGCCAGCACTTTTTGTGGACCTGGCGCGCAGGCTGGCGGCCCCCGGCCTAAAATCAGGGGGTTTGCATCTATAGAGCGCCCATGCCCAAGGTTTCCGTCCCCTCTCCCGCCGCCAGTGCACCGCCCAGTTACGAGGCCGCGCTGGAAGAACTCGAACAACTGGTGGCCCGCATCGAATCCGGCTCCCTGCCGCTGGAGCAATTGCTCACGGGCTACCAGCGCGGTGCCGAGCTGCTCAAGTTCTGCCGCGACAAGCTGGAAGCCGTGGAGAGCCAGATCAAGGTGCTCGACGAGGGCATCTTGAAACCATGGGCGGCAGAATGACCATGGATACCCGGGTGAGGACCTTGAATGCCGTCGCGGCCGCGCCGTTCGATTTGAACGCCTGGAGCACCGAGCGCCTGGACCGCGTGGAACAGGCCCTGTCCAGCTGGGTGGCCGCGGATGCGCCCGCTGGCCTGGGTCAAGCCATGCGCTATGCCGTGCTCGACGGCGGCAAGCGCCTGCGCCCGCTGCTGGTGCTCGCCGCCAGCGAGGCCGTGGGCGGCCAGCCCCAGGCCGCCCTGCGCGCGGCCTGCGCGGTGGAGTTGATCCATGCCTATTCCCTGGTGCACGACGACATGCCCTGCATGGACAACGATGTGCTGCGCCGTGGCAAACCGACCGTGCACGTGAAGTTCGGCGAAGCCGGTGCGCTCCTGGCCGGCGATGCCCTGCAGGCGCTGGCGTTCGAACTGCTGACCCCCGACGCCGCCGAAGTCCCGGAAATCATGCAGGCCCGCCTGTGCCACTTGCTGGCCCGCTCTGCCGGCAGCGCCGGCATGGCCGGCGGCCAGGCCATCGACCTGGCCAGCGTGGGCGTGAAGCTGGGCGAGGCGCAGTTGCGCCAAATGCACCGCCTCAAGACCGGCGCCCTGCTGCAGGGCAGCGTGCTGATGGGCGCGGCCTGCGGCCAGCCCTCGGCGGCCACCCGCGAGGCCTTGGGCGTGTATGGCGCGGCCATCGGGCTGGCGTTCCAGGTGGTGGACGACATCCTGGATGTGACCACCGATTCGGCCACGCTGGGCAAGACCGCCGGCAAGGACGCCGAGCAGGACAAACCGACCTATGTCTCCCTCCTCGGGCTGGCCCGCTCAAAGGCCTATGCGCAGGAACTGCTGGCGCAGGCGCTCGCGGCACTCGATGCGAGCGGCCTGAGCGATACCCGGGCCCTGCGCGCACTGGCCGACATGGTGGTCAATCGCGTGAACTGAAATCATTGGGCCGAGCATGACCACTTCTTCCTACCCCCTGTTGCAAACGGTCAATGACCCGGCCGATCTGCGCAAACTGCCGCGCGCCCAGCTCCGGAGCCTGGCTGACGAATTGCGGGCCTTTGTGCTCGACAGTGTTTCCCGCACCGGCGGCCACCTCGGCTCCAACCTCGGCACGGTGGAGCTCACCGTGGCACTGCACTACGTCTTCAACACCCCGCACGACCGGCTGGTGTGGGACGTGGGTCACCAGACCTATCCGCACAAGATCCTGACCGGGCGGCGCGAGCGCATGGGCACGCTGCGCCAGTACGGCGGCCTGTCCGGTTTTCCGCAGCGCAGCGAGAGTGAATATGACGCCTTCGGCACCGCGCACTCCAGCACCTCGATCTCCGCCGCACTGGGCATGGCATTGGCCGCGCGGCAAAAGGGCGAAGACCGGCATGCGGTGGCCATCATCGGCGACGGCGCCATGACCGCCGGCATGGCCTTCGAGGCGCTGAACCATGGCGGGGTGGAAGACTGCAAGCTGCTGGTCATCCTCAACGACAACGACATGAGCATCAGCCCGCCGGTGGGCGCGCTCAACCGCTATCTGGCGCAACTGATGAGCGGGCAGTTCTACGCCGCGGCCAAGAACGTGGGCAAGCAGGTGCTCAAGGGCGCGCCGCCGCTGTTCGAACTGGCCAAGCGGATCGAGGAACACGCCAAGGGCATGGTGGTGCCAGCCACCCTGTTCGAGAAATTCGGTTTCAACTACATCGGCCCGATCGACGGCCACGACCTGGATTCGCTGATCCCCACGCTGGAAAACATCAAGCACCTCAAGGGCCCGCAGTTCCTGCATGTGGTGACCAAGAAGGGCCAGGGCTACAAGCTGGCCGAGGCCGACCCGGTGGCCTACCACGGCCCGGGCAAGTTCGACCCGGCGGTGGGCCTGCAAAAGCCCGCCACGCCGCCGAAACAGACCTTCACCCAGGTGTTCGGCCAGTGGCTGTGCGACATGGCCGAGAAAGACAAGCGCCTGGTCGGCATCACCCCCGCCATGCGCGAGGGCTCGGGCATGGTGGAGTTCCACCACCGCTTCCCCGAGCGCTATTACGACGTCGGCATTGCCGAACAGCACGCGGTGACGTTCGCCGCCGGTCTGGCCTGCGAAGGCATCAAGCCGGTGGTGGCGATCTACTCCACCTTCCTGCAGCGCGGCTACGACCAACTGATCCACGACGTGGCGTTGCAGAAGCTGCCGGTGGTGTTTGCGCTCGACCGCGCCGGCCTGGTCGGGGCCGACGGCGCCACCCACGCCGGGGCTTACGACATCGCCTACCTGCGCTGCATCCCCCATGTGAGCGTGGCCTGCCCGGCTGACGAGAAAGAGTGCCGCCAGTTGCTCACGACGGCGTTTGAGCAGGATCACCCGGTCGCAGTGCGCTACCCGCGCGGCGCCGGCGTCGGCGTGGCCCCGCTGCCGGGCCTGGACGCGTTGCCCTACGGCAAGGGTGAAGTACGCCGTCAGGGCAAGAACATCGCCATCCTGGCCTTCGGCACGCTGCTCTACCCGGCGCTGGAAGTGGCCGAGAAGCTGGGCGTCACCGTCGTCAACATGCGCTGGGCCAAGCCGCTCGATACGGAACTGCTGCTGAAGGTGGCCGCCGAACACCAGGCCCTGGTGACCGTCGAGGAGGGCGCGGTGATGGGCGGGGCCGGCAGCGCGGTGGGCGAGGCGCTGCAGACGGCAGGGCTACTCCGGCCGCTGCTGCAACTGGGCCTGCCCGATGTCTTCATCGAACACGGCGACCCGGCCAAACTGCTGGCGCTGCAGGGGCTGGATGCGGCCGGTATTCAGGCCGCCATCGAACGCCGGTTTGCGGAACTGGTGGCGCAGGGGCGGCCGGCACTCAAGGTCGTGGCCTGAACCGGGTGTGTTTCTGCCTCTGAGGGGAAACCCGTAGCCATGCGGTTTTCCGGTCCAATCAGATTAAACTCGGCCACATTCCTGTCGCAGCTTCGCGGGCGGGATGTTCAATCAATTCCAACAGGAGTGAATCTTATGGACCGTCGTTCCCTCATCAAGCAGGCCGGCATTGCCGGTGTTCTGGCCGCTGGCGTTGCGCCTGCCGTGCATGCCCAAGCCACCATTCGCTGGCGTCTGGCTTCCAGTTTCCCCAAGTCGCTGGACACCATTTTTGGTGCGGCCGACACATTCGCCAAAAAAGTGAGCGAAATGAGCGGTGGCAAGTTCACCATCTCCGTGCATGCGGCCGGCGAACTGATGCCGGCTTTCGGCGTGGTCGATGGCGTGCAGAACGGCACCGTGGAATGCTGCCACACCGCTCCTTACTATTTCTTCGGCAAGGATGAAACCTTCGCCCTGGGCTGCGCCATCCCCTTCGGCCTGAACAGCCGCCAGATGACGGCCTGGATGTTCGAGGGCAATGGCCTCAAGCTGATGCGCGAGTTCTACGCCAAGTACAACATCGTCAACTTCCCGGCCGGCAACACGGGCGCCCAGATGGGCGGCTGGTACCGCAAGGAAATCAAGAGCGCCAAGGACATCAAGGGCCTGAAGTTCCGCGTCGGCGGCTTCGCCGGCAAGGTGATCGAGCGCATGGGCGGCGTGCCGCAGAACATTCCCGGCGGCGAAATCTACCAGGCGCTGGAAAAAGGCACGATTGACGCCGCCGAGTGGGTGGGTCCGTACGACGACCAGAAACTGGGCTTCAACAAGGTCGCCCCCTTCTACTACTATCCCGGCTGGTGGGAAGGTGGCCCGCAGCTCGACGTGTTCGTCAACAACAAGGCCTACGAAAGCCTGTCGTCCGAGAACAAGGCCATCGTGGAAGCCGCAGCAGGCATGGCCCACATTGAAATGCAGGCTCGCTACGACGCCAAGAACCCCACCGCCCTCAAACAGCTGGTCGGCTCCAAGACCAAGGTGCTGCCGTTCCCGAAGGACGTGATGGACCTGGCTTTCAAGGAATCCATGAAGCTTTACGCCGAAATCAGCGCCAAGAACCCGAACTGGAAAAAGGTGTACGACGACTACTCCGCCTTCCGCAAGGACCAGAACCTGTGGTTCCGTTTCACGGAAATGCGCTTCGACCAGTTCATGCAGGCCCAGAAGCTGTAATCAGCGTCCACTGCAAGCTCCAATGCCCCGCAATGCGGGGCATTTTTTTTGCCTGCAGCCAATGACGCGGCCATAAAAAAAGCCCCGGAAGATTCCGGGGCTCGGAGTGCAGCGGCCGCAGCCTACTTCTTGTCCTGGGACATGGATTCCTGCATGGCTTTCATGGGGTCGTCATCGGAATGCTGTTCGTCCGCCGCCGGTGCCGGCATGGTGCCGTCGGCGTTCGGCTTCTCATCCTTGGCGGCCTCGTCCGCCGCCGGCATGTCGGCTTCCATTTGCTCCATGACCTTTTCCAGATCGACTTTCTCGACCTTGTCCAGGCCGCTCGACACAATGCCGGGGAAGGCGATGATCAGGCCGACCATGATGATCTGGATGACGACGAACGGCACCGCGCCCCAGTAGATCTGCATGGTGGTGACGGGCTTGATCAGCTTCTTGGTCAGGCGGTCGGTGTATTCCTTGGCCGGCGCCACGCTGCGCAGGTAGAACAGGGCAAAGCCGAAGGGCGGGTGCATGAACGAGGTCTGCATGTTCACGCCCAGCAGCACGCCGAACCAGATCAGGTCGATGCCCAGTTTTTCGGCCACCGGCCCGATCAGCGGCACCACGATGAACGAGAGTTCAAAGAAGTCCAGGAAGAAGGCCAGGAAGAAGATCATGAGGTTGACCACGATCAGGAAGCCGAGCTGGCCGCCGGGCAGGCCGGTCAGGAGATGCTCCACCCACTTCTGGCCGTCAACGCCCTGGAACACCAGGCTGAACACGGTGGAGCCGACCAGGATGAACACCACGAAGCACGACAGCTTGGTGGTGACATTGAGGGCCTGCTTGAGCAGGCTGAAGGTCAGCCGCTTGCGCGCAAAAGCCATGATCAGGGCGCCCAGGGCACCCATGGCGCCGCCTTCGGTCGGGGTGGCGATGCCCAGGAAGATGGTGCCCAGCACCAGGAAGATCAGCAGCAAGGGCGGGATCAGCACGAAGGTGACGCGCTCGGCCATGCGGGACAGCAGGCCCAGGCGCGTGACCTTGTTGATGACGGCCATGACAAAGGCCAGCAGGACGCCCATGCACATGGACACCACGATGGTCTCATCGGTCGCGACCGAGGCCACGGGCGCGCCGGTCCACCAGCTCACGACGTTGATGTAGTGCTCGCCGAAATAGAGCGCGACGCCGGTTGCCACGGCGGTCAGAATCAGCAGCGACAAGCCGCCGCTGTTGCCATTGGCCTCGCGGAAAGTGCGTGCTTCCAGCGGCAGGGCGGGTACCAGCTTCGGCTTGAAGATGGCCAGCAGGATGACCCAGCCCGCGTACATGCCGGTGAGCAGGAAGCCGGGAATGAAGGCGCCCTTGTACATGTCGCCCACGCTGCGGCCGAGCTGGTCGGCCAGGATGATGAGCACCAGCGAAGGCGGGATGATCTGCGCCAGCGTGCCGGAAGCGGCAATCACGCCCGAGGCAACGCGCCGGTCGTAGCCGTAGCGCAGCATGATGGGCAGCGAGATCAGGCCCATCGAGATGACGGACGCCGCCACCACGCCGGTGGTGGCGGCCAGCAGCGCACCGACAAAGATCACGGCCAGCGCCAGGCCGCCGCGCACCGGGCCAAACAGCTGGCCGATGGTCTCGAGCAAATCCTCGGCCATGCCGCTGCGCTCGAGGATCAACCCCATGAGCGTGAAGAACGGAATGGCCAGCAGGGTGTCGTTCTGCATGATGCCGAAAATGCGCAGGGGCAGGGCCTGCAACAGCGCCTCGGGCAGCACGCCCAGTTCAACGCCGACAAAGCCGAAGAACAGGCCGCAGGCGCCCAGGCTGAACGCCACCGGGAAGCCCATCAGCAGGAAGATGATGAGGCCCGCGAACATGATCGGGGGCAGGTTGCTGGTAAAAAATTCCATGAGTGTCTCCGGGCTCAGATCGCGTGTTCTTGGGCGGCTTTGGCATCAGCCTGCTTGAGAATGGCCTCGGCCAGTTCTTCTTCGGCCGTCTTTTCGACCTTCTTGTGCGTCGGATCTTCGATCAGGCCTTGCAGGAACGCCAGGCGCTTGATGAGCTCGGACAGGCCCTGCAGCAGCAGCAGGGCAAAGCCCAGCGGCAGCATGGCGTAAACCGGCCAGCGGATCAGGCCGCCGGCGTTGGACGACATTTCGCCGGAGATGATGCCCTTGATCACGAACGGCGTGCTGAACCAGAGGATGGCCATGCACATGGGGATCAGGAAGACGGTGAAACCGAACACATCCAGCCAGATCTGCACCCGCTTGGACAGGCGGCTTGAAACCACGTCGATCTTCACATGCTCGCCGTTGAGCAGGGTGTAGCCCGCTGCGATCAGGAAAGACGCGGCAAACAGGTACCACTGGATTTCGAGGAAGGCATTGGAGCTCATGTCGAAGGTCTTGCGCACGATCGCATTGATCGCGCTGATGACCGTGGAGCCCAGGATGAGCCAGATGACGTATTTGCCGATCTGGGTGTTAAGCCAGTCGACGAGTTTGGAAAATTTCAAAAGGGCATGCATGTTCTCTCCAGGAAGGGTGATCCGGCTATTGCCGTCATGCCGACTTCACGGATGAAGTGAACAAGTCTGAGCTGACAGGCAAACCCATCCATTTTAAAGGGGCGCGGGCCTGTACTTGGGGGGAATTTTGCTGGTGTTAACACGTAGATTCGGTCACTCTGGTTCGACAGGGCGGGTGCTTGGGTGAATAATGGCGCATGCCTTTCGAGCTTCCCGTCCCGTCCTTTTCCTCCATCGACTCGGCCGACCTGCGCCGCTGCGGGCGCGAACTGCTCTCGCTGGCCCTGATGGATGCGCGCAACCAGACGCTGCACCTGATCTCGCACTACGAGCAGGCCCTGGCCGGCACGGGCTTCGTGGTGCCCCAACTCCCCGAACTCAACCCGCCCCTGTGGGAGCTCGGCCACGTTGGCTGGTTCCAGGAGCGCTGGATCGGGCGCAACCTGCAGCGCCACCAGGGTCCGCGCTGCGACCCGCTGGCGACCCCGCTGGCCTCGATCCAGCCCCATGCCGATCGCTGGTGGGACTCCAGCCGGGTAGCGCACGACAGCCGCTGGAACCTGGCCCTGCCAAGCCTGGCCGACATCAAGGGCTATTTGCTGACCACGCTGGAGTCCAGCCTGGACTTGCTGGACAAGACGCCCGATGAAGATGGCGCGCTGTATTTTTACCGCCTGGCCCTGTTCCATGAGGACATGCACGGCGAGGCCCTGATCTACATGGCCCAGACGCTCGGCCTGCCGCTGGGCCTGGACCTGCCGGGGCCCACCCTCCTGCGCGAGCCGCTGCTGGTGCCGGCCACGCGCTGGCGCCTGGGGCTAGACAGTGGCCACGGTTTCACCTTTGACAACGAACGGCCCGCACATGAGGTGCCGGTGCCCGAATTCGAGATCGATGCGCAGGCCGTGAGCTGGACGCAGTTCGTGGAGTTCGTCGAGGACGGCGGCTATGACCGGCCCGAACTCTGGCAGCCGGCGGGCTGGGACTGGCTGCAGGACAAAATCCGCGGCGAGGGACGGCGCGCACCGCGCCATGTCGAGCAGATCGGCGTGGCGCGCTCTGGCGGCATGGGCGTGGTGGTGCAGAACCATTTTGGCCAGCCCCTGCGCCGCCTGGGCGCGCAGCCGGCCATGCACCTGAGCTGGTGGGAGGCCGACGCCTGGTGTCGCTGGGCCGGCCGGCGCCTGCCCACCGAAGTGGAATGGGAAGTGGCGGCCCACTCGGCGGCGCGACGCGGCTTTCGCTGGGGCGATGTGTGGGAGTGGACCGGCAGCACTTTCTACGGCTATCCCGGCTTCGTGGCCGACCCCTACCGCGACTATTCCGAGCCCTGGTTCGGCACCCACAAGGTGTTGCGCGGGGCCTCCTTTGCCACCCGTGCGCGCCTCAAATCCCCGAAGTACCGCAACTACTATCTGCCCGGGCGCGACGACCACTTCTGCGGCTTTCGCTCCTGCGCGCTCTAAAGGGCAGGCTTGGCGCGGGCACCGGATGGTGCCTTCTCGGTTCTGTAGTTCCACCACGGCAGCGTCTTGCGCAGCGACAGCACCTGGCCCGACGCCCCGGGTGACGCCAGACGGTAGCCCGGCAACTGCTGCAACTCAATCTGCCAGGCGGCGTTTCGCAGTACCTGGCACAAGGCCTGCACGGCTGGTTCGTCCAGCGCCGACTTGAGACAGACCAGGTGGTAGTCCTCCTCGATCAGCGGTACGAAGTCCAGGCCGCGGGCGCGCGCGGCGGCCTTGATCCCCAGGCCGACATCGGCCTGCCCCCCGGCCACCGCCTGCGCCACGGCAGCGTGCGACGGCTCGCAATGGGCATAGCCATTGATGGCGCTGGCACCCAGGCCGGCCTGGGCCAGCAGTTCGTCGAGCAGGACCCGTGTGCCGGTGCCCAGGGCGCGGTTGACGAAGCGCGCCCCGCTGCGCTGCAGGTCCTGCAACGCGGCCAGGCCCAGCGGGTTGCCTTTGGCCACCATCAGGCCCTGGGTGCGCCGGGCAAAACCGATGATCTTGTGCAGGCCCGGCTTGAGCAGCGGTTTGTAGGTCTGCCCGGCCAGCGAACCCGGGTCCGGCTGCTGCACCGTGTGAAAACCCGCCATCACGCAACGCCCCTCATTGAGGGCGCGGATCGCGTCCACGCTGCCGGTGAAGCGGATGTCCAGATGCAACTGGTGCTTTGCCGCCGCATGGGCGCGCAAGGCGGTCAGCGCATCGTCGTGGCTGGCATACAGCGCCAGCACATGGGTGGCGTCATCAAAGGCCACGGCAAAGGCGCGTTCCAGGTCGGCCCGCAGCGCTTCGATCTGGGGCGAGAGCCGGGCCTGCGCCTGGCGCTCGGCCCACAGCAGCTTGGTTCCGAATTCGCTCAGGCGCGCGGCCTGGCCTTTTTCCCACACGATGACTTCATGGCCCAGTTCGTTTTCCCAGCGCTTGAGCTCGCCCCAGACGTGGCGGTAGGACAGGCCCAGGCGGCGCGCGGCGGCCGAGATCGAACCGGACTCTTGCACCGCATGCAGCAGGTCCAGCAGCGGGTTGCGGATCAGGGGCGAGGCCTCCTGGCCCGCAGGGGGGGCCGGACTCCGGTCGAAGGTGTAGTTGAACTGGAGCCTATGCACGTTGCTTCATATCGCGGGGAATTGATCGAATGCGTACGATACCCGAGAACTCTTCTCAGATATGTCCACCTTCTCCGAAAGCGCGGCCACAGCGCTGCAACTCATCGTTTCACTCGACCCCGTTTTCCTGGCCATCGTCGGCCGCTCCCTGGCCGTGAGCGCCAGCGCCTGCGCGCTGGCCTGCGGCGCGGGGCTGGTGCTGGGGGCCTGGCTGGGCGTGGCCCGCTTTGCCGGGCGCGAGCTCATCCTCACCCTGCTCAACACCCTGCTGGCCATTCCTTCGGTCGTGGTGGGGCTGATGGTCTACCTGCTGCTGTCGCACTCCGGGCCGCTGGGCTCTCTGGGCTGGCTGTTCAACTTCCAGGCCATGGTGCTGGCCCAAGCGATGCTGGTACTGCCGGTGGCCACGGCCCTGACGCGCCAGGCGGTGGAAGACGCGGAAAACAACCATGGCGAGCAACTGCGCTCCCTGGGCGCCGGCACCTTGATGCGCAGCCTGCTGCTGACCTGGGATGAGCGCTACACCCTGCTGACCATGCTGATGGCGTCCTTCGGCCGCGCCATCTCGGAAGTGGGCGCGGTCATGATCGTCGGCGGCAACATCGACGGCTTCACCCGCGTCATGACCACCGCCATCGCGCTGGAGACCAGCAAGGGCGACCTGCCGCTGGCGCTGGCCCTCGGCCTGATCCTGTTGGGCATGGTGCTGCTGCTCAATACCCTGATCGCCCTGGTGCGGCGCTGGCGCGAGCGCGTCGAAGGCGGCGCCGCCGCTGCGCCTGCCAGCGTGGGGGTTTTGTCGTGAACACCCTGATCGAATTGCAATCGGCCGAGGTGCGTTTTGGCCGCTTCCAGGCGCTGGCCGGCGTGAACCTGCGCATCGCGGCGGGCGAATCGGTGGCCCTGGTCGGCGCCAACGGCAGCGGCAAGAGCACGCTGCTGCGCCTGCTGCATGGTTTGATCCAGCCCACCGCAGGCCAGCTGCAACGCGATGCCAGGGCCACACAGGCCATGCTGTTCCAGCGCCCCTTCATGCTGCGGACGACGGCCCTGAACAATGTGGCGCTGGGCCTGTGGTTGCGGGGCGCGCGCTGGGCCGATGCCAAGACCCAGGCGCTGGCGGCGCTGGCCCGTGTCGAGCTGGCGGACAAGGCCACTCGGGCGGCCCGCACCCTGTCGGGCGGCCAGCAGCAGCGGCTGGCGTTGGCGCGGGCCTGGGCCCTGCAACCCGATGTGCTGCTGCTGGACGAACCCACGGCCAGCCTGGACCCGCATGCCAAGCGCGAGGTCGAACAACTGGTGGCTGAATTCGCCGCCGCTCAGGACGAACGGCCCGTGACCGTCATCTTTGCCAGCCACAACCTGGGCCAGGTCAAGCGCCTGGCGAGCCGGGTGATCTACCTGGAACTGGGGCGCGTGCTGGCCGACCTGCCGGTGAAGGATTTTTTCGATGTCGAGCGGCTGCGGGCCACCTCCGAAGCCGCCCATTTTTTTGTCAAAGGAGAAACACTGTGAATGTCTTGAAAGCATCGATGTCGTTGGGGGTCACGGCGCTGGCCAGAACTGCGCTGGTCGCCCTCATTTCACTCGCCTCGCTGGCGGCGTCTGCGCAGACAACCATCGTGATGTCATCCACCACGTCCACCGAGCAGTCGGGCCTGTTTCCGTACCTGCTGCCCGAGTTCAAGAAGGCCAGCGGCATCGACATCAAGGTGGTCGCGCTGGGCACCGGCCAGGCGCTGGACATGGCGCGCCGCGGCGACGCCGACGTGGTGTTCGTGCATGACCAAGTGGCCGAGGAGAAGTTTCTCGCCGAGGGCTTTGGCCTCAAGCGCCTGCCCGTCATGTACAACGACTTCGTGCTGATCGGCCCCAAGGCCGACCCGGTGGGCGTCAAGGGCCATGACATCGTGGAGGCGTTGAAGAAGATCAGCGCCACCAACGGCGCCTTCATCTCGCGCGGCGACAAGAGCGGCACCAACGCCGCCGAACTGCGCTTCTGGAAGATGGCCGGGCTGGCTGATAAAAAAGGCAGCGGCTACAAGGCCTGCGGCTGCGGCATGGGCCCGGCGCTCAACATCGCCTCCAGCGCCGGCGCCTACGTGCTGGCCGACCGCGGCACCTGGCTCAACTTCAAGAACCGCGCTGACCTGACCATCCTGGTCGAAGGCGACAAGCGCCTGTTCAACCAGTACGGCGTGATGGTGGTGAACCCGGCCAAGCATCCGCAGGTCAAGCTGGCCGCGGCGCAGAAGTTCGTGGACTGGGTGGTGTCACCGGCCGGCCAACAGGCGATTGCCGGCTACAAGATCGGCGGCGAGCAGTTGTTCTTCCCGAACGCCAATAAATAAACGGGCCACCTCGCTCGGCCGGCTTTGCCGGCCTGGTGGGAGGGCGCGCTAACCGGCGACGGCCACCACCACGGCGGACTCGTCCACGCACGCCACGGCCGGGCTGTGTACCTTCAAGCCCTTGCCGGGTCCCGCGAAACCCACCAACTGCAGTCCGGCCTCCAGATCCAGGGCCACTTCGCCGCCGCCTGCGGCACGTGAGACGCGCGTGGCGCGGCCATGCAACTGGTTGGGCCCGGCCGCCGGTTCGCCGTGCGGCGAGACCTGGACGGCGGTTGCCTTGCACAGTGCCAGCACCGCCTGGCCGGGGTGCAGCGCCAGCAGTTGCGCACTTTCCCGGGTGATGCGGGAGAAGAGGGCCGTGCCGTCGGCCAGCGCCAGTTCGACCCGGATGGCCTGTCCCTGGGATTGGAGCCGCTTGACGGTGCAGGGCAACTGGTTGCGCATGCTGGTGCGCAGGCCCAGCGCCGCCAGGCCCGGGGCATTCGCCAGGCTGCCTGGATTGCCCGCGATCTGCGCCAGCACCTGCGCACGCGCCTGGTTCAACAGTTGCGCGGCCTGCAGCAGTTGCGTGCCGGCGGGCGTCAATTGGGCGCCGCCACCGCCCGAGCCGCCCACGGTGCGCTCCACCAGGGCCGTACCGGCCAGATTGCTCAGCGTGTCGATGGCCTGCCAGGCCGCCTTGTAGCTGACGCCGGCGCCGCGCGCGGCTTCGGAGATCGAACCGGCTTCGCCGATGCGGCGCAGGATGTCGAGCCGCTTGTCGATGGCATCGAGGCCCAGCGCGTCGGCCAGTTGGGGGCGGGGTGTCTTCATGGAGGGGAAGGGGATTGCGGGTCCGGTGCTGCGGACTATACTTCGCTATTCCTTTTTTGAATAGCGGTGGGGAATGAATCATTTCATGCGCTTTCTTGTCGTGCTGGGCCTGCTGGCCGGCGGGCTGGCCCGTGCGGCCGGGGTCAGCGTGGCGGTGGCGGCCAACTTCGCTGCGCCCATGCAGAAGATCGCCCAGGCCTTTGAGCAGGACACCGGCCACAAGGCGCTGCTGGCCTTCGGCGCCACGGGCAAGTTCTACGCGCTAATCAGGAACGGTGCGCCGTTCCAGTTGCTGCTGGCGGCCGATGATGAAACACCGGCCCGCCTGGAAAAGGAAGGGCTGGCGGTGTCGGGTTCGCGTTTTACCTATGCCACCGGCCGGCTGGTGCTGTGGAGCCGCACGCCCGGCCTGGTGGATCAGCAGGGCGAGGTGCTGCGGCGTGGAGGCTTCGAGCGCCTGGCCGTGGCTGATCCCAGGCTGGCACCGTACGGAGCCGCCGCCATGCAGGTGCTGGGCCAGCTCGGCCTGCTGCAACAGTTGCAGCCGCGCCTGGTGCAAGGACAGAGCATTGCGCAGACCTACCAGTTCGTGGCCACCGGCAATGCCGCACTGGGTTTCGTGGCGCTGTCGCAGGTCATGACGGAGGGGCAGGTCAGCGAAGGCTCGGCCTGGATCGTGCCGGCCAAGCTGCATGCGCCGCTGCGGCAGGACGCGGTGCTGCTGGCCGTTGGCCGCGACAAGCCGGCCGCGGTGGCCCTGGCGGCCTACCTGCAGGGCGAGAAGGCGCGTGCCATCATGCGCGGCTATGGCTACGAGTTCTGAGCACGGCCCATGACTTTCGGCACCGATGACCTGAACGCTGTCTGGCTGACGCTCAAGCTCGCCAGCCTCACCGCGCTGCTGCTCCTGCTGCTGGCCACGCCGCTGGCCTGGTGGCTGGCGCGTACGGCGTCGCGCTGGCGCGCGCCCGTGGGTGCGGTGGTGGCGCTGCCGCTGGTGCTGCCGCCGACGGTGCTGGGCTTTTATCTGCTGGTCGCGCTGGGGCCGCACGGACCGATTGGCCAGCTCACCCACAGCCTGGGCCTGGGCACGCTGACCTTCACCTTCGGCGGGCTGCTGCTGGGCTCGCTGTTGTATTCGCTGCCGTTCGCGGTCCAGCCCTTGCAGCATGCCTTCGAGGCGATTGGCACGCGGCCGATGGAGGTGGCGGCGACCCTGCGGGCCCGGCCGATCGATGCTTTTTTTACCGTGGCACTGCCGCTGGCGCGGCCGGGCTTCTTCACCGCCGCCATCCTGACTTTCGCGCACACGGTGGGCGAGTTCGGGGTGGTGCTGATGATCGGCGGCAATATTCCCGGGGTGACGCAGGTGGTGTCGACCCAGATCTACGGCCATGTGGAGGCCATGGAGTACGCGCAGGCGCACTGGCTGGCGGGCGGCATGATGGTCTTCTCCTTCCTGGTGCTGCTGGGCCTGGCGCTGCTCAACCGGCGCCAGGCGCGGGTGTTGTCATGAGCATCGACGTCAATCTCATCCGGCTGTCGCTGGCGCGGCCTGCCTTCACGCTCGATGTCGATCTGGCGCTGCCGATGCGCGGCATCACCGCCCTGTTCGGCGCCTCCGGCTCGGGCAAGACGACGCTGCTGCGCAGCGTGGCGGGACTGGAGCGCGGCCGCAACGGCCTGGTGCGCATCGGCGCCCAGGTGTGGCAGGACGACCGCCGGGGCATCTTCCTGCCCGCCTGGCAGCGGCCGCTGGGCTATGTGTTCCAGGAGGCGAGCCTGTTCGATCACCTGGATGTGCGCGGCAACCTGGAATACGGGCAGCGACGCAGCGGCAGGAACGAATCGGCCATGGCACTGGACCAGGCCATCGACCTGCTGGGTATCGCTGCGCTGATGCAGCGCCGCACATCCCAGCTCTCGGGCGGCGAGCGCCAGCGCGTGGCGATCGCCCGCGCACTGGCCACGCAGCCGCAGTTGCTGCTGCTGGACGAACCGCTGGCTTCGCTGGACTACGCGCGGCGGCAGGACATCCTGCCCTGGCTGGAGCGCTTGCGCGATGAACTGCACATTCCCATGCTCTATGTCACGCACGCCGCCGATGAAGTGGCGCGGCTGGCCGATACGCTGGTGGTGCTCGACCAGGGGCGCGTGGCGGCCTGCGGCCCGGTGGCCGAAGTGCTGGCGCGCATCGACACCCCGGTGGTGCTGGGCGAGGATGCGGGTGCGCTGCTCGATGGCACGGTGCGGGAGCGCGATGCGCGCTGGCACCTGGCGCGGGTGGGCTTTGCCGGCGGCAGCCTGTGGCTGCGCGACAGCGGCCTGGACATCGGACGGCGGGTTCGCCTGCGCGTGCTGGCGCGCGACGTGAGCCTCGCCACCGAGGAACCGCACCACACCAGCGTCCAGAACATCTTGCCTTGCGTGGTTCAGGCCGTGGCCCCGGATGGCCATCCTTCACAGGCCCTGGTTCGACTCGGCGTCGGTGAGTCCATCCTGCTCGCGCGCATCACAGCCCGCTCTGTCGATGCGCTGAAGCTGGCGCCGGGCAGGCCGGTGTGGGCGCAGGTCAAATCGGTGGCGCTGATCGGCTAGTTCGAGGGGCGACGCCTGGTTTGGCCATGCAGCCATTGCAGGTATTCGGCGTTGTTATTTCCTCACGTTTTGAATCAACTTCGACCCGCTACCGGCGGCTCCGAAGCAACTATCAAAGGCGTCAACCTGGCGCCGATCCGGCGACAAATTGTCGCGTCACGGGTTTCCCATTGAGCGGGTTGGTGACAAAGTGACGCGGCTGTTCCGGCTACCTCCATGGAATGAAATTTCATAAGTAATGACGCGTATTCAGGCGCTGGATCAGCAGATCAAGAATGGGACGCCCCGTCTTCATGGGGCCGATTTTTCGTGGCTGGCAAGCCCGACAAAAGCCGGGGCATTGGAGTGTGGACCGTAGCGATCGCTATGGAACATTTTTAAAAACAGATAACTACACGGAGACATTGATGGCAAGTATTCTTGACAAAGAGCGCCTGGTTGCGGGACCCGGTTTCAGCCGCTGGCTTGTGCCGCCGGCAGCCCTCGCAATTCACCTGTGCATCGGCATGGCTTACGGTTTCTCGGTGTTCTGGTTGCCTTTGTCCAAGGCGCTTGGCATCAAGGAGGCCATCAAGTGCGGCCCCGAAGCGGGCTTCTTCCAGCAGCTGTTCGTCACCCATTGCGATTGGCCGATCTCCACCCTGGGGTGGATGTTCACGCTGTTCTTCGTCTTTCTCGGCCTGGCGGCTGCCGTCTGGGGCGGCTGGCTGGAGCACGTCGGTCCGCGCAAGGTCGGCGTGCTGGCCGCGTTCTGCTGGGGCGGCGGCATGCTGTTCTCGGCGCTCGGTGTCTACCTGCACCAGTTCTGGATGATGGTGCTGGGCTCCGGCATCATCGGCGGCATCGGCCTGGGCCTGGGCTATATCTCGCCGGTGTCGACGCTGATCAAGTGGTTCCCGGATCGGCGCGGCATGGCCACCGGCATGGCCATCATGGGCTTCGGCGGCGGCGCCATGATCGGTTCGCCCCTGGCCGCCCAACTGATGCAGCACTTTGCCTCGCCCACCGACGTCGGCGTGTGGCAGACCTTCGTCGTCATGGGCTGCCTTTATCTGGTGGCCATGCTGCTGGGCGCCTTCGGCTACCGCATCCCGGCCAACGGCTGGAAGCCCGCCGACTGGACCGCGCCCGTCGCCGCGCACGGCAATGCCATGATCACGCAGCGCCACGTGCACGTGAAGAAGGTCTGGGGCATTCCGCAGTTCTGGCTGGTCTGGATGGCGCTCACCATGAACGTCTCGGCCGGCATCGGCGTGATCGGCATGGCCAGCCCCATGCTGCAGGAGGTCTTCGGCGGCAACCTGATCGGCGTGCCCCTGCGCTTCAGCGAGCTCGACAAGACCCAGCTCGCCGCCATTGCCGGCGTGGCCGCGGGCTTTGCCGCGCTGCTGAGCCTGTTCAACATCGTCGGCCGCTTCTTCTGGGCCAGCCTGTCGGACAAGCTGGGCCGCAAGCTCACCTACACCGTGTTCTTCGTGCTCGGCGGCCTGATGTACTTCAGCATCCCGGCCAGCGCCGCGGCCGGCAGCAAGCTGATGTTCGTGGCGGCGGCCTGCATCATCCTGAGCATGTACGGCGGCGCCTTCGCCACCGTGCCGGCCTACCTGGCCGACCTGTTCGGCACCCAGATGGTGGGCGCCATCCACGGGCGCCTGCTCACGGCCTGGTCCACGGCGGGCATCATCGGCCCGGTGGTGGTGAACTACATGCGCGAATACCAGCTCGGCCTGGGCCTGCCGCGCAGCCAGGTCTACAGCCAGACCATGTACATCCTGGTGGGGATGCTGGTGGTGGGCCTCATCTGCAACCTGCTGGTGCGTCCGGTGGCCGACAGGCACTTCATGACCGAAGCCGAACTGGCCGAAGAGAGGCGCCTGGCCCATGAGAACGTGGTCGCCACGCAAGTGGGCGCTGCGGCCGGTGCGGGCCGCACGACCAACCCGATGCTGGTGGCGCTGGCCTGGCTGGCCGTCGGCCTTCCGCTGGCCTGGGGCATGTACCTCACCCTGGTGAGCGCGGCCAAGTTCTTCTGACCCTTCTCATCGCTCTCGCAAACGGGCCGGTCTGCGCAAGCAGGCCGGCCCGCTTTGCATGGGGGTGGCCTGGAAGCAGCGCCGGGGCGCCTGATCGTTTCCCGGGATTCGCCTGATGAATAGACAGGGCATTTCCGGCCTCCTGGGCGTCTTACAGATGGAGACATTTTCGCGGCCGGATTTCGAAGAACGCTCAACATAATCGCGTCGTCTGAAACCAGCAAAGTTGAATGGATGAAAATGTTGACCTCTCCCTCGCGGCCCTGCGTCGCCCAAACCCGTCACCCTGGCCGGACACCGCGCCGCGGCTGGCCTGCCGCCTTGCTGGCACTGGCCTCCCTGATGCCGGCCTTGGCCCTGTCCAGCGCGCAGCCCGGCGCCGCTCCCATCGTGGTGGGCCAGTCGTGCGATCTGTCCGGGCCGACCGCCTCGCGCACCCAGGAATATGTCCGGGGTGTGGACGCTTACCTCGCGCACGTCAACGCCCAGGGCGGTGTCTACGGGCACGCGATCAAGATGGTGCGCTACGACGACGGCTTCAACCCCGACAAGGGCCTGGAAAACGCCAAGCGCCTGGCAGAACAGGACGGCGCCCTGTTGTTCTTCGGCATGGGTTCGGCCCCCGTCACGGCGGCCCTGTTGCCGTATGCCAGGGAAAAAAGCATTCCCGTGTTCGGCTCGCTCTCCGGTGCGGATTCGCTGCGCCTGCAGCACCCCATGCTGTTCCACGTGCGCGCTTCCTTTGGCGAGGAAATCGACCGTCTCGCGGCCTACCTTTCGAACATGAGCATCACACGGGTCGCGGCCATTGCCGCCGACCTGCCGATCGGCAACGACGGCGTGGCCGCCCTGGAGCACTCGGCCAAGGCGCGCGGCCTGGAGATCGTCAAGATCGCCCGCGTCAAAAACGACATGAGCAACCTCGACACCGAAGCCGCCGCGCTGGCCCGGATTTCGCCGCAGGCCATCCTGGTGCTGGCCCCCGCAGGGCCCGCCGTCAAGTACGTCCAGGCCATCAAGAAGCACAAGGTCAATTCCCAGTTGCTGGGCGTCTCGGCCATGAGCAGCACCGCGCTCTACAAGGCGCTGGGGTCGCAGGTCGAAGGCATGCTGCTGACGCAAACCGTGCCCTTCCCCTGGAACGCCCGCCTGAGCATCGTGCGCGACTACCAGAAGCGCATGGCCGAGGCCCAAGTCCCGGTGTCCTTCGACTCCATGGAGGGCTATGTCGCGGCCCGGCTGCTGGTCGAAGGCCTCAAGGCCGCCGGCCCCACCATCACCCGCAAGTCCTTCATCGCGGCGCTCGAAGCCATGCAGCTCAAGGATGTCGATGGCATGAACGTGTCGTTTGTACGCGGCAGCCGCTCCCTGATGCGCCTGGTCGATGTCTCCATGATCTCGCACAACAACAAGCTGCTCAACTGAGGCGCGCGCGCCTGTAGCTTTTTGCTTACAGGCCTTGAGCGGATGATGGGCGCCGTGTAACTCTTTGTTCTTGTTTTCGAGCCAAAAGCCTCGGGGTTGGCCTGACCGGTTGCCGCGCTGGCGCCATAATTCCATGGCCCTCCAACAAAGCTCGACACCCCGAGGAGAATCAGCGCATGGCACTTTGCAGCGACGCGGCGATGGTCTTGTACTACGACATTGCGGGTGACAACGCCGATCATGATGATTGGCACACCTACGAGCACATGCACGAAAGGCTCTCGATTCCGGGCTTCGTGCGGGCCACACGCTGGGTGGCCCAAGCCGGGGCGCCGAAGTACTTGGTGATCTACGAGGTCACGGGCACCGAGATGGCCACGTCCCCGGCCTACCTGGAGCGCCTGAACAATCCAACGCCCTGGACCGCATCGATGATGAGTCGGTTCCGCGGCATGGTGCGGGGATTCTGCTCCGTCGTCGCCGGTTCCGGTTTCGGCGTAGGCCATGTGGCGATGGCGGTGCGGTTCACCCCGGCCGCAGGCCAGGCATCGGATTTGAAGAACTGGCTCGCACGCGACGTACTGCCTGCCATGTCGTCGCGCCGGGGCATGGCCAGCGTCCACCTTCTGCAGCCCGCGCCGCCGCCGCCCATGACGAAAGAGCAGTCACTTCGCGGCCCGGACAATCCCATGAGCTGGCTCGTGCTGGCCACGGCCTACGATGCGGACGCATTGAGCCAGGGCGTCGCCGGGCATCTTGCACCCGCGCTCCTGGAGCAGCACGGCGCCATACCGGGGATTGCGGTGGGCAGCTACGCGCTGCATTACACGGTGACTGCGCAAGAAGTGAGCCGCACCGCGCCCCATCCGCCGCTGCCGCCGGAGCTGCGCCAGACGACGGGCGTGCGCCGCTGAATTCAGCGTTGCGCCTGGCCTGCAGAACGGGTACGCTAGGACCGATGATGGCGATGATGGCGATGATGACAGCCGCTTCTTCCTGCTGGCTCACAGCCCCGGCATCCGCTGCCAGCGGGCCCTGCCAGCAACGTCGGCGGCCTCTGCCGAAGTGGTGCGGCATGTTGCTGTCTGCAGGCCTGATGTTTCCGCTCAGTGCTTCGTGCGCAGAATTGGACTGGAGCATCGGTGGATACGGCGGCCAATACTACGATACGGAGCCTGCGGGATTGATCAAGGGGAAGGCCAATTTCCTCAATCAGTACATTGTCGCGCTGACCGCCAGCAAGACCGTCTGGCGCTCCAGTTCGCTTCCGCTGGCGCTGGAGATCGACGGCACGATTGCCCAGCAATTTGGCGTGGCATCTTTGAGTGAATTTGCCATTGCGCCGGTGCTGCGCTGGAGCGGCTTTCCCTGGAACGGAACACTGCCAACCAGTTTTCGTTTTGGCCCTTTGGGCTTTTCTCACACAACCACGGTGAGCCCCTTGGAGCGAGGCCCCAGTGGCGAAGGCAGTCGGAATCTGAACTTCCTGCTGATCGAACTGACCTTTTCACGGCCCCAGGCGAAATCGGAAGAAGTCTTCGTGCGCCTGCACCATCGCTGCACCATCAATGACTTGCTGAACAACTATGGTGCCAACGGCCAGGATTTTCTGGCTTTGGGATACCGGCGCTTCTTTTGAGCAGGCGATGCCTGGACGGGCCGCGGGGCTTGCGATCCGCCGGTGAGCTGGATGTTGAAAAGGCTCCGGATCTACAGTCATTGCACGCTGCCAAAGGACAAATCCTTGCTGTAGGGGGGCGCCGGCAGTCCGGCAAACCGGCATCCCTGGCTTATCGGACCACCGGGAAACAGTTCAAACAGGTGTTTTCTTCCGCCGCGCCGGCCAAAAGGTTCCTCCAGGGCTCTCAGCAGCCTTGTGCCGCTCAGGTCGTGACCGTGGAAACGGTAATGGTCGCGCAACAAATGAATGACTTCCATGTGCTCCGCGCTGAGCTGAATTCCTTCCTTGGCCGCCAACCCGGTGGCAATCTCCTCGGACCATTCGGGCAGTTCGGCCAATCGAAGCGCGGCATCACCCTGAAACCAGGTCTCGTTGGGGGTTCCTCTGTTCGGACGGGGCATGTTCGACCTCCTATGGCATGACAAGAAGGGCCAGAAAATCCACCTTTTCAGCCAGCGGATGGCCAAAGTCCAAGGTTGGAAAACTCAGCCCCTTCTGCTTTGATGTATAGAACATAGCGGCCGGTTTTCAAGATCGATGTGGGATTCCTGGAGCCGCTGAGCGCCGCTCAACGCTGGCTATACGCCAGGCCCGAAGCCACGCCGCCAAACAGGTCGCCCTCCACCAGCGGCACGCCGGCAAACTCGGCCTGCAGGGCCCGCTGGAACGGCCGCAGGGCCGAGGAGCCGCCGGTGAGGTAGATGGCGTCCAGCGCGCTGTTCGTGAGGCCGGCGTTCTGCACGCACTCGCGCGCGCAGGCCACGGTGCGCGCCAGCAGGGCGGCCAGGTGCTCCTGCATGTCGTTCACCGTCATGGGCGCCGCCAGGCCGGCTTCCACATACGACAGATCCAGCGCCGCATCGGCATCCCGTTGCGAGCAGCGGATCTTCGCCTGTTCCACTTCATGGGCGATGCGGTGGCCGTAGCGCTGCGTCAGCACCTGCATCAGGCGCTGGTGCAGGCGGAGGTCGGCGTAGTTGGTCCACAGCGCCTGGGCCTGGCTCAGGGCGCGCGGCTGGTACAGCCAGTTGATCAGGTGCCAGGTGGACAGATCAAAGAAGATGCGGCTGGGCACCTCGCGCCCGTCCGGCCCCCGGTGGCGGTAGCCCAGCAGCGGCATCACCTGCTCCAGGCTGAGCTTCTGGTCGAAGTCCGTGCCGCCGATGTGCACCCCGGTGGTGGCCAGCACGTCCTGCGTGCGGTCTGGCTGCCGCATCCGCTGCGGCCCCAGGCGCACCACGGTGAAGTCCGAAGTGCCGCCGCCCAGGTCCACCACCAGCACCGTGCTCTCCTTGTTCAGGCGGCGCTCGTAGTCCAGCGCGGCGGCAATCGGCTCCAGCTGGAACGACACCTCCTCGAAGCCCACCGCCTGCGCCGCCTGCCGCAGCGACTGCTGGGCCAGCGCATCGCGCTCCGGGTCGTCGTCGACAAAATGCACCGGCCGGCCCATCACCACGCGCCGGGGCGCCGCGCCCAGCGCCTGCGTGGCGCGCTCGCGCAGGGTGGCCAGAAAGGTGGCGATGATGTCCTGGAAGCTGATCTGCCGGTGGTTGATGACCGTCGTCTCCAGCAGCAGCGGGCTGCCCAGCAGGCTCTTGAGCGAACGCATCAGCCGCCCCTCGGTGCCTTCCAGGTACTGCGTCACGGCGTCGCGGCCGAAATGGGTGCTGTGGTTCTCGGCGTTGTAGAACACGGCCGTGGGCATGGCCACGGCCTCGCCCTCCAGCGCAATCAGGCGCGCCGTACCGTTGGGCTCAGCCCAGGCCATGGCCGAATTGGAGGTGCCGAAATCAATGCCGAGGGTGCCTTGGAGCGGGAGCGTCATTTAAGCGGGAGCGTGAGGGCCGCCGCACACGGCGGGGAGGGCTCGTACGCAGTGGCGGGGCTGGAGGACAGGGGATTTTGCCACCAGGGGCGGTGCGCCTGTCCGTTGGGTGAGTTGCCGCGCTTTGTACTCACCGGACGGGCAGCCGGGCAGGGCGGCCATCAGGCGGCCGCCCTGGGTCCAGGCTGCTCGACGAGGGCTAGCTTGCCGATTGGTTCGCCTGGGCAATAGCGCGCGTGCGCATCGGCGCCAGCATGAACTTCGCAGTCAGCCCGGCAGCGATCGAGATCAGCGCGGCAAAGATGAACACGTGGTTCCAGTTCCCGCCGGCGGACAGCACGGAAGCGAAGGGCACGAGCAAGGCGCCCGTACCTTTGGCCGTATACATGCTGCCGGAATTGGCGGCCGCATTTTTCGCCCCAAAGGTGTCGGCGACCAGGGCCGGGAAGATCGAGAAAATTTCGCCCCAGAACAGGAAGATCAGCGCCGCAAACGTGATGAACGCGTAGGGGTTGTGACCAAATTCCATCAGCCCCAGCAGGGCCAGCCCTTCACCCACGAAAACGATCATCATCGTGTTTTCACGCCCGATGCGGTCCGAAACGAAGCCGCACAGCGGTCGGGTGAATCCGTTGGCGAGGTTGTCGACCGACAGGGTCAGCGTGAGCAGCGGCAGCGTCACGATGCCAAACAGGCCCATGGGCAGGTTGGCCAGGCCAAAGTCCTTGGCGATCGGGCCGATCTGGGCCGTGGCCATCAGGCCACCGGCGGCCACGGCGACGAACAGCACATAGGTCAACCAGAACACCGGTGTGCGCAGCATTTCCGCCGTGCTGTAGTCCTTCTTGCTCGTGACGATGCGGCTGCTGGGCACCACGCCCTCGAGCAGCACCGGTTTGACCATGAACATGGCAATCACGAAGATGCTGATGCCTTGCAATACGCCGAAATCGAAAAACGCATCCTGATAGCCCGAGCTCTTGATCAGGCTGGCAATCGGGATCACGGTCAGTGCGGCGCCGGCACCGAATCCCGCGGCGGTCAGGCCTGCAGCCAGGCCCCGCTTGTCCGGAAACCACTTCAGCGCATTGCCGACACAAGTGCCATAGACACAGCCGGCGCCCAGGCCGGTGATCACCGCCGCGACATAAAGCGCCGACAGCGTCGTGGCGTAAGAATTCAGGATCCAGCCGGCGCCGGCCAGGACAGCGCCGACAGCAATGACCGGGCGCGGCCCGAACTTGTCAACCAGCCAGCCTTCGACCGGTACGAGCCAGGTCTCCACCACGACAAAGATCGAGAACGAGAGCTGGATGGCAGACAAGCCCCAGTGGTTCTTCGTCTCGATCGGATTGACAAAGAGCGTCCACCCATATTGCAGGTTGGCGATCATTGCCATGCAGGCGATGCCCAGCACCAGTTGCAGCCAGCGACTCGGCGTGGCGTTGCTGTTTGTACTCTTCGATGATATGTCTCTACTCACGAATAACTCCTCTTGTTGTGATTCATTGAAGACTCCGTCATGCTCAAAAAAGCAATTGAGCGTCCCCGGCTTCGGAAAGCGCCTTGCGTTCATCCGTGTCGCTTCACCTCATCGATGCCTGGCTGCTGGAGTCAGAGCGAATTTGGCCGTGCCGCGGTGGAAGATGTGATGTGGTGATCACTTACGCGCGGCTGTTTTTTTTGAAATCTTGATTTCGGTCAACTGTTTTGGTAACCGCTTGTCAAGGCTGCGTGAGGATCGTCAGGCATCGGTGCCGGAGTTTTTTTTGCCCGTCGCGGAACTTTTTCGACCAACAGGAAACGCTGCGCCACGGCACTGCGGCCGCAATGGGTGCGGAGGTCTTCGCGGTTGTAGAACACCGGCCGTGGCCCTGGGGTGCCGGAAGGGGCCCGCAGATGCCTTACAGTTGTCGCGACACATGTTTGCCAGGCCGTCGCCTGGAAAAAATGAACGGATGGATTCCCCCATGACTTCCCAATTTGACGATCAAGACGCCGTCCTCATCGCCGGGGGCGGTATTGCCGGCCTGGCGATGGCACTCACCTTGCACCAGATCGGTGTGAAATGCCGGGTGTTCGAAGCCGTGCAGGAGCTGCAACCCCTGGGCGTGGGCATCAACCTGCAGCCCAACGCCGTGCGCGAGCTCTACGACCTCGGTCTCGATGCCGCCGTGCTCGACACCATCGGCATCCAGGCCAGGGAGTGGGCGCTGGTGGGCCGCAACGGCAACGACGTGTATTCCGAGCCGCGCGGCCTGCTGGCCGGCTACAAGTGGCCGCAGTATTCGGTGCACCGCGGCCAACTGCAGATGCTGCTGCTGAATGAAGTCACCCGCCGCCTCGGGCCGGATGCCGTGCAGACCGGCTGCCGTGTCGCCGGCTACCGCCAGGACGCGCAGGGCGTGACGGCGCTGGTGGAGACGCACACCGGCGAGCGCCGCGAAGTGAAGGGCCGCCTGCTGATCGCCGCCGACGGCCTGCATTCCGCCGTGCGGGCCCAGATGCACCCGACCCAGCCGCCGATCCAGTGGGGCGGCGCCATCATGTGGCGCGGCACCACGCCGGGGGTGGCCATCCGCAGCGGCGCATCGTTCGTCGGCGTGGGCTCCTTGCGGCACCGGGTGGTGCTGTACCCGATCTCCCCGCCGGACCCGCAGACCGGCCTGTCCACCATCAACTGGATCGCCGAGATCACCGTCGACAACTCGGCCGGCTGGGGGCAGGGCGACTGGAACCGGCGCGTCAAGCTGGAAGACTTCATCCACCACTTCGAGGGCTGGAACTACGACTGGCTGGACGTGCCGGCCATGCTGCGCGGCGCCGCCGAGGTGTTCGAGTACCCGATGATCGACCGCGACCCGGTGCCGACCTGGGTGGACGGCCGCGTCGCCCTGATCGGCGACGCCGCGCACGTGATGTACCCGGTGGGGTCGAGCGGCGCGAGCCAGGGCATCGTGGACACCCGCGTGCTGGGCGCGGCCATGGTCCAGCACGGCGTCACTGCCCAGGCCCTGCAGGCCTATGACCAGAAGCTGTGCCAGGACATCTCGGCGCTGGTGCTGCGCAACCGCGGCTCCGGCCCCTTCGCCATCCTGGGGCTGGTGGACGAGCGCTGCGGCGGCGTCTTCGACAACATCGACGCCGTGGTGCCCAAGGCCGAGCGCGACGAGTTCATGGCCCGCTACAAGCAGGCCGCCGGCTTTGCCATCGAGGCGCTGAATGCGGCGCCGCCCATCATTGCGCCCGGGGCGCGGGTCCGGTAGGCGGGCACTTCTCAACCGTTCGCCCTGAGCTTGTCGAAGGGCTCTCCGTTTGAGCTTGGTTCTTGGGCTCTTCATCCCCGCTGTGGACAGGCTTCGACAGGCTCAGCCCGAACGGAAGGTATCGTGAATTACGAAAACGTCGCTAGGGCACGATGAACGTGCCCGGTGGCGCTGGTGCAGTAGTGCCGCGAAACCAGAACCTGCCTCAGAACGGCAGAGTGCTGGGCGTGGTCTGGATCGTGATGGTGCGCAGGTCGGTGAATTCGCTGATGGCGTATTTGCCGCCGAAGCGCCCGAAGCCGCTGTCCTTGATGCCGCCGAAGGGCAACTGCGGCTCGCTGCGCACGGTGGGTGCGTTGATATGGCACAGACCGCATTCCATCCGTTGCGCCACCTGCAGCGTGCGGGAGATGTCGCTGCCGAACACCGCACCTGCGAGTCCGTACGAGGTGTCGTTCGCGATGCGCACGGCCTCGTCCGCGTCGGCCACGCGCACGATGGCGGCGATCGGCCCGAAGGACTCGTCGCTGTAGACGTCCATGCCGGAGCGCACGCCGTCGAGCACCAGGGGACTGATGCGCGCGCCGTCGCGCCGCATGGGCGTCAGCAGGCGCGCGCCCTTGGCCACGGCATCGTCCACCAGCGCGACGACCCGCGCGGCCGCCTTCTCGCTGATGAGGCAGCCATTGAGCAGCGGCGAATTGCCGGCGGCAAGTCGATTGGCCTTGGCGGCCAGCGCCTCGGCAAAGCGGTCGGCGATCGGTGCCTCCACGACGACGCGTTCGGTCGACATGCAGATCTGCCCCTGGTTCAGGAATGCGCCGAAGGCCGCCGCGTTCACTGCCGCCTCGATGTCGGCATCCTTCAGCACCACGAGCGAGGCCTTGCCGCCCAGCTCCAGAAGCGCCGGCTTCAGGTGCTGCCCGGCGAGCGCGCCCACGATGCGGCCAATGCGGGTGGAGCCGGTGAAGTTGACGCGACGCACCGCCGGATGGGCAATCAGCGCCTCCATCATCTCCGGCGCCACCGCCGCCTCATGCGCGACGACATTCACCACCCCCGGCGCAAAGCCGGCATCCAGCATCAACTGGACCATCATGCGCTGCGTCTCCGGGCAGAATTCCGCGGCCTTGAGCACCACGGTGTTGCCGCAGGCCAGCGGCATGGCCAGCGCGCGAAAGCCCAGATGGATCGGCGCGTTCCACGGCGCAATGCCCAGCACCACTCCGGCCGGCACGCGCACCGTCATCGCCATGGAACCGGGCTGGTCCGACGGAATGGTCTCGCCACCCACCTGCGTGGTGAGCGCCGCCGTCTCCCGCAGCAGGCTGGCTGCGCCTTTCACATTGAACTGCGCCCAGGCCACCGAGGTGGCGGTCTCCCTCACCATGCACTCGACGAAGGCATCGGTGCGCTCGATCAGCAGGTCGGCTGTTTTGTGCAGCAATTCGCGGCGCTGCGAGGGGCCGGAGCGCGACCAGGTCTTGAAGGCCTCGGCCGCTGTGTCGACGACTTTCATGGCATCTGCCACGGTGCAGAACTTGGGAGTCATGTGCAGTCCTAGTGTTTGGCAATGCGAACGTGAAGCAGCGCACTGCGCCCCTGGTCCAGGGCGCCGATGCAGCGTTCGACGGCGGCTTGTGTGTCGGCGGGGTCGGACAGGTACTCGCCATGCGCTCCGGCGGCTTCGGCAATACGGGCGAAGTTCATCTCTGCGGGCAGGCGAGAAGCGAATTCCCCGGTCGCCCTGGCGTGCCCGCCGGGATACATGCGCAGCGTGGACTCCTTCACTGCGGACCAGCCGCTGTTGTCCAGAATGACCGTCAGGATGGGCAGCCCGTATTCCTGCGCCACGGCGAACACGGCGCTGGGGTTGCTCAGGTAGAAGGTGCCGTCGCCCACGATGTGCACCACGCGCCGCCCGGGGTCGGCCAGCTTCAGGCCCAGCGCCATGCCGGCCGAGTAGCCCAGCCCGCCACCGGGAGAGCCGAACAGCGTGCCGGGCATGTTGCGCGGGAACTGGTCGAAGACCACCAGCGCGTTGCGGATCGCCTCGTTGAGCACCACGTCATGCTCGGCCAGCGCGCGCTGCAGCGCGGCGCAGACGTGGGCCGGGTTGACCGCGCCGGGCGATCCCGGGGACTTTGCCGCAGCCTCGATCGCTGCCCGGCGCTTGGCTTGCTCATCGCGAAGCCTTGCCATGCGCTCGGCCGCGCGCCGTTCGTAGTCTGGCGTCGCAAGTGCCTTCACTGCACGTACGAGTTCCGCCAGCAGGAGCTCGCTGTCGCCCTCGATGCGCACGTCAGCCGGAAAGCCCCACATCGGCATGTCGCGCTTGACCGCGTCGATGTCGATCTGCGCCCACCAGGCGGCAGCGTTCACGCGGGTCGAATTCGGCAGCCATGGCACATCGATGTCCACCATCAGTCCCACGTCGGCCAGCTCCACGAAAGGCCCGGGCAGGTAGCCGCCGAAGCACGGGCTGTCGCGCCGGATGTTCAGGTGCGCCGGATTGAACTCGCAGACCCGCATGCCCGTCAGGCTGGCCAGTTCCTCGATCAAGGCCGGCGTCCTGGTGTTGCGGCCCGCGTAGGCGGTGACGAGCAAGGGGTTCTCGCTGGCAATCAGCTTCGCGGCGATCTGTCCGATCGCCTGCGGCTGGATGCCGGCCGCCTTGACGGGCGCATGCTGCGCCACCGGGAAGGCCTGCAGCTCCTGTGGCGGGCACGGCGCCGCCAGGGTCTCGCGCGGCAGCATCAGGTACACCGGCCCGGGCGGATCGCTCTGCATGACCGAGTGCGCGCGCGAGATCACCTCCTCGGCCATCGAGGGCCACGGCAGCGTGTACTCCCACTTGACATAGGGGCGCACCAGGCTGCCCTGGTCGAACGGCTCCTGGATGAAGTGCACGTAGGTGTCGCGTCCGCCCGGCACGCCGTTGAAGGTCGTGGCGGGCGCGCGTCCCGCCATCAGCAGCACCGGCACGCGCGCCCGGCACAGGTTGTGCAGGGCCATGGCCGAATTGGCCGTGCCGGCATCCACGTGCACCAGCGCGGCCTGCCCTCTGCCGGTGGCCACCGCATAGCCGCCCGCCATGTGGAGCGCGGTGTTCTCGTGCGGGCACAGGATCACCCTGGGCGCGGGCCGGCCCTCCTCCTGCCAGCGCGCCATCTCCTCGATCAGCGGCGCATGGTCGGTGCCCAGGTTGCAGAACAGGTATTCGATGCCGTGGTCGAGCAGGCTTTGCAGCAGGTAATGGGAAGCGGTTCGCATGGTGGGCATATCGGTCTTCGTCGCCGGCGCAGTGGCTCCCGGTTGTTCGGCTATTCCTTCGGAATCAGGTTGGCCGCCCGCGCGGCCGGCGCGAAAGCCTTTTGCTCGGCCACGATCCGCTGGCGCGCCGCGTCCGGATCGGCATAGCTGGCATCCTGGCCCAGCTTGGCGAACTCGTCGCGCATCGCCGGCGTGGCAAGCACCGTGTTCAAGGCCGTCGTCAGCTTCGTGACGATCTCGTGCGGCGTCTTTGCCGGCGCATACAGGCCCAGCCAGACCTCGAATTCGGCGCCGGGGTAGCCCGCCTCGGCCAGCGTGGGCACCTCGGGCATGAAGGGCGAGCGCTGGGGGGATGCCACGGCCAGCAGCCGCAGCGAGCCGCCCCGCAACTGGCCACCCAGCGGCCCCAGGTCGGCCATCATCATGATCACGCGGCCGCTCACCAGATCGGAAATCGCCGGGACGAAGCCGTTGTAGGGCGCGTGGATCATCTTCGCGCCAGCGCGCTGCAGGAGCATCTCGGCGCCCAGGTGCGACATGGAGCCGATGCCGTTGCTCGCGTAGCCCAGCGAACCGTCGCGCGTCTTCGGGTCCTCGAAGAGATCGCGCGCCGTCTTGTAGGGCAGCGCGCTCGACACCGCCAGGAAGAACGGCACGCGCGACACCTGGCCGATCGGGACAAAGTCGTTGAGCGGGTTGAAGGACAGTCTGGGCTGCGTGAGCGGCAGCAGCGTCATGGTGGATCCGCCCGAGAGCAGCAGCGTGTGCCCGTCCGGCGCCGAGCGCGCCACCGTCTCGGCCCCGATCACGGTGTTGCCGCCCGGCCGGGCCTCGACGATGAAGTTCTGTCCCAGGGCGCTGCCCAGGCCCTTGGCCACCAGCCGTGCCACCGCATCCACGCCGCCACCGGCCGCGTAGGGAATGATGATGCGCACAGGCTTGCCTGGATAGTCGGCCTGCGCGTGGCACAGGCCGGTTGTCGCGAAAAGAAATGCGGCGACGATGATGCGAGAAAAATGCATGCTACCTCCTGAAATGATATGAGGATGAGGCCCGGCGCCGGGCAGCGATCTGCCGGTCACCGGGCGGATGGCCGGACGCGCCTTCAGTCCACCGAGGCGCCCGATTCCCTGATCACGCGCGCCCACTTCACCGCTTCGGACTTCATCAGCGCCGACATCTCCTCCGGCGTGCTGGGCAGCGGCTCCAGGCCGGCGGCGGCGAAGCGCTCGCGCACCTCGGGCGAACGCAGCACGGCGGTGATCTCGGCGTTCAGCCGCTGCACGATGGGTGCCGGTGTCGCCGCCGGGGCGAGTATCCCGAACCAGCCCGCGGCGTCGTAGCCCGGCAGGCCAGATTCGTTGAGCGAGGGGATGTCCGGTGCCAGCGGCGAGCGCTCCTTGCCCAGCACGCCCACGGCCTTCACGCGGCCCGACTTGATCTGGGCCGCCGCGGTCGTGATGTCGGCAATCGCCAGCTGCGTCTCGCCGCCCATCACGGCGATGAGCGCCGGGCCGCTGCCGCGGTAGGGGATGTGGACGATGCTCACATGCCCCATGGACTTCAGCAGTTCGCCCGAGAGGTGCATGGCTGTGCCGTTGCCGCCCGAGGCATAGCTCAGGTGGCCGGGCTGCGACTTGGCGAGCTTGAGCAGATCGCCGACGTTGGCGATGGGCAGCGAGGGACTGGCCAGCAGCACGAACGGACTGGAGCCGAAAAGCGTGATGGGTGCGAAATCGCGCGTCGGGTCGTAGGGCAGTTGCTTGTACAGGCTGGGGTTGGCCGTCAGGCCGCCCGCGGAGGCCAGCACGATGGTGTAGCCGTCGGCAGGCGCCTTGGCCACCAGGTCGAGGCCGACGCCGCCGCCCGCGCCGGGGCGGTTGTCCACCACCACCGGCTGCCCGAGCCGCTCGGCCAGGCGCGGCGCCACGATGCGCGCGGAAGCATCGCTGCTGCCGCCGGGCGGGAAGGTGACCACCAGACGGATCGGCTTGGTCGGCCAGTTGCCTTGCGCCAGCGCCAGCGGCGCCAGGGCCGCCAGCAGCAGGCCCAGAGAGAGTCGTCGAATCAAGGGCATGTGGTTCTCCTTATCGCAGGTCAGGGGACATGGCTTACAGGCGGAAGATGCGTTCCGCGTTGCTCTGGAAGAACATTTTCTTCTGCTCCGCGCTGAGCGGCAGCGCGTCCATGGCCGTCACTTCCTCGGCCACGTACTGGTAGGGATAGTCCATGGCGTACATCACGCGGTCATGGCCCATCTGCTGCTGCACGAAGGTGATGGCCGGCTCCCAGGCCATGCCGCTGGTCGTGTAGTAGAAGTTCTCGCGCAGGTAGTCGCTCGGCTTGCGCTTGAGCGGCTGCGCGCCCGCGCTGCGGCCCGAGCGCACGATGCCCGCGTGCATGAAGTCGATGCGGTAGAGCCAGAACGGCAGGCCTTCGCCCAGGTGGCCCAGCACGATCTTGAGCTTGGGGAAGCGGTCGAACAGGCCGCTGACGATCAGGCGCAGCGCGTGCAGGCCCGTCTCGGCCTGGAAGCCGTAGATGGCCGCGTCCAGGCAGCGCGGCAGGAAAGGCTGCACCATCTGGGGCGAGGGCGTGTTGGGGTGGATGTACAGCGGCACGTCCAGCGCCTCGCAGGCCTCGAAGATGGGCCAGAAGAACTCGTCGTCCATGTAGCGGCCCTGGGTGTGCGAATTCACCAGGGCGCCCTTGAGGCCCAGGCGCTTCACCGCACGTTCGATCTCGGCCGCCGCGGCCTGTGGCGCGTTCGGCGCGAAGGCGGCCAGGCCGCTGAAGCGGTCCGGGTGGCGCGCAATCGTCTCGGCCAGCTGGTCGTTGCTGCTGGTGGCCAGGGCACAGGCATCGCCGGGCTCGAACAGTTGCACGCCCGGACAGGTCAGCATCAGCAGCTGCATGTCGATGCCCGTGGCGTCCATGTCGGCCAGGCGGCGCGCGTCCATGTCCTGGATGCGCTCGAACAGGTCGCGTGCCCGCGGCGACTGGCTGCGCCCGAAAAAGCCCCACAGGCTCTGGAAGCCCGGGTCGCCGTGGTCGCCGCGCTCCAGCAGCGCCTGGTAGCGCTCCATCAGCTCCTTGGTGATCCAGGCTTCCTCGGTGGCAATGCGCCGGTATCCGCGGCTTTGGGCGGTTTCCATCGATACGTCTCCTCGTTGTGGTTGCTTCAGGCTGCATTCAACCGCAGGCCGATTCATCTGTAAATCGAAAAATTGAGAATCACTCATAAAATGACTGCATGAATCAGGCCTACCTCCCCACGGTGCGCCAGCTGCAGGCCTTCATGGCCGTGTACCGGCTGCGCAAGCTCGGCGCCGCGGCGTCGCAGCTCTTCATCACGCAGTCGGCCGTGAGCGTGCTCATCCGCAAGCTGGAGGAGGGGCTGGGCGTGCGCCTGTTCGAGCGCACCACCCGCTCGCTGCAACCCACCGAGGCCGCGCACGAGGCTACGGTGATCGCCGAGCGCGTCCTGCGCGATCTCGACACGCTCTGCGCCGGCTGCCGCGACGCGCGCGACCTGCGGCGCGGCCAGGTGTCGCTGGCCATCACGCCCACCCTGGCCTCCATGCTGCTGCCGGCGGCCGTGCACGCCTTTGCCCAGGAGCACCCAGGCATCCAGATCCACGTCAACGATTGCGCGCCCGACCAGTTCCTCACCCGCATCGTGGGCGAACAGGTGGATTTCGGCATCGGCACGCCCGAGCACGCGGGCGACGAGGTGCAGCAGCAGACCCTGCTGCGCGACCACCTGGCCGTGGTCTGCTCTCCCGAGCATCCGCTCGCGCGGCTGGCCAAGGTGCGCTGGGCCGACCTGGCCAGCCATCCGGTGATCGCCGGGCGCCCGGGCTACGGCGTGCGCCGCCTGGTCGATCTCTCGGCCGCCAAGGCGGGCGTGGAGCTGCGCGTGGCCAGCGAAGTGTCGTTCCAGTCCACCGCCTTGTGGTTGACCGACTGCGGCACGGCCGTCTCCATCATGCCCACCGCCTATGCCAGGCAATCGGCCTACAGCCGGCTGGTGGTCAAGACGCTGCACGAGCCGCGCGTGCCGCGGGACGTGTACGTCGTCACCAAGCGCGGGCGCCACCTGTCGCCGGCGTGCGAGGCCTTCCTGAGCACGCTGCGCAAGACGATGAAGGGCGCGCGCTGAGCGCTGCTCTGCAGCGCCGCCCATCATTGCGCCCGGGGCACGGGTCCGGTAGGCGGGAGCTTCACGTTTCGTCTAGGGCACGATGACGGTGCCCGGCGGCGCGGCGTCCAGTGCCTGCGCCAGCACGTCGCTGTGCAGGATCAAGGCGGGCCGCCCAGTCGCCGTGACATAGGCCAGCGCGCTCTCCACCTTGGGCGCCATCGAGCCGGCCCCCAGCACGCCCGCTGCCAGCAGTTCCCGCGCCTGGCGCACGCTCAAACGCGGCCGCAGGCGCGCCTGGGCCGTGCCGTGCGCGTCCTCCACCCCCGCCACATTGGTTGCGAACACCAGCATTCGCGCGTCGAAGGCGATGGCCAGCCGGGCCGCGATCCAGTCCTTGTCGATCACGCCGGCTTGGGGCCGCGAGCCCTGCGCCGTGCGCGCCAGCGCAATCCCGCCACCGCCGCCGGCGATCACGTGCTGCTCGCGCAGCAGGGTGGCGATGGCCCGCTCTTCGACGATGGCCAGCGGGTGCGGCGAGGCCACGGTGCGGCGCCAGCCGCCGGCGAGATGCACGGCCGGCCCACTGGCCGGGCGCGCGCGCAGCAGCGGCCCGATCGGCTTGGTCGGGTTGTTAAAGGCCGGGTCGGCCGGATCGACCAGGGCCCGGGTCACCACGGCGACCGTGGGCGTAGCGCTCATCTGCTCCAGCGCCTCCGCCAGCAGGTAGCCGAGTTCGCCCTGGGTTTGCGCCACGTGGATGTCGAGGTTGCCGGTGTCGGCCGCGCTGCCCAGCAGGCGGCCGACCTGCGGGCCGTTGCCGTGCACGATGAGCAGGCGGCGTCCCCCGGCGCCCAGGGCCGCGAGGCTGCGCGCGGCGCTGGCCGCGGCGGCGCGCTCCCTCGCGTAGCCCTGATCGCCGGCGGGCGGGCTCAGCGCATTGCCGCCGAGCGCGATCACCAGCAGCCCGGGCGTCATGGTGGGTTCAGCGCGCGGCGGCATCGAGGCGCTGGCCCACCAGGGCCGCCAGGGTCGGTGTG
>Ga0210129_1000038_pt1 | contig 34144 bp, 30 predicted proteins | sample WestPond_Cattail_2_FD_185582 | JGI IMG/M metagenome (GOLD analysis project Ga0210129, IMG submission 185582) | Wetland microbial communities from the San Francisco Bay, California, USA, that impact long-term carbon sequestration -... | ecosystem: Environmental > Aquatic > Marine > Wetlands ... | reverse complement strand
AAAAGTTAAATATTCAAATCCAATTTTATCGCAAACAACTTTAATCGACTGCAAATCAATCGATAAAGTCTAACTACGCGGAAATTGGGACGTTTACGATACAAAACGGTCTACTGAACACCTCATGTCTTCAGGGTGTCAGTCGATGCGGCCAATGGTGATAGGCCTTCTGAAGGATGAATAGAACTTTATTATTATTGTAATATAGAGATGGACACGGCTAAAAACGAATATCATTCATTTTTTGGACTATTAACAGTGATGAATCTTTCAGTAGTAGTAAAATAATAATAAAACTGGTTTAAAATATTATCAAAAAGTTTTGATAATCAAGAAAGTATATATAATTTTGCCCCCGCTTAGCAAAAAATCCAAGCGAATTAACAACTTATTAATATATAAAGAATGATTATAGTACCAGTAAAAGAAGGCGAAAACATCGAGAAAGCGCTGAAAAAATTTAAAAGAAAATTTGAAAAAACAGGTGTCGTTAAAGAGCTGAGAAGCAGACAACAGTTTGACAAACCGTCTGTACTTAAAAGATTGGAAAAAGAACATGCTGTATATGTTCAAAAGCTTCAAAGAGCTGAGGAGTAAAAAATATTACTTTTTCTTTTGATTAATTGATTTTTTTATCATATATTCGTGCCTATAAAATTGACGCGGATGATAGAGGTAATTAATTCATTTCTTATATACCTGAAGTCTGAAAAGAACTATTCAGATAAGACAGTCATTAATTATGAATCTGATTTGGATGAATTCGTAAAATTCCATACAAATCAGACTCATAATTTTGATGTCGTTAAAGTCGATGAAGAGGATATCCGTCTCTGGGTTATCAATCTGATGGAAAACCATCTGAAAGAAACATCGGTTAACCGTAAATTAAGTTGCTTGCGCTCTTTTTATAAATACCTATTATATAAAGGTATAATATCTAAAGATCCTACGCGAAGAATAGTAGGTCCGAAAAGAAAAAAAGCGTTACCCGTATTTATTAAGGTTGAAGATATGAAGAAAGTCCTTTCAAAAGATAATTTTGAAGAAGGATATAAAGGCGTGCGCGACCATACGGTAATTGATATGTTTTATGAAACCGGCATGCGTCTTTCGGAATTGATGAATTTAAGGAATGAAGATATTGATATGATATCAATGAAAATCAAAGTTACGGGTAAACGTAATAAACAAAGATACATACCGTTCGGCCAAACGCTCAAAGATGAAATTGAAGAATATATTATTTCAAGGAACAAAAACATCGAGGCGAAATGCAATGCGTTTTTCCTGCGAGAGAACGGTTTGGCCTTATATCCGAATCTTATATACAATATTGTAAAGCAACATTTGTCGAAAGTGGTGTCGATAAAGAAAAAAAGTCCTCACGTGTTGAGACATACTTTTGCGACAGCAATGCTTAACAACGAAGCAAGCCTGAGTGCTGTGAAAGATCTGTTGGGACATGAAAGATTGTCGACAACCGAGATATATACGCACACCACTTTTGAAGAACTAAGAAAAAATTATAAACGCGCTCATCCAAGAGCCTAAAAAAGGAGGTAATTATGCAAGTAAGAATCCAATCAATCCATTTCAACGTATCGTCGCAATTGGAAAGTTTTATCCAAAAAAAAGTAAGTAAGTTGGAATTGTTTTTCGACGACATAAAAAAAGTAGAGGTATTATTAAAAGTGGTAAAACCGGAAACGGCAGAAAATAAAAATGTAAGTATAAAGATAACAATACCTAGCGGAGAACTTTTTGCAGAAAAAGTGAAAGACTCCTTTGAGGAGGCAACAGCCGAATGTACCGAAGCTTTGAAGATACAATTACAGAAATTCAAAGAAAAACAACGGAATAAATAAAAAAAAGATAGAATAACTTTGCAGTTATAAAATAATTGTCTACATTTGCAGCCGTTTCGCCACGAAACCAAAAAGTGAATGACGAAACGGTTGTAACAATGCCTCTTTAGCTCAGTTGGCTAGAGCACGTGATTTGTAATCTCGGGGTCGTTGGTTCAAATCCGACAAGAGGCTCAAAAGGGCAAATACCAGAGTGGCCAAATGGGGCAGACTGTAAATCTGCTGGCTTTCGCCTTCGGTGGTTCGAATCCATCTTTGCCCACAATAACAAAGCAACCGCGGAAGTAGCTCAGTTGATAGAGCATTAGCCTTCCAAGCTGAGGGTCGCGGGTTTGAGTCCCGTCTTCCGCTCAAAGTTGCTGTTATAGCTCAGTGGTAGAGCACTTCCTTGGTAAGGAAGAGGTCCCGGGTTCAAGTCCCGGTAACAGCTCATATAAACTTGAAGCTGATTATTAATTAAATAAATAAAGTAACGCTATGGCTAAAGAAAAGTTTGAACGTACCAAGCCGCATGTAAATATTGGTACAATCGGTCACGTAGATCACGGTAAGACTACTCTTACCGCAGCTATTACTAAAGTATTGGCAGAAAAAGGTTTCAGTAGAAATGATGAAATAAAGTCATTTGATCAAATTGACAACGCTCCTGAAGAGAAAGAGCGTGGTATTACAATCAATACCGCTCACGTTGAATATGAAACTGCAAATCGTCACTACGCTCACGTTGACTGTCCGGGACACGCCGATTATGTAAAGAATATGGTAACCGGTGCCGCTCAAATGGATGGTGCAATCTTGGTAGTTGCCGCTACTGATGGTCCTATGCCTCAAACAAATGAGCACGTTTTGTTGGCTCGTCAGGTAAACGTTCCTAAATTGGTAGTATTCCTTAACAAGTGCGATATGGTTGACGATGAAGAGATGCTTGAACTTGTTGAAATGGAAGTACGTGAATTACTTACAAAATATGAATATGATGGTGATAACACTCCTATCATCCGCGGTTCTGCACTTGGCGCTTTGAATGGCGTTGAAAAATGGGTAGACAAGGTTATGGAGTTGATGGATGCTGTTGATACTTGGATTCCACTGCCTCCGCGTGATGTTGATAAACCATTCTTGATGCCGGTTGAAGACGTGTTCTCAATCACAGGTCGTGGTACTGTTGCCACAGGTCGTATCGAGACCGGTAAAGTAAAAATAGGCGACGAAATTCAAATCATCGGTCTTGGTGAAGATAAGAAATGTGTTGTAACAGGTGTCGAAATGTTCCGCAAGATTCTTGATGAAGGTGAAGCCGGTGATAATGTAGGTTTGTTGTTGCGCGGTGTTGAAAAGACAGATATCAAGCGTGGTATGGTACTTTGCCATCCGGGACAAATAACCCCTCACAAAGGATTTGCTGCTTCAGTTTATATATTGAAGAAAGAAGAAGGTGGTCGTCATACTCCGTTCCATAACAAGTATCGTCCACAATTCTACCTCCGTACAATGGATTGTACAGGTGAAATCACTCTTCCTGAAGGAACTGAAATGGTAATGCCTGGTGATAACGTTCATTTGAAAGTAGAATTAATCTACCCGGTTGCATTGAATGTAGGTTTACGTTTCGCTATCCGCGAAGGTGGACGTACGGTAGGTGCAGGTCAGATTACCGAAATTTTTGACTAATAGATATATAGATCAGTTCTACAATCTAAAGTAGAACTGATTTTTTACGGAAGTAGCTCAGTTGGTAGAGTACCGGTCTCCAAAACCGGTTGTCGGGAGTTCGAGCCTCTCCTTCCGTGCTAAATGCAATAAAGATGATAAAGAGAATAGTCAAGTATTGTAAGGAGGCAAGTGATGAATTGTTACACAAGGTTACTTGGCCGACACGGAGAGAACTGACAAATAGTGCAATTGTTGTATTAGAAGCTTCCCTTCTGATTGCATTAGTTGTGTTTGTAATGGACAAATGTTTCCAGACAATAATGGAAGGTTTTATTTATCCTCATTAATTTTTAGTTGAAATGACGGATTCAGATAGAAAATGGTACGTGTTGCGTGCCGTAAGCGGCAAGGAAGTTAAAGTAAAGGAGTATCTTGATGCATGCATTAAAAGAGACCCTAACTTGGCTAAATTTGTTTCTCAAGTCCTTATTCCAACTGAGAAAGTTTACCAGGTTCGCAACGGTAAGAGGATATTGAAAGAGAGAAATTATCTCCCTGGGTATGTCTTAATCGAAGCAAAATTGGTAGGTGAAGTTATCGAAGAGCTGGTAACGGCTCCCAATGTGATTAACTTCTTAGGAGGACAAAAAAATCCTACACCGGTAAAACAGGCTGATGTTAACCGTATCTTAGGTAACGCTGAAGAAATACAAGAGAGTGAAGAAGAGTTTTCCGTTCCATACGTAGTTGGTGAGACGGTTAAAGTCAACGAAGGACCATTCTCTGGTTTTAGCGGCGTAATCGAGGATGTTAACAATGAAAAGAAAAAGCTTAAGGTTATGGTTAAGATTTTTGGACGTAAAACTCCTCTCGAATTAGGCTTTATGCAGGTTGTGAAAGAGTAATATTAGTTACGTAGTATCACCCTAATATTAATTTATTAAATTAGAAAAGATGGCAAAAGAAGTTGCAGGATTAATCAAATTGCAGATTAAAGGTGGTGCGGCAAATCCATCACCGCCAGTAGGTCCGGCATTAGGATCTAAGGGTATAAACATAATGGAATTTTGCAAAGCGTTTAATGCCAAAACTCAAGACAAGGCCGGTAAAATATTACCGGTAATTATCACGTATTATACTGATAAGTCGTTTGATTTTGTTGTAAAAACTCCTCCTGTAGCTGTACAGTTGTTGGGTGCTGCTAAACTTAAAAGCGGTTCGGCCGAGCCAAACCGTAAAAAAGTGGCTGTACTTACATGGGACCAAATCAAAACAATTGCAACGGATAAGATGCAAGATTTGAATTGCTTCACTGTTGAAAGTGCAATGAAATTGGTTGCAGGTACGGCGAGAAGTATGGGAATTACAGTTAAAGGTGATTTCCCCGAAAATAAATAAACTTCAATGTAATGGGAAAACTGACAAAAAATCAAAAGTTGTCTGCCTCTAAAATTGAAGCAGGGAAAGCATATACATTAAAAGAAGCTTCTGAATTGGTTAAGGATATTACCACTACTAAATTCGATGCTTCTGTAGATATTGCTGTACGTTTAGGTATCGATCCACGTAAATCTAACCAAATGGTTAGAGGCGTTGTTTCTCTTCCTCATGGAACTGGCAAACAAGTGAGTGTATTGGTATTGTGTACAAGTGAGGCTGAAGCTGCTGCTAAAGAAGCAGGAGCTGATTATGTTGGTCTTGACGAGTATATCGACAAGATTAAAGGAGGATGGACAGATGTTGATGTTATCATCACTATGCCTTCAATAATGGGTAAAATAGGTGCTCTGGGACGTATCCTCGGCCCGAGAGGCTTGATGCCTAACCCAAAAAGTGGTACTGTGACTATGGATGTTGCTAAGGCCGTAAAAGAAGTAAAACAAGGAAAGATTGACTTTAAAGTCGATAAAACCGGTATTATTCATACTTCGGTTGGTAAGGTTTCATTTAGTGCTGATCAAATTTGCGATAACGCTCGTGAGTTTATCTCTGCTATAATAAAGCTGAAACCGAGCACTGCCAAAGGTACATACATCAAAAGCCTTTTTCTTTCAAGTACGATGAGTCGTGGCATTAAAATCGACACGAAATCAATTGACAAAATTTAAAGGATGAAATCATGAAAAAGGAAGACAAGATCGCAGCAATTGAAAAGATAACCGAAACGGTTAATAAATATGCTCATTTCTATCTGATAGATTTTTCAACAATGGATGCAGCTTCAACAAGTTCTCTGAGAAGAAAATGTTTTGAATCCGAGATAAAGTTGATGGTTGTAAAGAATTCATTGCTGCACAAAGTATTGGATAAAAAAGAAGGAGATTTTTCTCCTTTGGATGCAGCATTAAAAGGTTCTACGGCTATTATGTTTAGCGACACGGGCAACAAGCCTGCCAAATTATTAAAGGAAGTTGCTAAAGATGGTGTACCGGCCTTAAAAGGTGCTTATGTTGAAGAAAGTTTCTATATTGGAGCTGACCAACTTGATGCTTTGTGTAATATCAAAAGTAAAGACGAACTTGTTGCCGATCTTATTGCTTTGTTGCAATCTCCGGCAAAAAACCTTGTCTCAGCTTTGCAATCAGGTGGCAATTCCATTCATGGAATTTTAGAGGCTATAAGTGAAAAAAATAAATAACAATCAGTAAAATAAACATTAAATTCATACGAAAATGGCAGATTTGAAAGCTATTGCAGAACAATTAGTTAACTTAACAGTAAAAGAGGTAAGTGAACTTACAACAATTCTTAAAGACGAATATGGCATTGAGCCTGCTGCTGCAGCTGTTGCTGTTGCTGCCGGTCCTGCTGCGGGTGCAGCCGCTGAAGAAAAAACATCTTTTGATGTAATTCTGAAAGCTGCCGGTACTGCTAAACTTCAAGTAGTTAAAGCAGTTAAAGAGCAATGCGGACTTGGCCTTAAAGAGGCTAAAGATTTAGTTGATGCTGCTCCTAAAGCAATAAAAGAAGGACTTTCTAAAGAAGATGCAGAAGCATTGAAAAAAGCATTAGAAGACGCTGGAGCAGAAGTTGAACTTAAATAAGATTAACCTAATATAAGGTAACTCGGTTAGGAATCCTCCAAGCATGGATTCTTAACCTTTTTGTGTCTATATTTATTTCAAATTCACCAAATTCATTATCAGATGTCTTCAAATACCAATAATCAAAGAATTAATTTTTCTTCCACAAAAATCCCAATGGATTTTCCTGACTTTTTGGAAGTGCAATTGAAGTCATTCAAAGACTTTCTACAAATCGATACACCACCAGAAAAAAGGGCAAAAGAAGGGTTGTACAAAGTGTTTGCCGAAAATTTCCCAATTGCAGATACCAGAAACAACTTTGTGCTTGAATTTTTGGATTACTATATCGATCCGCCGCGTTATTCTATTGACGAATGCATTGAAAGAGGACTAACATATAGCGTACCGTTAAAAGCGAAATTAAAACTTTATTGCACTGATCCTGATCATGAGGATTTTGCAACGGTTATTCAAGATGTGTTCTTAGGGAGTATTCCTTATATGACACGTCAGGCTACATTCGTCATCAATGGTGCCGAACGTGTAGTCGTATCGCAACTTCATAGATCTCCCGGTGTATTCTTCGGACAAAGCGTCCATGCAAATGGAACAAAATTGTATTCGGCCCGTATCATTCCGTTCAAAGGTTCGTGGATAGAATTTGCAACTGATATTAATAATGTCATGTATGCATATATTGACCGAAAGAAAAAATTACCTGTAACCACCTTGTTACGTGCTATCGGATTTGAAACTGATAAGAATATTCTCGAAATATTCAATTTGGCTGAAGATGTTAAGGTTAGCAAGGAAAATCTTGAAAATGTTATCGGTCGCAAACTCGCCGCAAGAGTTCTGAAAACATGGAATGAAGATTTTGTTGATGAAGATACGGGTGAAGTCGTAACTATCGAACGTAACGAAGTAATTATAGACCGTGAAACAGTAATTGAGGAAGAACAGATAAATCAGATTCTGGAATCGGGAGTAGAAAATATTCTCGTTCATAAGGATGATCCTACTCTATCTGATTATTCAATCATCTATAACACCTTGCAAAAGGATCCTAGTAACTCTGAAAAAGAGGCTGTACTTTATATTTATCGCCAATTAAGAAATGCGGATCCAGCCGACGACAACAGTGCAAGAGAAGTAATTAATAATTTGTTCTTCTCTGAAAAAAGATATGATCTTGGCGAAGTAGGTCGTTATAGAATAAATAGAAAGTTGGGCTTGACAACCAGTATGGATGTCAAAGTTCTGACAAAAGAAGATATTATCGAGATTATCAAATATCTAATCGAATTAATCAACTCAAAAGCTGATGTTGACGACATCGATCATTTAAGCAACCGCCGTGTTAGAACGGTCGGCGAACAATTGTCAAACCAATTTGCCATCGGCTTGGCCAGAATGGCAAGGACTATTCGTGAGAGAATGAATGTCAGGGACAATGAGGTGTTTACCCCTATTGATTTGATTAATGCAAAGACAATCTCGTCCGTAATTAATACATTTTTCGGTACTAATGCCTTATCGCAGTTTATGGACCAAACCAATCCTTTGGCTGAAATAACCCATAAGCGTCGTATGTCTGCATTGGGCCCGGGTGGTTTAACGCGTGATAGAGCCGGGTTCGAAGTACGTGATGTTCACTATACTCACTACGGCCGTCTGTGTCCTATTGAAACACCTGAAGGACCGAACATCGGTTTGATATCGTCATTATGTATATTCGCTAAAATCAACGACTTAGGATTTATAGAAACTCCTTATCGTAAAGTACATAACAGTGTTGTTGAAAAAGATGACCAGGGAATAGTTTACTTGACGGCTGAAGAAGAGGAAGGTAAAATTATTGCTCAGGGTAACAGTGAGTTGGATAATAAAGGAAAGTTTGTCCAATCTCATATTAAATCACGTCAAGACGCTGATTTCCCTGTGGTATCTCCTGAAGAAGTAGATTTGATGGATGTAGCGCCGCAACAAATTTCATCGGTGGCTGCTGCCATGATTCCATTCTTGGAGCATGATGATGCCAACCGTGCATTGATGGGGTCCAACATGATGCGCCAAGCCGTACCTTTACTTAGAACGGAGGCTCCAATTGTCGGCACTGGAATAGAAAAACAATTGGCATATGATTCGCGTACACAAATCACGGCTGAAGGTGAAGGTGTTGTCGAATTTGTTGATGCTACTACTATTAAAATAAGGTATGACAGAACTGAGGATGAAGAATTCGTAAGCTTCGACGGTGCATTAAAAGAATATAACATTCCTAAATTCCGTAAGACGAATCAAAGCATGACGGTAGATTTACGTCCTACATGCTCTAAAGGTCAACGCGTGAAGAAGGGCGATGTACTTACCGAAGGTTATTCTACCGCTGATGGAGAAATAGCATTAGGTAAAAATCTATTGGTTGCTTATATCCCTTGGAAAGGATATAACTATGAGGATGCTATCGTTTTGAATGAAAGGGCTGTAAGAGAAGATTTGCTTACTTCTGTTCATGTCGATGAATACTCATTGGAAGTTCGTGAAACTAAGCGTGGTGTTGAGGAATTGACATCTGATATTCCAAACGTAAGTGAAGAGGCAACCAAAGACTTGGATGAGAATGGTATCGTACGTATTGGTGCAAGAATAGAACCGGGCGATATTATGATCGGTAAGATTACTCCTAAAGGTGAATCCGATCCTTCTCCGGAAGAGAAACTTCTTAGAGCCATATTCGGTGATAAGGCCGGAGATGTGAAAGATGCTTCATTGAAGGCGTCGCCTTCATTGCGAGGTGTGGTTATCGGTAAGAGATTGTTCTCTCGTGTTGTTAAAACACGTAGTTCAAAGGCTGCCGATAAAGCGATACTTCAAAAAATGGATGAAGATTTCGAAGAGCAAACTACTAATTTGAAAAAAGAATTGGTTGATAAATTGCTTAAACTTACTGATGGTAAAACATCTCAAGGTGTTAAGGATTACATTGGAACTGATGTAATAGCCAAAGGTGCTCAATTTACAGTCGGTACTCTTATGAACTTGGACTACGAATCCATTCAGGTAGCAAAGTGGACAAATGAACAACACAAAAATGATTTGATTCACCAAGTCATTATGAATTACCTGAAGAAATTTAAAGAATGCGATGCTGAATTGAAGCGTAAGAAATTTGCAATTACCATAGGTGATGAATTGCCTTCCGGAATTCTGCAAATGGCTAAAGTATATATCGCCAAGAAACGTAAGATCGGTGTCGGTGATAAGATGGCCGGACGTCATGGTAACAAAGGTATCGTTTCAAAAGTCGTCAGACAGGAAGATATGCCTTTCCTTGCGGACGGTACCCCTGTAGATATTGTGCTTAACCCGTTGGGTGTACCTTCACGTATGAACCTCGGACAGGTGTTCGAAGCTGTACTTGGAGCTGCCGGTAAGAAATTGGGTCTAAAATTCGCTACTCCTATTTTTGATGGTGCATCGCTTGACGACATAACAAAATGGACAGACAAGGCAGGACTTCCACGTTTCGGTAAGACATATATATATGATGGCGGTACCGGTGAAAGATTCGACCAACCTGCAACAGTCGGCGTAACATACATGTTGAAACTTGGACACATGGTCGAAGATAAAATGCATGCACGTTCAATAGGTCCATACTCATTAATTACTCAACAGCCTTTAGGTGGTAAAGCACAATTCGGTGGACAACGTTTCGGAGAAATGGAGGTATGGGCTCTTGAAGCCTTTGGTGCTGCCCATGTTCTTCAGGAAATTCTAACAATAAAATCAGATGATGTTACCGGACGTTCAAAAGCTTATGAAGCTATTGTAAAAGGTGAGCCGATGCCTACCCCTGGTATACCCGAATCATTAAACGTGCTGTTGCACGAACTTGCCGGTTTGGGATTAAGCATACATCTTGAGTAATTTAATTTTTATTGATAACGCTTTGTAATATAAAAGAATATGGCATTTAGGAAAGATAATAAAATAAAGAGTAATTTTACGAAAATTTCGATAGGATTGGCTTCTCCGGAAGAAATCCTTGAAAACTCTTATGGTGAGGTATTAAAACCCGAAACCATTAATTATCGTACATATAAACCTGAACGCGATGGCCTTTTCTGTGAACGAATATTCGGTCCTGTAAAAGATTATGAATGTCATTGCGGTAAATATAAAAGAATCCGTTACAAAGGTATCGTTTGTGATCGATGCGGCGTAGAAGTAACTGAAAAGAAAGTTAGACGTGAAAGAATGGGACATATTCAATTGGTCGTTCCGGTAGCTCATATCTGGTATTTTCGTTCACTTCCCAACAAAATAGGTTATCTATTGGGGTTGGCTACAAAGAAGTTGGATTCGATCATTTATTATGAACGCTACGTAGTTATACAACCGGGCATTAAAGAGAAGGATGATGTAAAGGTTTATGACTTGCTGTCTGAAGAAGAGTATCTAAATATATTGGATACACTTCCTAAGGAGAATCAATTCTTGGATGATACTGATCCTAAAAAGTTTATTGCCAAGATGGGTGCTGAAGCTATTTATGATTTACTCTGCAGACTTGATTTGGATAGTCTTTCATACGAGCTTCGCCACAAAGCAAGTAACGATTCTTCACAACAAAGAAAGAATGAAGCGTTGAAACGTTTACAGGTCGTTGAATCTTTCAGAGCATCCAGAGGTCGTAACAAACCTGAATGGATGATTATGAAAATCATACCTGTCATACCTCCTGAACTGAGACCTTTGGTTCCGTTGGATGGTGGACGTTTTGCTACATCCGATTTAAATGATTTGTATCGTAGAGTCATTATACGTAATAACCGTTTGAAGAGATTAATAGAAATCAAAGCTCCCGAAGTCATTCTGAGGAATGAAAAGCGTATGCTACAGGAAGCAGTTGATTCTCTGTTTGATAACTCAAGAAAATCAAGCGCTGTCAAGACTGATTCAAACAGACCTTTGAAATCCTTATCCGATAGTTTAAAAGGTAAACAAGGTCGTTTCCGTCAGAACTTGTTAGGTAAACGTGTCGACTATTCTGCTCGTTCGGTGATCGTTGTAGGTCCTGAATTGAAAATGGGTGAATGCGGTATTCCTAAGTTAATGGCGGCAGAGCTTTATAAACCGTTTATCATTCGTAAATTGATTGAGCGCGGTATCGTTAAGACTGTAAAATCGGCTAAAAAGATTATAGATAAGAAAGATTCTGTAATATGGGATATTCTTGAATATGTAATGAAAGGACACCCTGTATTGTTGAACCGTGCTCCGACGTTGCACCGTTTGGGTATTCAAGCTTTTCAACCGATAATGATTGAAGGTAAGGCTATTCAACTTCATCCGTTGGCATGTACAGCTTTCAATGCCGATTTCGATGGTGACCAGATGGCGGTTCACTTGCCATTAAGTAATGAGGCTGTGCTGGAAGCTCAACTATTGATGTTGGAAGCACACAATATTTTGAACCCTGCAAACGGTGCTCCTATTACAGTACCTTCGCAGGATATGGTATTGGGCTTGTACTATATTACAAAGCTCAGAAAAGGAGCCAAAGGTGAAGGGTATACGTTCTATGGTCCTGAAGAAGCTATTATTGCTTATAACGAAGGCGCTGTAGACATACATGCCATTATTAATGTAAAAGTTAAGGATGTAGATGAAAACGGTAATCCTGTTGTAGTATTGAAAAAGGAGACTTCCGTAGGTCGTATAATAGTCAACCAAATAGTTCCTGATAGAGTAGGTTATGTAAACTGCATCATTTCCAAGAAATCACTCCGTGATATTATTAGCGATGTTATTAAGAAATGTGGTGTTGCCGAAACTTGCGATTTCCTTGATGGAATTAAGAACTTAGGTTATTATATGGCGTTCAAAGGTGGTTTGTCATTCAACTTGGATGATATTATCATACCGAAAGAAAAGGAAGCCTTAGTAAAGAGGGGTTATGATGAAGTTGAGCAGATAGTTAATAACTACAACATGGGTTTCATAACCAATAATGAGCGTTATAATCAGGTAATTGATATTTGGACACATGTTAACTCCGAGCTTACAAACATTTTGATGAAAACTATTTCATCGGATGACCAAGGATTCAATTCTGTTTACATGATGTTGGATTCCGGAGCCCGTGGTTCAAAAGAACAGATTCGTCAGTTGTCCGGTATGCGTGGATTGATGGCCAAACCGCAAAAAGCTGGCGCCGAAGGTGCTCAGATTATTGAGAACCCTATCTTGGCAAACTTCAAGGAAGGCTTATCAGTGTTGGAATACTTTATTTCAACTCACGGTGCCCGTAAGGGATTGGCCGATACAGCTTTGAAGACTGCCGATGCAGGATATTTGACACGTCGTTTGGTAGATGTGTCTCATGACGTGATTATTACTGAAGAAGATTGTGGTACTCTTCGTGGTTTGGTTTGTACTGAACTTAAGAATGACGAGGATGTTATCGCTACTCTTTACGAAAGAATATTGGGACGTGTATCTGTACACGACATTATTCATCCTACAACAGGCAAACTAATTGTTGCCGGTGGTGATGAAATTACTGAACCTATAGCTCAGGAAATAGAAGATTCTCCTATTGAAAGTGTTGAAATACGTTCAGTATTAACGTGTGAATCTAAACATGGCGTATGTGCTAAATGTTACGGACGTAACTTGGCAACCAGCCGTATGGTTCAAAAAGGAGAGGCTGTCGGCGTCATCGCTGCACAATCTATTGGTGAACCTGGTACGCAACTTACGCTTAGAACGTTCCATGCCGGAGGTATTGCAGGTAATGCTGCTGCGAATGCAAGCATCGTTGCCAAATATGCCGGAAGACTTGAATTCGAAGAATTAAAGACGGTAAATGCTACTGGTGAAGACGGAACGGCAGTGAAGATTGTTGTCGGCCGTTTAGCTGAATTGAGGATAATTGATGTAAATACCGGAATTGTACTTTCAAATCACAATGTACCTTACGGTTCAACTTTATATTGCAATGAAGGTGAGTTGGTAGAAAAGGGCAAGAAGATTTGTAAATGGGATCCGTTTAATGCCGTTATCGTCACTGAAGCGACAGGTAAAATCGTATTTGACAATATGATAGAGAACATTACTTATACTGTAGATTCGGATGAAACTACCGGCCTGCGTGAAATCATCATCATCGAATCTAAGGATAAGACGAAAGTCCCATCAGCACAAATTGTCAACGAAAAAGGCGACGCTCTACGTACATATAACTTCCCTGTTGGAGGCCATGTCGTAGTTGAAGACGATGTTCATGTAAAATCAGGTGAGGTTATAGTGAAAATACCTCGTGCCGTTGGAAAAGCCGGTGATATCACCGGTGGTCTTCCTCGTGTTACCGAGTTGTTCGAAGCACGTAATCCTTCCAACCCTGCAATTGTTTCTGAAATTGACGGTGAAATTACTATGGGTAAGATTAAACGTGGTAATCGTGAAATTATCGTCACTTCAAAAACAGCTGATGTTAAGAAGTATCTTGTACCGTTGTCAAAACAAATTCTTGTACAGGAAAATGATTATGTTCGTGCTGGAACGCCGCTATCCGACGGAGCAATTACTCCTGCCGATATTTTGGCAATCAAGGGTCCTACGGCCGTTCAAGAATATATTGTTAATGAAGTTCAGGACGTATACCGTCTGCAAGGTGTGAAGATTAATGACAAGCATTTTGAAATTATTGTACGTCAGATGATGCGTAAGGTTCAAATTGATGAAGCCGGAGATACACGTTTCTTGGAACAACAGATTATTGATAAACTTGATTTCTCGGAAGAGAACGACCGAATCTGGGGAAAGAAAGTGGTAACCGATGGCGGAGATTCCGAAACGATGAAACCGGGACAAATAGTTACGGCACGTAAACTTCGTGATGAAAACAGCTTGTTAAAGCGCCACGATCAGAAGTTGGTACAAGTAAGAGATGCTGTGCCTGCTACATCAACTCAGATTCTTCAAGGTATCACACGTGCAGCATTACAGACAAAGAGCTTTATGTCTGCCGCATCATTCCAGGAGACGACCAAGGTGTTGAACGAGGCTGCCATAAATGGTAAGGTAGATAAACTTGAAGGCATGAAAGAGAATGTAATATGCGGCCATTTGATACCTGCCGGAACCGGTCAACGTGAATTTGACAAGATAATAGTAGGTTCAAAAGAAGAATACGACCGTATTCTTGCAAACAAAAAGAATGTGCTTGATTACAGTGAAGTAGAATAAAGTAGCATATATTTTATTTGTAGAGGCTCACCCATATGTATGGATGAGCCTCTTTTTCATTATAATTGAAGAATTTTTTCTTTAATTACTTGTATTATAATACTATTCTATTTAATTTTGCAAGCATTGAAACATAATTCATCAAATAATAATTTAAAGTCAATCATTTATGTGGTTAATTAATTCTTCTATTGGAAGAAAGGTGGTCATGAGTATCTCAGGACTTTTTCTCATCCTATTTCTTACCTTTCACATGGCGATGAATGCAGTAGCTGTCATTTCAGAAGATGGATACAATGCCGTTTGTGAATTTTTGGGAGCAAATTGGTATGCGTTAGTGGGTACTATGATACTGGCCTTCTTTATTGTAGTTCACATTGTTTATGCATTTATCCTATATGCTCAGAATCGCAAAGCAAGGGGAAATGAAAGTTATGCTGTGACAGATCGTCCCAAAACGGTTGAATGGGCATCTCAAAACATGTTAATCTTAGGATTAATTGTGGCATGCGGTTTAATACTGCACTTTACTCAATTTTGGTACAATATGCAGTTTAATGAAATTGCACATGTAAACCCGAACATTGATCCTTCTGACGGTATTGCATTAATAAAAGCTACATTCAGCCATGCAATATTCGTAATTATTTATTTGGTTTGGTTCGGAGCAATTTGGTTCCATTTGAGTCATGGTTTTTGGAGTGCTTTGCAAACAATTGGGTGGAACAATCAGGTATGGTTTAACCGCTGGAAACTTATCGGCAGAATTTGGGTTTCTATTGTATGCGGCATATTTGCTTTAACCGTAATCATATTTTTCATTAAATACGGATTATGTCAAGCAGCTTAATTAAACAAAACATATAAAAGATTAATCATTATGACTAAGATAGATTCAAAAATTCCTGAAGGTCCGTTGGCAGAGAAATGGAGTAACTATAAAGCTCATCAAAAACTTGTCAATCCAACTAATAAACGTCGTCTTGACATTATAGTTGTGGGTACTGGACTTGCCGGGGCTTCAGCAGCTGCATCATTTGGAGAAATGGGTTTCAACGTATTGGATTTCTGCATTCAGGATTCTCCTCGTCGTGCCCACTCGATTGCAGCACAAGGAGGTATTAATGCAGCTAAGAATTATCAAAATGACGGTGATTCGGTTTATCGTTTATTCTATGATACAATTAAAGGTGGTGATTACCGTGCCAGAGAGGCTAACGTTTATCGTCTAGCAGAAGTCTCTGGTAATATAATCGACCAGTGCGTTGCTCAAGGCGTACCTTTTGCCCGCGATTACGGTGGCACACTCGCAAACCGTTCATTCGGTGGCGTGCAGGTTTCACGTACGTTTTATGCAAAGGGACAAACAGGTCAACAATTGCTATTGGGAGCATATTCGGCTTTGAGTCGTCAGGTGCACAAAGGCTCCGTTAAGCTGTTTACCCGTTATGAAATGGAAAATATAGTCATTATCGACGGTCGCGCCCGCGGTATTATTGTTCGCAATTTGATTACAGGAAAATTGGAACGCTATTCCGCTCACACTGTCGTTTTGGCTACAGGTGGTTATGGCAACACATACTTCTTATCAACAAATGCCATGTCATGCAACTGTTCTGCAGCCATTGCAGCATATAAGAAGGGTGCATATTTTGCAGATCCGGCTTTCGTACAAATTCACCCGACATGCATTCCGGTACATGGTGATAAGCAATCCAAGCTGACTTTGATGTCGGAGTCTTTGCGTAACGACGGTCGCATCTGGGTTCCTAAAAAACTTGAAGATGCAAAGGCTTTACAAGCAGGTACGCTTAATCCGAATGATATAAAAGAAGAAGATCGTGATTATTATTTGGAACGCCGGTATCCGGCTTTCGGAAACTTGGTTCCCCGTGATGTTGCTTCACGTGCAGCCAAGGAGCGTTGCGATAAAGGCTTCGGTGTAAACTCAACCGGTTTGGCTGTATTCCTTGATTTCTCGGAAGCTATTTCCCGTTTAGGCGAAGATGTCGTTCGTCAACGTTATGGGAACTTATTCCAGATGTATGAGGAGATTGCAAATGTCGATCCATATAAGAACCCGATGATGATTTATCCTGCTATCCACTATACAATGGGTGGTTTATGGGTAGATTACGAATTGCAAACGTCAATCAAAGGCTTGTTTGCCTTGGGCGAATGTAACTTCTCGGATCACGGTGCAAACAGATTAGGTGCATCGGCACTTATGCAAGGTCTTTCAGATGGTTACTTCGTAGCACCTTATACAATTCAGAACTATTTGTCGGATCAAATTACAGTCCCACGCTTTTCTACCGACTTACCAGAGTTTGATGTAGCAGAAAAAGAAGTTCAGGATAAGATCGACAAACTGATGTCTATTCAAGGAGACGAATCAACAGATTCAATACATAAGAAACTCGGTCACATTATGTGGGAGTATGTAGGAATGGGACGTACAAAAGAAGGATTGGAAACCGGCTTGAAGAAGTTGGCAGAAGTAAAAAAGGAATTCTGGACACATGTGCGTATACCTGGTAGTAAAGACGATCAAAATACGGAACTTGAAAAAGCTCTTCGTGTTGCTGACTTTATTGAAATGGGTCAACTCATTGCTTATGATGCACTTAACCGTAACGAATCTTGCGGCGGACACTTCCGCGAAGAGTATCAAACGGAAGAAGGTGAAGCAAAACGTGACGATGAAAATTATTCATACGTAGCTTGCTGGAATTATCAAGGTGATGACAAAGAGCCCGAACTATTAAAAGAAGAGTTGGACTATAAATATATTAAAGTTCAAACTCGTAACTACAAATCGTAATTTAATAAAGTAAGTAAACAATGGAAAAAATAATAAGTTTCACGTTAAAGGTTTGGCGTCAAAGAGGACCAAAAGAGCAAGGAGCCTTTGAATCTTACCAAATGGAAGATATTACGGGAGATACTTCTTTCCTTGAAATGCTGGATATTTTGAATGAACAATTGGTTAACGAAGGCAAAGAGCCTGTCGTATTCGACCATGATTGTCGCGAGGGTATTTGCGGTATGTGTTCTCTTTATATAAACGGTCACCCACACGGACCTGAAGGAGGAAATACAACATGCCAAGTGTATATGCGTAAGTTTAACGATGGTGACACTATCACTATTGAACCTTGGCGTTCGGCAGCATTTCCAATAATTCGTGACTTGATGGTGGATCGTACGGCTTTCGATAAGATTATGCAAGCAGGCGGCTACGTAAGTGTAAACACAGGTGCTCCGCAAGATGCAAATGCAATTCTTATCCCTAAAGATGTAGCTGATAAAGCTATGGATGCCGCTTCATGTATAGGTTGCGGTGCATGTGTCGCAGCTTGCAAAAACGGTTCGGCAATGTTATTCGTGTCTTCGAAGGTTACGCAATTGGCATTACTTCCACAAGGGAAGCCTGAGGCAGCACGCCGTGCAAAAGCAATGATTGCCAAAATGGATGAACTTGGTTTCGGTAACTGTACCAATACTCGTGCTTGTGAGGCTGAATGTCCTAAGAACGAAACGGTTATCAATATTGCCAAGTTAAACCGTGAATTCATTTGTGCTAAGTTACACGATTAATCAGACACATAGATATTTGATAAAAGTCCCGACAGTTATTGCCGGGACTTTTTATTTTACATACCTTTGTAAAAAAGCGTAAGTAAGGATGAAAACATCAAACTACATTAAATTCATTATAATTATGACAACAATTATATGTAACGGTTGTATCGATTCTCATGAAAATGATAATAGCAATGATACATATTCTTTAGTGAATGTCGGAGACAGTATACCGAATTTTAGTGTAAAGCTCAGCGACGGCACTACGTGCACAAAAGCAATGCTTAAGAATAACGTATCGGTTATAGTGTTTTTCAATACCGATTGTCCTGACTGCCAGAATGAACTGCCTGTAATTAATGCGGCGTACGAGTCGTTTAAATCGAATGCCGATTTTAAAATAATTGCTATTGCAAGAGAAGAAAATGCCGATTCGATAAAAAATTACTGGAAATCCCACGGATTAAGCATTCCTTATTCTCCACAAACTGACAGAACAATTTATAACGAATTTGCCACTCAGCGTATTCCACGAATTTACATAAGTAATAAGGAAAACATAGTAATTTCAAAGTTTTTTGATGAAGAGATACCGGCGATTTCTACATTAGAATCGGCAATTAAGGCTGCATATAAGTAGTAGTGAATATATTGGATACATGTAAGTTTACTTCCAAAAATATATTTGGCTCACATGTAAAAGTTGGTAGACTTAAGCATAATTTTTATTGGAGCTTACCCGCAAAGCAATAAAAAAGCCAGTAATCGCTCTCGGCGACACCGGCTTCAATTCTTTTTCTGTTGTTGCAATTATTTTGCTTTAGCAGGAGCTGGTTTAGCTTTTGCAGCAGAGTCAGCAGGAGCAGCTTTCTTTGAAGAATCTGTAGCAGCAGAATCTGTAGCAGCAGAGTCAGCAGGAGCAACAGCTGTTGTATCAGAATCTTTAGCACTAGTAGAACTAGCTGATTTATTACCACAAGAAGCGAAAGAAATTGCTGCAATAGCAACAAACATAAATACTAACTTTTTCATTTTCTCTTAATTTTTAATTGTATTAAAATTGCTTTTATTAAAACACGACAAATGTACGAGCATTCTTAATATGTTGTACCTTTTGGCACTATTTATTTATACAATTTAACTGATTTGGCTGTAACTTTTCTCTTTTGTCAGTATGAGTGTCATGCTAGTGTCTTTTTGACATGAACGTCTGTTTCTTGTTATTTTGAGAAAAATATTTTACGAATTGCATTGAAAATGATGAAATATATGTATTTTTGTGAAACTTAAAATTAATATAGAGACCTTATGGATTGGATACTAGATTTACTTTGGAACACGAGCTCAACTGCTCATATTGTTTTCCTTTATGCTTTTGTTATAACTATAGGGGTACTTTTAGGCAAGGTAAAAGTCGGAGGTATTTCTTTAGGCGTTACTTTTGTATTGTTTGTTGGAATTATTGTGGGGCATTTCGGATTTACAGCAACTACCGAAATTCTTCATTTCATTCGTGATTTCGGCCTTGTTATTTTTGTATTCTGCATAGGCTTGCAGGTCGGACCGTCTTTTTTCTCTTCGTTTAAGAAAGGAGGAATGTCACTAAATTTTTCGGCATGTTGCGTAGTACTGTTAAACTTGGGCGTTGCTGTTCTTTGCTATTATGCATGGAATAAGCATGTGTCACTGCCAATGATGATGGGTGTTATGTATGGAGCTGTTACCAATACTCCAGGGCTTGGCGCATGTCAAGAAGCATTGACTCAACTGCATTACAACGGACCTCAAATAGCACTCGGATATGCTTGTGCCTATCCTCTTGGTGTGGTAGGTATTATCGGATCAATGATAGCTCTTCGTCATATCTTTCATATTGATACTAAGAAAGAAGAAGAGGAGTGGAATGAAGAAACCGAAGAAACTCATCAAAAACCTGTAAAAATTGATCTGGAAGTTCATAATGATGCTATTTTCGGCAAAAGTATTAAGACTGTCACTAATTTTCTCAGTCGGCCGTTTGTTTGTTCGAGGATTTGCCATGAAGGAAAGATTAGCATTCCGGATGATGATACAATTCTTAATCAAGGAGATGTGATGTTGGTGGTATGTTCTGATGAAGATATTGAACCTATTATAGCTTTTATAGGTCGTAAAACGCAAATGGAATGGGAAAAGAGCAATTCTCCGTTAGTTTCGCGCCGTATCTTGGTCACTAAAACCGAGATAAACGGCAAACGGTTGGGGTCACTTAATTTTCCTCATATATATAATGTGAGTATAACTCGTGTCAATCGTTCGGGCGTTGACTTGTTTGCCAACCCTAATTTGGTATTGCAGGTCGGTGACCGAGTAATGGTTGTGGGAACGTTTGATGCCGTTGAACGTGTTGCCTCTGTTCTTGGTAATTCATTGAAGAGGCTGAACGAACCTAATATCGTCACGGTATTTGTCGGCATTTTCCTCGGTATTTTGCTAGGATGTTTGCCTATAGAATTCCCTGGTATGCCAACTCCTGTCAAACTCGGTTTGGCCGGAGGTCCATTGGTGGTTGCAATATTGATCGGTCGTTTTGGACATAAGATAAAATTGGTAACTTACACTACTCAAAGTGCCAATTTAATGCTGCGTGAAATAGGAATAACTCTTTTCCTTGCCAGCGTAGGCATTGAAGCCGGTGCCCATTTCTTTGATACGGTTATACATGGAGATGGCTTATTGTATGTACTTATGGGCTTTTTAATTACAGTAATTCCATTGTTGATTGTAGGTGTATTTGACAGGCTTTATTTCAAGACTAATTTTTATGTCTTGGTTGGTTTGTTGGCAGGAACAATGACAGACCCTCCAGCTTTGGCGTATGCAAATCAGGCAAGTGGCAACGATGCTCCTTCAGTAGGATATTCCACTGTTTATCCGTTAACGATGTTTCTGCGTATATTAGTCGGGCAATTGGTGCTATTAGTTGCAGGCATATAGAATATAGTTTAGGTTGTCCGCTTAATTAATAGGTTTTTCTAACGTACTATTTATATTGCTCATTTTCCATGAATATCATTTCATAGAAAATGAGCAGCTTTTTACTTGGCCTTTTAAGTAAAGTGCTTTTAAAATGATGCGGAATAAATAGCAGGTATGTCTTCATCCATTTACATTTATAGGTTGATATTTTTTTGAAGTGTCCCTCATTTTTTGTACTTTTGCTAAATAAAATATTTTTATGGCTCAAACACGAATCCCAACAGAATTAGGTACAGAAAAGATCAGTAAATTACTTATGCAATATGCCCTTCCGGCAATTATTGCAATGACAGCCTCTTCATTATATAATATAATTGACGGCATATTTATAGGTCATGGAGTAGGAGCTTTGGCTCTATCAGGGTTGGGAATAACATTCCCGCTTATGAATATTGAGGCGGCTTTTGCCACATTGGTTGGCGTAGGTGCTGCCACATTGACATCGGTGAGATTGGGGCAAAAAGATTATGAAAGTGCCCGCCTCATATTGGGTAATGTAGTTACTTTAAATGCTATAGTAGGTATATCATTGACTATACTCGGCCTGATTTTTCTTGATCCGGTATTGAAGTATTTTGGAGCATCGCCTCACACTTTGCCTTACGCTCACGATTTCATGATAATAGTTTTGTTCGGGAATTTAATTACGCAAATGTATTTTAGCATGAATGCGTTATTACGATCGGCAGGATTCCCTAAAAAGGCTATGGCTGCTACTATCTGTTCGGTATTAATCAATTTAGTACTTAATCCGTTTTTCATATTCGGTCTTAAGTTAGGCATAAGAGGAAGTGCCATGGCTACCGTCATTTCACAAGGAGCAATGATGTGTTGGCAGATAAGCATTTTTTCAAACAAGAATAATTTTATACATTTTCAAAAAGGTATATTCAGATTGAAAAAGAAACTTGTTGAAGATTCGCTTTCAATAGGAATGTCGCCATTTTTAATGAATATGGCTTCTTGCTTGATTGTTATATTGATAACAAAGGGTCTGGAAAAATACGGTGGAGATTTAGCAATAGGGGCATATACCAATGTGAATCGTGTTATGTTTATGTTCGTAATGATTGTGATAGGATTTAACCAGGGGATGCAACCTATAGCAGGCTATAATTTCGGAGCAAAACTTTATCCTAGAGTGACTAAAGTATTGAAAGTAACTATGATTTGTGCCACTGTGGTAACTACAACAGGATTTATTATCGGAGAATTCTTTCCAAAAGCTGTCGCTTCGGCATTTACTACGGATAAAGAACTGATTAATCAGACTGTAAATGGAATGAGAATAGCCATGATGATGTTTCCCATTATCGGATTCCAGATGGTGGCATCCAATTTCTTTCAGAGCATAGGTATGGCGAATAAGGCAATATTTTTATCACTTACACGTCAATTAATATTCTTGCTTCCTTCTTTGTTAATTTGCCCACATTTCTTCGGTTTGAACGGAGTATGGATGAGTATGCCTATAGCCGATGCAACTGCTACATTTACTTCCGTTGCAATGTTGATTATTCAATTTCGCCGTTTTAAGCGCGGTGAGCAAATACCAGAAGTGTAATTTATACTATATATATTATGGAGAATTATGTAATAAATATCGGTCGTGAGTTGGGTAGCGGAGGACGGGCTATAGGTCAAATCCTGGCTAAACGGCGAAATATCGCTTATTATGATAAAGAGCTGTTAACCATAGCAGCAAAAGAAAGCGGTTTAAGTAAGGAATTTTTTGAGAAAGCAGATGAGATTACCAGCAATAATGTTGGAAAAGGACTTTTCGGTTTCCGTTATTTCTTTTATCCTTCGGATATGAATGATAGCAATCCTCTTAGCAACATTGCATTGTTTAAGATACAAAGCGATATTGTAAGAGATTTGGCTCAAAAACAATCATGTCTGTTTGTTGGCAGGTGTACCGATTACATTCTTCGTGATTTTCCCCGTTGTATTAATGTTTTTATTTCAGCAACTAAGGAAGACCGTATAAATAGTATTATGAAGAACCATCAACTTTCAGCTGAGAAGGCAGAAGAAATGATGCAGAAAGTCGATAAAAAGCGTGCTGAATTCTACAATTATTACAGCGTAAATGAGTGGGGCGTTGCCAAGACATATCACCTTTGCATCAACTCTTCAGTTTTGGGTATTGAGCATACTGCAGATTTCATTGATGAATTCGTTAAACTGAAGCTTGGAGAATAATTATAACTTTTCGTCATTTATTACATACTTCACTTCTTTGAATGCGTAACGGCGTTCCCTTCCGTCTTTTGGCATTAGATGCAGAGTACCGTCAATGTCTACAGTCTTGATGTATGCCTCAAAAGTACCGTTTGCGTCAGCAAAATAGTGATACCCGTCTTTGCGGTAAAGAGCAGAAGCGTAAGTCTTTTGTATCATTGACTCCTGATGAAGCTTCAAGAACATATATTGTATTTGCAAGTTATGTAAGAAATCTATCAATTCTTCTTTCGGACGCACTTCCGTTTGTATTATTTGGTACAGAGATACCGGGTTTATCCCGACTCCTGTCATATCGCGTTGATTTAAATTGATGCCGACGCCGATAATGCTATTTGCCAGATTGTCTCCCAATACATCATTCTCTATCAACATACCACATATCTTTTGATCTTTCCAGTAAATGTCGTTCGGCCATTTAATGCTGATGTCGTCAGTATATTTTGCAAGGACATTGCGCACGCTCAGTGCAGCTATCTGAGTAATAAGAAATTGTTTGTCGGCTTTTAAGAACCATGGCTTGAGCAATGTGGAAAAGAGCAAATTTCTTCTTCTTTTACTGCTCCATTTGTTGCCGATTTGTCCGCGGCCTGCAGATTGATACTCCGCATGGACCGTAGTGAATTCGGTAGGATCTCCATTTTGCAACAGTTTTCTGATCTCGTCTGTTGTTGACGTTGTTTCAATTTTATGAAAAATATTGTATGCCATAACGTTAGAATAAAGGTGAATAAAAAGCGTCTTTCAGATGTCTTATTCTGAAAGTATTGTGTTGGCCGATAGCCGTGATGATGTCAAAATGCGGTTCCAAATCTATTTTATATTGTTTTATGTAATTGTTAGCTGCAACTATTATGTTCCTTACCTTTTGTGGAGTAACTGCGTCTTCAGGCTCTGCAAAGTCGTTATTGCATCTTGTTTTCACTTCTACAAAAATAATCTCTTCCTCTTTGCGTGCAATTATGTCAACTTCCTTTTTCCCCGAATGCCAATTTCTGTCCAATATCTTATATCCGTTGTCTTCCAAGTATGATGCAGCAGCATTTTCTCCGTCTCGCCCCAAGTTGTTATGTTCTGCCATATCTTTTCTTTTTGCAAATGTAACTACAATTTGAATAAATAGATTATTTTTGTGCGATAAAATGCAGTAATCGTTATGATATTAGATGATAATTACTTTATGGAGCAGGCTTTGAAAGAAGCCGTAATGGCCGCCGAAGAAGATGAAGTGCCGGTAGGCGCCGTTGTAGTATGCAAGCAAAAAATAATTGCCCGTGCGCATAACCTTACCGAACGGTTGAACGATGTAACGGCGCATGCCGAGATGCAGGCGATAACAATGGCTGAAAATACATTGGGAGGAAAGTATCTGAAAGATTGTACTTTATATGTAACCGTCGAGCCGTGTGTGATGTGTGCCGGAGCATTGGCCTGGGCTCAGTTGGATCGTTTGGTGTACGGAGCAGAAGATTACAAACGCGGTTACAATTTGGGCGGCATAAATTTGCTTCATCCTAAAACACAAGTGACGTCAGGTGTTCTGGCTGACAAGGCGGAAAAGCTGATGACCGATTTCTTTAAAAAGAAAAGATAATTATTTCTTATCTTTCATCTCTTCATAATCTACATATTCACCGTCGTTTTGGTCGTAGATCTTTTTTTTGTTATTCTGAGTGTAATCTATGTGGTCACCCTTTTTCTCTTTTCCGCTATTCCCTTGATCGAAACGTCCGGTGCCGTGGATCCCGAAGATACCGTGCATAATGCGTACTGCGGCAACAAGTCCCAATATGACAAGGAAAAAGAATATTGTAAAAAGAAAACTTAATATACCCATTTGTAAATTATTTTATGAAGATACCGCAACAAGTATGCCAATTAATGTCTGTTCACCTTCTTTGTCTCTTTTTCGGTAAGGACGGATAAGATAATATACCATATAACAATAGCTGCCAAAGATAGTTCCTTTAAAATGATAATCAAAGGTATACAAATTATTAGAAATATGAATCTTATTTTATTATTTCCCCACTTTAAATCTTTAAATTTAAGAGAGAACATAGGAATCTCGGCAACTAAGAGAAATGAGAATATAAACGCCAGTATGGTAAGCACTATAACATAAAATGATGGAGCTGTTTCGAAGAAGGAGTTTTCACTGGCTATGAGCGATCCCCAAAACAAAGCGTTAGCAGGTACTGGTAGCCCGATAAACGAGCTTGTTTGCCGTGCGTCAATATTGAACTTTGCCAGACGCAAGGCTGAGAATACGGCTAATATGAATGCAATGTACGGGAAATAAACACCTATTTGTTTCAAATAATCCGGATAGTTCATATCTCGCAAAACGGCAAACAGCATACTTGCAGGAGCTATACCGAATGTGATGTCGTCGGCCAATGAATCAAGGTCGGCGCCGATAGGTGAATGACTGTCAAGAGCACGTGCGGCCATCCCGTCGAAGAAATCGAAAACGGCACCTGCGATAATAAACAGGAAAGCTAATGTGTAGTTGCCGTTTAATGCTTGTACCGTAGCAATTGCACCTGAGAATAAGTTGCAACAAGTAAGTGTATTCGGTATATATTTAGTAATGCAGTTTGCCATGATTATGACTTTATTTTCGCAATAATCGTTTGGTCGCCGGTGGTACTTTGACCGAGTTTCACACACACCTCCGAGTCTAGAGGCAGGTAAACATCCACGCGGGAGCCGAATTTTATGAAGCCCATGTGCTCGTCGATATAGCATTCTTCGCCTTCTGAAGCATACGTCACTATACGTCTTGCCACCGCACCGGCTATTTGTCTCACCAACACGTCTACGCCGTTCGGTGTTTCGATAATCACCGATGAGCGTTCATTGTCGGTGCTGGCTTTCGGAAGCCATGCTTTCATATAATGCCCGTTTTGGTGCTCAACTTTCTTCACTGTGCCGTCCACAGGATACCAGTTAGCATGTACGTTGATAATACTCATGAAAATAGAAATCATAAGCCTCTTCTCGTGTAAATATTCGTTTTCCATCACCTCTTCAATTACCACAACTTTACCGTCTGCCGGAGCAACTACTGCGTTGGTGGTGTCTTGTCCGAAGAACCGAATTGGGCATCGGAAGAAGTTTACCAACAGGCTATAAGTGAATATACTAACTGTAGCAAAGAGGATAAATGGAATTTTAGAGTCGAAAAGGAAATACACTATGATGTTGGCAATAGCAATACAGCTTCCTGTAATAAATAATGTATGCGTTCCTTCACGGTGTAATCTAATCTTTTTCAGCTTTTTCAGTTGGCTCATGAATCTTTTGATATTTATTGTGCAAAAATAATTGTATTTTATTTATGTTACAAGCAAAACAGGCAAAAATGACAGCAGTTTATAACTTTTGCATTTTTTTGTAACAAAAGTCGTACGAATATTATAACTTTATTGCGTTTTTAAGGAGATAAAATTATGCAAGATTTTGTACATTTACATGTTCACTCTCAGTATTCGTTGCTTGATGGGCAGTGCGCCATAAACAAGATTGTAGATAAGGCAATAGCTGACGGTATGAAGGGTATGGCTCTTACTGACCATGGTAACATGATGGGAATAAAAGAGTTGTGGAACTATGTAACAAAGATAAACAGCGACATTGACGATCCGGCAAGGAAATTTAAACCTATTCTCGGATGTGAAATGTACGTGGCTCATAATCGTTTGGAAGAACGTGACAAGAGTAAGGGTGACATGAGCGGCTACCACCTTATTGTATTGGCAAAGAATTCAAAAGGCTATCATAATTTGATTAAGCTGGTTTCGAAATCATGGACTGAAGGATATTACATGCGTCCGCGTACCGACCGCGTCGAACTTGAAAAATATCACGAAGGCTTGATAGTAAGTACTGCCTGTCTGGCCGGTGAAGTGCCAAAGAAGATAATTAACGGTGACATTGCCGGAGCGGAAGAAGCCATACAATGGTATAAGAGTATTTTCGGAGATGATTATTATCTTGAGTTGATGCGCCATAAAGCCACTGTCGCCATGGCAAACCAAGAAGCATACGAATTGCAGTGCAAAGTAAATCCTGTGTTGATTGAGTTGAGCAAGAAATACGGAGTGAAACTTATTTGTACCAATGACGTACATTTTGTGGATGAAGAAAACGCTGAAGCGCATGATCGCTTGATATGTCTGAGCACAGGTAAAGATTTGGACGATCCTACACGTATGCTGTATTCAAAGCAGGAGTGGTTTAAGACAAAGGCCGAGATGAATGAAATCTTTGCCGACATTCCCGAAGCGTTGAGCAATACTGTTGAGATATGCGATAAAGTGGAGTTATATTCAATTGACCACGCACCTATCATGCCTAATTTTGCCATTCCGGTTGAGTTTGGCACCGAAGATGAATATCGGAAGAAGTTCACCGAAAAGGATTTATTCGATGAGTTCACGCAGGATGAACATGGCAAGGTGGTTATGGATGAGGCTTCAGCGCAAGCCAAAATAAAGAAATTGGGCGGTTACGATAAGTTGTATCGTATAAAGTTGGAAGCCGACTATTTGCAGAAGTTGACTTTTGACGGGGCTAAGATAAAATATGGCGACCCATTAAGCGATGAAATAATGGAACGTTTGATATTTGAACTTCATGTGATGAAGACGATGGGTTTTCCGGGTTACTTCTTAATAGTGCAGGATTTCATTAATGCAGCCAGCAAGGAGTTGAATGTATCCGTCGGTCCGGGACGTGGCTCGGCAGCAGGTTCGGCTGTAGCTTATTGCCTGGGAATCACTAAGATTGACCCGATAAAATATGATTTGCTGTTCGAGCGTTTCCTTAATCCTGATCGTATATCGTTGCCTGATATTGATGTGGATTTCGATGATGACGGGCGTGGTGACGTGCTGCGTTGGGTTACGCAAAAGTACGGGCAGGAAAAAGTAGCTCATATCATTACGTACGGTACAATGGCAACAAAGATGGTAATAAAAGATGTAGCCCGTGTTGAGAAGTTACCGCTTTCGGAGAGTGATAGGCTTGTTAAATACATTCCCGACAAGTTGCCAGAAGTGAACGGCAAAGTTCCGAAAATGAATTTAAAGAATTGTATCGCAGCCATACCTGAATTGCAGGATGCTTGTAATTCGGATAATCCGTTGATTCGCGATACAATGAAATATGCCCAAATGCTCGAAGGTAATGTTCGTGGCACAGGCGTGCATGCTTGCGGCACTATCATCTGTCGTGACGATATAACCGATTGGGTTCCTGTGTCTACGGCTGTCGACAAGGTTACGAACGAGCGTTTGTTGGTAACGCAATATGAAGGTCGCGTTATTGAAGATACAGGTTTGATAAAGATGGACTTTTTGGGATTGAAGACTTTGTCTATCATTAAGGAAGCTGTGGCAATTATAAAAGATCATACCGGAAAGACAATAGATATAGACAATATTGACATTAATGACCCTGCAACGTATAAATTATATTGTGAAGGTCGAACTGTAGGTACTTTCCAGTTTGAATCGGCAGGGATGCAGAAGTATTTGCGCGAATTGCAACCAACCACTTTCGAAGACTTGATAGCCATGAATGCGCTTTACCGTCCGGGACCAATGGCCTATATTCCTTCATTCATCAATCGTAAGCACGGGCGTGAACCGATAACATACGACATTCCGTGTATGGAGAAATATCTGAAAGATACATATGGAATCACCGTATATCAGGAGCAAGTCATGTTGCTGTCACGTTTGTTGGCGAACTTCACCCGTGGCGAGAGCGACGCTCTTCGTAAGGCGATGGGTAAGAAACTCAAAGATAAGTTGGATCACATGAAGCCCAAGTTTATTGAAGGAGGAAAGAAAAACGGGCATGATCCTAAAGTACTTGAAAAGATTTGGAGCGATTGGGAGAGCTTTGCATCGTATGCATTCAACAAGAGCCACGCCACATGTTATTCATGGGTGGCTTATCAGACAGCATATCTTAAAGCCAATTACCCCGCTGAATATATGGCAGCGGTAATGAGCCGAAGTCTGGCAAACATTACTGATATCACCAAACTGATGGATGAATGCAAGGTTATGGGTATGAGCACCCTAGGACCTAGCGTAAACGAAAGTAATCTTAAGTTTACGGTGACGGCAAAAGGCGATATTCGTTTCGGGTTGGGCGCAATAAAAGGAGTAGGCGAGAATGCCGTAGCTTCCATTGTTGAAGAGCGCGAGAATAACGGCCCGTATAAAGATATCTTCGACTTTGTGCAACGTGTTAATCTTTCCGCTTGCAACCGGAAGAATATCGAGTGTCTGGCACAAGCCGGAGCTTTTGATTGCTTCAGCGAAATCAAACGCGAGCAGTTTTTTGTAAAGAATGCCAACAACGAATCATATTCCGATATATTAGTTCGTTACGGAAACAAGGTTCAGGCAGATAAGGCAACAGCTTCTAACTCACTGTTCGGCGATACGGATATGATAGAGGTAACCACACCGCCTATCCCGGAGTATGTGCCGTGGTCGGATGTGGAGCGGTTGAACAAAGAAAAGGATTTGGTGGGAATATATATATCCGCACATCCCTTGGATGAATTTTCTGTTATATTAAATGATGTGTGCAATACCAAAGTGACTGAATTATCTGATGTCGACAGCATGAAAGGCAAAGATTTGACATTCGGGGGCATTGTTACTAATATCCGAAAAGGGACTACCAAAAAGGGTAATCCTTATGCCATAATGAAACTTGAGGATTATTCGGGTTCCGGCGACATAGCCTTTTTCGGCAATGACTATATCACATGGGGCAGATTCCTTGAACAGGGCTTGTTCTTATATATAAAAGCTGTTTGCCAACCGAAAAAATGGCGTCAGGACGAGTATGAGGTACATATCAACAGCATGCAGTTGCTGAGCGACGTAAAAGATAATTTGATAGAGAAGCTAACCATAATAGTACCTCTGTCGGCACTTAGCGGACAGTTTGTCGCCGACTTTCAAGAAGTTACAGCAGGTTCGCCCGGACAAGTGGATTTGCGCTTTTGCATATATGATGATGAAGAGGTTGAGCAGCATCAACTTATAGAGATGCAGTCGCGCACAAAGAAGATTACCGTTGGCAAGAAAGTGATAAGTTTCTTAAAAGAACATTCTGAATTTAGGTATCAAATAAATTAATTCTATATATTTGTACCCAATTAGATGAACAATAAACAATAAAAAACAGATAATTATGGCAAAAGAATTAACTAATGATAATTACGAAGAGATCGTAAACAGTGGCAAACCTGCAGTTATTGATTTTTGGGCTACATGGTGCGGACCGTGCCGTAAAGTATCTCCGATAATTGACGAATTGGCCGACACGTATGCCGGCAAAGTAAATATTGCAAAGTGCGATACGGAAGAGAATGACGATATTACTGCCAAGTTCAGTATTATGAATATCCCTACCGTCCTCTTTTTTAAGAACGGCGAAATTGTTGACAAACAGATTGGCGCAGCTCCTAAACAAGTTTATGTAGATAAGATAGAAGCATTATTAAAGTAAACATATCGTATTATGGCTGAAGACAATGATTTCCTGAATGAAGCTGAAGACGATTTAAAGACGATCGAGTTCATTAAAAGTTTTTTGCCTCAAAAGCTTAAAGGCAAATTTACTGATGATCAACTGTATTATTTCCTTGACGTGATAAGCGAGTATTACGCAGATAGCGGATGCTTGGACGTGCAGCCGGATAAGGATGGATTTATTGAAATTGATGAAGAGAAGGTTGTTGATTATATCTTGAAGCAGGCAAAGAAGGATGGTATGGGAGATTTTGATGCTGAAGATCTCTTGTATGTAGTCGACGGCGAAATGGAATATGGAAATTCAGGCACCACTGAAGAGTGATTATTGTTGCTGCTGAATGTCAAATCCGGCTTCTTGAAGAGCGTTCCAATATTGTGGATACGATTTTGATACTACTTCGGGATGCTCAATTCCTATTGCGGGTATCTTTATAGCTATCGGAGCAAAAGCCATGGCCATACGATGGTCTTCGTAAGTAGATATTACAGGTTCACTTGTGGGTGTGCATCGTTCACCATCCCAACATAGTGAACCTTTTTCTTCTTCTTTAATCACATAACCCACTTTCTTCATCTCGTTAATGAGTGCCGCAATGCGGTCGGTCTCTTTAAGCTTCAAGTTCCGTAGCCCGATGAAGTGAAACGGGATATTCAGCATTGCAGCCGTAACTGCAAGTGTTTGTGCCAAGTCCGGTTGGTTTGTGAGGTCTAATTCCCATTTCTTAATTTGCGGTTCCGATTTCTTTTCTACGACTATACCGTCAGAAGTGAAAAGAGTTTCTACTCCTATTTGCAAGAATATGTCTTTTACTAAGGAATCACCCTGGTAACTGTTCGGTAATAAACCGGGCAACACAAAACGTGCTTTGTCTGCCAATGCTGCTATTTCGTACCAATACGATGAAGCGCTCCAGTCATTCTCCACTACGAAATTTTGTTGGTGGTATATTTTGTTAGCTACAACAATCGTGTTGTCGTTCTCCCATTCTGTCTCGGCTCCGCAATCTTTCATCAAGTCCAAAGTCAAGCCGATATATGGGCGTGAAACAATATTCCCCGTTAACTCCAATTTTAATCCTCCCGGTAAGTAAGGTGCGATTAACAATAATGCAGATATATATTGTGAACTTATGTATCCGGGCAGCGACAGTTTGCCGCCGTTTAAGCGTCTGCCTCTGATAAATAGTGGAGGATAGCCATCTTTCTCTTTGTATATTATGTCGGCTCCCAACTTGTGCAACGCATCCACCAGTGTGGATATAGGTCGGTTTTGCATGCGCTCGGTGCCTGTTATCGTATGAGTTTCTCCTTCGGCCATTGCCAAATAAGCAGTAAGGAAACGCATTGCCGTTCCTGCCGCCTTTATATCAATGATGTCCGGATTTTTGCCGAATGCCTGTTGCATAACGTCAGTATCGTCGCATATCGAAAGGTTTTTTATTGTACCGCCTTTTGATAGAGCTTGTATGATAAGCAATCTGTTGCTGATACTTTTTGATGCGGGCAAAAACACCTCGCAATCAAAATCCTGCGGAGCATTCAGCTTATATATCATTCTTCTTCGTTTTTGAATATTGAGAAGTGCACACTACCATATTTCCGTTGGTCGATAATATGCGGAGCATCGGCGAAATCGTTCTTTTTGCCATGCTCAAGCACGAATATACCGCCGGGTTTAAGCAAGTTCCTGCCGAACACTATTACTGGCAACGTGTCCAGTTCCGGTAAATCGTATGGAGGGTCGGCAAAAATCAAATCGAACTTCTCGTGTGAAGAATTCAAGTATTTGAATACATCCCCGCAGATAAGCAGATGCTTGTCCGTCTTTACCGTTTCCATAATTTTATGAATGAACGCAGCATGTTGGTGGTCTTTTTCAACGGATATTACGCGTTTGCATTCGCGGCTTAGCATTTCAATGCTTATGCTGCCCGTACCTGCAAAAAGATCCAGTGCGGCAGTATTTTCCCACTCTATTAAATTGTTCAGCACATCAAACAGGCTTTCTTTTGCAAAGTCGGTTGTAGGCCGTGCTTTGAACGTATGTGGAATATCGAAATGGCGGTGTTTGTATATTCCTCCTATAACTCGCATAAATTCAGTGTTTGTAAGTCAAACGGCACTTTCATGTCATCGGTTACGCCCAATTTTGATTCGGGGTTGACGAAGTACACGTTCTTAATAAAATTATTCAGTTTCGACAGCAGTTTGTCTTTGTCCGGTATGTTGCCGGCCAAATGCAATTCGTCGTGTTCTTGATAGTAGCCAAGTTGCTTCCACACACACAGTATGTAATAGCAAATGTCGGCGGTGGCTTTGCAAACATACGAGTTTACAAGAAGCAGCTTACCGTGGTCGAGGCAGAATACGTCTATCGCATCCTTTTTAACGAAAACATAAATCTTTTTTGAATTCCCTTCCGAACTCTTCACGGTGAAGTATTCGGTAAGCGGACTGATGTGTGCAAAGAAGCGAATGTTTGAATATTCATCGTTAAACAATTGCTCTATCAGTTTATCCATGCCAAAGAGCACAACGGTGTTGGCTTTCGGCAGTATGTTGTATATTATTTCTTCGGTCTCTTCACCTTTCGGTACGTTGAAGTTGAATATATTGTCCACGGCATCGTCATCGAATATTTCAAACGGCACCATCGTGTAGCGTTTTGTGTCGATTATCACATTCACTTTGAAGAATGGATGATTCAGAAAAGGATTATTTCTGAACAGCTGTTTCACGTTTGCCGGTAGTGATATGTCTTTGTCTACATCCCTGATGAGATAAGTGAGAGGCTCTTCATTTAACGGATTAAATATAGAGAAAGCAAAGTAATCGGAGCTCAATCTTATGGACAAAGTGAAATGTTTGCTCATGTTGAAATCTAATTTTCTCAAACTTGTTTCTTCTGTCATTGTAGATT
>Ga0210129_1000037_pt1 | contig 34633 bp, 46 predicted proteins | sample WestPond_Cattail_2_FD_185582 | JGI IMG/M metagenome (GOLD analysis project Ga0210129, IMG submission 185582) | Wetland microbial communities from the San Francisco Bay, California, USA, that impact long-term carbon sequestration -... | ecosystem: Environmental > Aquatic > Marine > Wetlands ... | reverse complement strand
TGATCAACCCCATCGCCATGGAAGAGGGCTTGCGCTTCGCCATCCGTGAAGGCGGCAAGACCGTCGGCGCCGGTGTGGTTGCCAAGATCATTGCGTAATTCACATAACACAAGGAATTACCATGGCCACCAAGCAAAAAATCCGCATTCGCCTGAAGGCGTTTGACTACAAGCTCATCGACCAGTCGGCCGCCGAGATTGTGGATACCGCCAAGCGCACCGGTGCGATCGTCAAGGGCCCGGTGCCCCTGCCGACGCGCATGAAGCGTTTCGATATCCTGCGTTCGCCGCACGTCAACAAGACCAGCCGCGACCAGCTTGAAATCCGCACCCACCAACGCCTGATGGACATCATTGACCCGACGGACAAAACCGTCGACGCGCTGATGAAGCTCGATCTGCCAGCTGGCGTGGACGTGGAAATCAAGCTGCAGTAAAAGTCGAAAAGCAGGCCGTCAGACGACAATCTGGCGGCCTGGAAGTCTTGGAATAATGCGGACTTGCCTGACAAGGCAGTTCGCGTTATACTTCAAGGCTCTGCTGAATCTGGTAACAGGTCCGGCGGAGTTTTATTAACAGTCTTTCACGCAAAAACATCGTAGCCAATTGAAGTTGCGGTGGTGGAAGTTACGGAGAAAAACATGAGTCTGAGCAACTCCCTCGGGTTGCTGGGTCGCAAGGTGGGCATGATGCGTCTGTTCACCGATGACGGGGACGCAGTGCCCGTCACGGTGGTGGATGTGTCCAACAACCGCGTAACCCAGATCAAAACCCAAGAGAATGACGGCTACGTTGCCCTGCAGGTGACGTTCGGTTCGCGCAAATCCTCGCGCGTGACCAAGCCGCAGGCCGGCCACCTTGCCAAGGCAGGTGTCGAGGCCGGTGAGATCATTCAAGAATTCCGTGTGACGGCTGATGCGGCTGCCAAGTACAAGGCCGGCTCGACCGTGCCTGTGAGCGCAGTCTTCGCCGTTGGCCAGAAGGTGGACGTGCAGGGCACCTCCATCGGTAAAGGCTTCGCCGGTACCATCAAGCGTCACAACATGAGTTCGCAGCGCGCGTCGCACGGTAACAGCCGTTCGCACAATGTGCCGGGTTCGATCGGCATGGCGCAGGATCCGGGCCGCGTGTTCCCGGGCAAGCGGATGACGGGCCATTTGGGCGATGTCACCAAAACCACCCAGAACCTGGACGTGTTTCGCATCGACGAAGCGCGTCAACTGCTCCTGATCAAGGGCGCGGTTCCCGGTTCGGCCGGCGGCTTCGTGACCGTCCGCCCCGCCGTGAAGGTGAAGGCAAAAAGTGCGAAAGGAGCGAACTGATGCAGCTCGAACTCCTGAATGACCAGGGCCAGGCCGCCGCGAAATACGACGCGCCGGAAACCGTGTTTGGTCGTGAATACAACGAAGATCTGGTGCACCAGGTCGTGGTGGCTTTCCAGGCCAATGCCCGTCAGGGCACCCGTGCCCAGAAAGACCGCGAACAGGTCCACCACTCCACCAAGAAGCCTTTCAAGCAAAAGGGAACGGGTCGTGCCCGTGCCGGTATGACTTCCTCGCCGTTGTGGCGCGGGGGCGGCCGGATTTTCCCGAACATGCCTGATGAGAACTTCACCCAGAAGATCAACAAGAAGATGTACCGTGCCGGCATGGCCTCCATCTTCTCGCAGCTGGCGCGCGAAGGCCGCCTGGCTGTGGTTGACTCGCTGAAGGTTGAGTCGCCGAAGACGAAGCCGCTGGCGGCCAAGTTCAAGGCCATGAATCTGAGTTCCGTGATGGTGATCGCCGACGAAGTCGACGAAAACCTCTACCTGGCTTCCCGCAATCTGGTGAATGTGCTTGTGGTTGAGCCGCGCTACGCCGATCCGGTGTCGCTGGTCCACTACCGCAAGGTGCTGGTCACCAAGGCTGCCATGGACAAACTCAAGGAGATGTTCGCATGAGCAGTCGTATGAACAACACGTCGAAAGTCAAGTACGACGAAGGTCGCTTGATGCAGATTTTGGTTGCTCCCATCGTGTCTGAAAAGGCAACCATGGTGGCTGAAAAATCCAATGCTGTCACTTTCAAGGTCCTGCAAGATGCTACCAAGCCGGAAATCAAAGCCGCTGTGGAATTGATGTTCAAGGTGGACGTGCAGGGTGTTTCAGTGGTCAATACCAAAGGCAAGGCCAAGCGCTTTGGCAAATCAAATGGCCGTCGCGACAACGTTCGCAAAGCCTATGTGATGCTCAAAGCCGGCCAAGAGCTGAACCTCTCCGGGGAGGCTGCGTAATCATGGCTGTCATTAAAATGAAACCGACTTCACCGGGCCGTCGTGGCGTGGTGAAGATCTCGCGTGACCACCTGTTCAAGGGTGAACCCCATGCGCCACTGCTGGAGCCGCAATTCCAGAAAGCCGGTCGCAACAACAATGGTCACATCACGACGCGTCACAAGGGCGGTGGTCACAAGCACCACTACCGCGTGGTTGATTTCGTACGCAACAAGGATGCCATTCCTGCCAAGGTGGAGCGCATCGAGTACGATCCGAACCGATCGGCCCACATCGCTTTGGTGTGCTATGCCGACGGCGAGCGTCGCTACATCATTGCCCCGCGCGGTCTGGAAGTGGGCGCTACCATTCTGAATGGTGCCGAAGCTCCGATCCGTGTTGGCAACACCTTGCCGATCCGCAATATTCCGGTCGGTTCGATCATTCACTGCATCGAGTTGCAGGTTGGCAAGGGTGCCCAGGCAGTTCGTTCCGCCGGTGCTTCTGCAACCCTGCTGGCACGTGAAGGCACTTACGCCCAGGTTCGCATGCGTTCGGGTGAGGTTCGCAAGATCCACATCGAATGCCGCGCCACCATCGGCCAGGTCGCCAACGAAGAGCACAGCCTGCGCCAGTTGGGCAAGGCCGGTGTGAAGCGCTGGATGGGTATTCGCCCGACCGTTCGCGGTGTGGTGATGAACCCGGTTGACCACCCGCACGGCGGCGGTGAAGGCAAGACCGGGGAAGGTCGCCATCCTGTCGATCCATGGGGCAACCTGACCAAGGGTTACCGTACCCGTAACAACAAGCGCACGCAGGTCATGATCGTGTCGCGTCGCAAGAAGTAAGGGGAACGTCAATGACTCGCTCTCTTAAAAAAGGTCCGTTTGTTGACCATCACTTGGTGGCCAAGGCTGACAAAGCTGTCACCACCAAGGACAAAAAGCCGATCAAGACCTGGTCGCGTCGCTCCATGATCCTGCCCGAGTTCATCGGCTTGACCATTGCCGTGCACAACGGCAAGCAGCACGTCCCGGTCTATATCACCGATCAAATGGTTGGCCACAAGCTGGGTGAGTTCGCGCTTACCCGGACTTTCAAGGGTCATCCGGCGGACAAAAAAGTCCAGAAGAAATAAGGAGGTGACCATGGAAACACGTGCAACCCTTCGTGGCGTTCGTCTGTCGGTCGACAAGGGCCGACTGGTCGCGGATCTGATTCGCGGCAAAAAAGTGGACCAAGCCCTGAACATCCTGCAGTTCACCCAGAAAAAAGCTGCGGTGATCATCAAGAAGGTTCTGGAGTCCGCCATTGCCAACGCTGAACACAATGATGGCGCCGATATCGACGAGCTGAAGGTGAAAACCATCTTCGTCGAGCAGGGCGCCACCCTCAAGCGTTTTACCGCCCGCGCCAAAGGCCGTGGTAACCGTATCAGCAAGCCCACGTGCCATGTGTACGTGACGGTTGGCAACTGAAAGAGGTCTGGAAGATATGGGACAAAAAATCAATCCAACCGGCTTTCGCCTTGCGATCAGCCGTAACTGGGCTTCTCGCTGGTACGCCAACAACCGCGACTTCGCCGGCATGCTGGCCGAAGACATCAAGGTGCGCGAGTACCTCAAAGCCAAGCTGAAAAACGCTTCGGTGTCGCGCGTTCTGATCGAGCGCCCCGCCAAGAATGCCCGCATCACGATTTTCTCGGCACGTCCGGGCGTCGTGATCGGCAAAAAAGGCGAGGACATCGAAAACCTCAAGCGCGAACTCGGCAAGCAGCTGGGTGTGCCGGTCGCGGTCAACATCGAAGAGGTGCGCAAGCCCGAAATCGATGCCAAGCTGATCGCTGACAGCATCACACAGCAGCTTGAGAAGCGCATCATGTTCCGCCGCGCGATGAAGCGCGCCATGCAGAACGCCATGCGTCTGGGTGCCTTGGGCATCAAGATCATGTCGTCCGGCCGTCTCAATGGCATTGAAATCGCTCGTTGTGAGTGGTATCGCGAAGGTCGCGTGCCGCTTCACACCCTGCGTGCCGATATCGACTACGGCACCTCTGAAGCCAAGACCACCTATGGTGTGATCGGCGTCAAGGTCTGGGTCTACAAGGGCGATACGCTGGGTCGTAATGACCTGCCGGCCGTCGTTGAGCCCCGTGCCGAAGAAGAGCGTCGCCCCCGTGGCCCGCGTCGTGATGATCGTGGTGGTGCCCGCCCTGGCGGTGACCGTCCCGCCGCTCCCCGCGGTGTCCGTCGTCCGGCCGGTGCCAATGCCGCGCCTGCCGATGGCAGCGACAAACCCGCAGAGGCCGCCGCTGGTGCCGATGCCCCGAAAACCGTCGTTAAGCGCGTCCGCAAAGTCGCCGCGCCAGCTGCAGCAGCTGACGGCGCCAAAGGAGAATAAAGATGCTGCAACCTGCTCGTAGAAAATACCGCAAGGAGCAAAAAGGCCGGAATACCGGTATTGCCACTCGTGGCAGCTCCGTCGCCTTTGGCGACTTCGGCCTGAAATGCACCGACCGCGGTCGCCTGACGGCACGCCAGATCGAAGCGGCCCGGCGTGCGATTTCCCGTCACGTCAAACGTGGTGGTCGCATCTGGATCCGCGTGTTCCCGGACAAGCCAATTTCCCAAAAGCCCGCTGAAGTGCGGATGGGTAACGGCAAGGGCAACCCCGAGTACTACGTGGCTGAAATTCAGCCCGGCAAGATTGTGTTCGAGATCGTCGGCGTGCCCGAAGAACTCGCGCGCGAAGCTTTCCGCCTGGCGGCTGCCAAGCTGCCGCTGCGTACGACTTTTGTTGCCCGCATGATCGGCCAGTAATCAGGAGAATGAAGAAATGAAAGCTGCTGAACTGCGCCAAAAAGACGTTGCCGGCCTGCAAACGGAAGTCAAAGAGCTGCAAAAAGCCCACTTTGGCCTGCGCATGCAAAAAGCCACGCAACAACTCAACAACAACGCTACGCTGCGCGCTACGCGCCGCGATATTGCTCGCGCCAAGACCATTCTTGTCGAGAAGCAAAGTGCTGAAAAAACCGCCAAATAAGGAGCACTGAATGACGGAAGCTAAAAAATCCCTCAAGCGCACCTTGATTGGCAAGGTGGTGAGCGACAAGCGGGCCAAGACGGTCACTGTGCTGGTCGAGCGTCGTGTCAAGCACGAGCTCTACGGCAAGATCGTGGCCAAATCCAGCAAGTACCACGCCCACGATGAAAAGGGCGAGTACAAACTGGGTGATGTCATCGAGATCACGGAAAGCAAACCGATCTCCAAAACCAAGAACTGGGTTGCGACCCGTCTGGTTGAAAAGGCGGCTGCGGTCTAAGCCCTTTACGGCCTCCACTGCAGAACTTGCGAAAGCGGCTCACAATGTGAGCCGCTTTTCCTTTTTCTGGACAAAACTCATTGCTAGGAGCACAACATGATCAAAGTCGGTGACACCCTGCCCGCCGCCACCCTGATGGAATACTCGGAAGTAGAAGGCAATGGCTGCAGTATCGGCCCCAACCCGGTGGACGTGAGCAAAGCCACCGCAGGCAAAACCATTGCCTTGTTTGCATTGCCGGGCGCTTTCACGCCGACCTGCTCGGCCAAGCATGTGCCGGGCTATGTCGAGAAGTTCAACGAACTCAAGGCTGCCGGGGTGGATGAAATCTGGTGCGTCAGCGTCAATGACGCCTTTGTCATGGGGGCATGGGCCCGCGATCAGAAAACCGGCACCAAGGTGCGGATGCTGGCCGATGGCAGTGCCGACTTCAGCAAGGCAACCGGTCTGACCCTGGACCTGACGGCCCGCGGCATGGGCCTGCGCAGCAACCGCTACTCCATGCTGGTGAAGAACGGCAAGGTGGCCGCCCTCAACATCGAGGCCCCGGGCAAGTTCGAAGTGAGCGACGCCAACACGCTGCTGGCGCAGGCCAAGTCGGCCTGATCGATCACGGCAGATTGCAAGGCCGTGGGCAGAATGCCGCGGCCTTGTTGTTAAATCTTCGCCAAGACCTCACAGATCTGCCCTGAGATAATGCGCGCCCGCAATGGGGTTGTGATAGTAAGGCGGGATTTCCTCGAAGCCCAGATCCTCGTACAGGTCGCGTGCTGCTTCCATGTCGTCCAGGGTGTCCAGCAGGATGTGGTCATAGGCGGCAAGGCGGGCCGAATCCATGATGAACTCAACCAGCCGCCGACCCAAACCCAGCCCGCGAAAGCCGGGGCGAACGTATAAGCGTTTCATTTCGCAGGCATTGGGGTAATCGACCGTATCCATGGGGCGCAGCGCACAACAGCCGGCCACCTGTCCGTCCACACGGACCAGCAAAAGAGCCCCGCGTGGTTCTGCATACTCGGCGGGCAGGGTGGCGAGCTCTTGCTCGAAACCCTGGAACGAGAGATCAACATCCAGGCTTGCGGCATACTCGCGGAAAATACCGCGCAAGGCGTCAAGCTCGGCAGGGCTCCTTGGCGTCAGGAATTCAACAAATCTCGTGTTCACGATGAGCCGCAAGGGGAGTGCATGAATTCAAAGTCTAGCCTCAATCCAGACGGGGGCTATCGGAAAGCCAAGCTGTCAATGGTGCTGCTGGCCGGGCTGCTGGCCACAGCCTGCCAGACCGTGCAAACCACACAGCCCGGCACAGTGGGGATCACGCGCACGCAAAGCATGGGGGTCAGCTCCGAGGAAATCAATTTGGCCTCCGCGCAAGCGTATAGCAAGATGCTGAAGGAAACGGCCGCCAACAAAACCCTGAACCGTGATCCGGCCATGTTGGCCCGGGTACAAGGCATCAGCCGCAAATTGATCGCGCAGGCGCCGGTGTTTCGTGCCGATGCGAGTCGTTGGAACTGGGAAGTCAATGTATTTCAGAGTGAGGAGGTCAATGCGTTTTGCATGGCCGGCGGAAAAATTGGCGTCTACGCCGGCCTCATCAACAAGCTGCAGTTGACCGATGCGGAGATTGCGGCCGTCGTGGGGCATGAAATTGCGCATGCCCTGAGAGAGCATGTCCGGGAGCAGGTTTCGCTGCAGTACGCAGCCAAACTGCCGGGGCTGCTACTGGCAATTTTCACCGGAAGCCAGGCCTTGGCTGATCTTGGCGATATGGTGAGCGACGTTACGCTGGGTTTGCCGCGCAGTCGGGAAGCGGAAAGAGAGGCGGACGACATGGGCGTGGAATTGGCAGCCCGGGCCGGTTACGATCCGCGGGCGGCGATCAGTCTGTGGCAGAAAATGAACCGGTTGAACGAAGGGCGACCGCCCGAATTTCTCAGCACACATCCTTCGCCAGAGACACGGGAAGAGGACCTGGCCCGCACCAGTGAAAGGGTGCTGCACCTGTACCACCCAGCCGCGCCCCACTGAGCGCAAATCCCGGCGGATTCACGGCGCGAGCTGGAGCATCAGGAGCACCAGCAACACACAGAGGATGAATACAACCGCGGCCAGCGTGCGGCTCACTGCATCATCGCGGGCGCTGGGCGCGGGCGAAGCGACATCCTTGTCGCCCAGAAGCATGGGACGAATCAGGTTTTGCCGCTTGCGCCAAAGGTAAAAAAGAATGGCGGCCACATGGAGGACGACCAGCACGATCAGGACCCGTTTGCCGATATTCGCATGGTAGGAAGTCGCCAGACTGACCAGCGTATTGGCGACCAGGCTGGTGAACGGACCGCTGGCTGCAATCTCGTCATCACTGATCAGGCCGGTTCCGACCTGCAGCAGCAAAAACAACAACATGGCGAATACCGAGCCGGCACCGAGCGGGTTGTGACCAATGCCAAGCTCAGGAGCGCCCTGACCCCGCAGGTAGCGGATCACGGTGCCGGGAGAATACAGAAAAGATGAGAACCGGGACCAATGGCCGCCGATGACGCCCCAGACCAGTCGAAACAGGAGCAAGGACAGGACCGCGTAGCCCAACCGGAAGTGCCAATCCATGGCCGCACCCCCTATCTGCCCGGTGACAACCAGTGCAAGGACACAGACCACCAACGCCCAGTGAAAAATGCGGGTGGGCAAATCCCAGACCCTGACCTTCATGAACATGAATACCTCACGGATGAATGCGACTTGAAAAAATAACCAGGATTGGTATTTTCCATGAGTGTGCGGAATGGGCAGAACTTTTGATCGTCCAATAGACTCATTCATGGGTCAGTTAACCACAACCAGCGAAGGAACAACATGAAAGTAATCACCGGTCTCATTCTCGCAATCGCCGCGCTTGGATTCAGCGGCATGGCATCGGCCCAGTTTGCCAAGCCGGAAGATGCCATCAAATACCGCAAAAGCACCATGTTCGTGATGGCGCAACACTATGGACGCATAGGTGCCATGGTCAACGGCAAGGTTCCTTTCAATGCCAAGGCCGCAGCCGACAATGCTGCGATTGCCGAGAGCCTGTCCAGGCTGCCATGGGCGGCCTTCGGGGAAGGCACCGACATGGGCGATACCAAGGCCAAGTTCGAAATCTGGAAAGAACAAGCCAAGTTCAAAGAAGACGCGGACAAGATGCAGTCCGAAATGAGCAAGTTGGCTGTGGCAGCCAGGACCGGCAACCTTGACACGATCAAGACGGCCTTCACGGCCACTTCAAAAACCTGCAAATCGTGCCACGACGCGTATCGCGACAAATGATGGGCAAGACAGAATAACGAGGGCGGTTTGAATAACCGCCCTTTTTCATTCGGGGACTCAGACCGCGCGCGTGCGAAAACCGGAGGTCAGGCGCATTGACCAGGCCGTTACCAGAACGGCAACGGATGCGGCAAGATAGACTATTCGTTTCAGTCGCGGAGTGTTTCCATGGATCGTCGAGAGTTCAATTCCGTTTGCCTGCCCGTATTGGGGTCACTGCTGGCGCTCGCACATGGCAGGGCTCAAGCGCTTTCATTGGCTGATTTGAGCAACACGGATGTAGCACGGGGTCTCAAAACGGCATTGGAGCGGGGAGCGCAAGCGGCCGTCAGCTTGCTGGGCAAACCAGATGGCTTCCTGGGGAACGAAAAAGTGCGTATTCCCCTCCCCAAGGCGCTCAATGACGGAGCCCAGTTGCTGCGCACATTTGGGCAGGGCCAGCGCCTGGACGAATTGATCACGGCCATGAACCGGGCGGCCGAAGCCGCGGTGCCGCTGGCGCGTGATTTGCTGGTGGGGGCAGTTCGTTCCATGAACGTAAACGACGCGAAAAAGATTCTGAATGGTGGGGATACCGCCGCAACCGGTTTTTTTGCCGAGAAGACGCGCGTTCCGCTCGGGCAGAAATTCCTGCCGGTCGTGGCGCAGGCCACAGAGAAGGTTGGGCTGGCAGACAAGTACAACCAGATAGCCGGCAAGGCCGCAGATCTGGGGCTGATGCGCAGGGAAGAGGCCAGCATCCAGCAGTTTGTCACCGACAAGGCGCTGGACGGCCTCTACCTCATGATTGGTGAAGAAGAGCAAAAAATCCGGCGCGACCCCGTGGCAACCGGCAGCGCCTTGCTGGGCAAGGTCTTCGGTGCCTTGAAGTAGTGGCCCGGCAAGTGGCGGCCGACCAGGCGACGCGAAGGTGCCGCGATAATCAAAAGATGTTCCGTTTCATCCTGCAACTGCTCGCCGGCAGCGCTTTTGTGCTGGCCGGCTGCAGCCCCACGCACAACTGGCGCGAGATCCGCTGGGACAGCGCCGAACTCAAAGTCCTGTTGCCGTGCAAACCCGATCATGGCAGTCGGCGGATGATGCTGGCGGGGCAGGATGTCGAAATTCAGATGATGGGCTGTGAAGCCGGCGCAGACCTGTTTGCCATAGCCCATGTTCAGCTAAGCGATGCGGCAAAGATCGCGGAGGCCCAGACGCAGTGGCAGACCGCCCTGCTGGGCAATATGCAGGCGCAGGGGGCGCAGAGGGTGCCCTACCAATCCAAGGGGGCAAGCGCCCAGCCAGCGCCGACAGGACTGAGGGTTCAGGGTCGGCGTCAGGATGGCAGTGCCGTCACGGCCCAGGGCGTTTGGTTTGCGCGCGGGCCACACCTGTACCATGCGGTTATCTATGCCGACAAGCTCAGTCCTGAAGTGGCGGAAACATTTTTTTCAGGGATCGAATTGCAATGAGGGTTTTGTCGCGTAAGACGGCGGTGGTGGTGTTCCTGGCATTTGCCTTTGCCTACTTTTTTTCTGCGCTGATCAGGGCGATCACGGCCACACTGTCGCCGATCTTGACCCGCGAATTCGCGCTGAACGCGCGTGACCTCGGCCTGCTGGCCGGCGGGTATTTTCTGGGGTTTGCGGCGATGCAGCTGCCCCTGGGGAACTGGCTGGACCGGCACGGGCCGAAGAAGGTCATCCTGAGTTTTCTCGCCGTGGCGGTGGCGGGATGCGTGGCATTTTCGCTGGCTACAAATTTCATCAGCCTGCTGGTGGCCAGAATTCTGTGCGGCATCGGCGTGAGCGCCTGCCTGATGGCTCCGTTGACCGGCTACCGGCGCTGGATGCAGCCAACCAGCCAGCTCAGGGCGAATTCCTGGATGCTGATGACCGGATCGCTGGGCATGGTGGCATCCACCTTGCCGGTGCAGTGGCTGATGCCGCTGTGGGGCTGGCGCCCTATGTTTTGGGGCTTGGCGGCCATGGTGTTGCTGTCGATGTTGCTGATAGCCTGGAAGGTGCCGGCGTGGCGGGCCACCGAGCCAGCAGCGGCCACGGCAGCCAACGCGGGCAGCTATGCCGAAGTGTGGCGCCATCCCTACTTCCGCAAGCTGGTGCCCTTGGGATTTTTCAATTACGGGGGACTGGTGGCGATCCAGACGCTGTGGGCGGTGCCCTGGATGATCAAAGTGGCGGGCTACACGCCGGTGCAGGCGGCCACGGGCTTGTTCTGGATCAATGGGGTGATGCTGGGCACCTTCTGGGCCTGGGGCCTGCTCAATCCCTGGTTGGTCAAGCGGGGCTGGCAGGCCGAGCGGTTGATCAAGCGGGGGGTGCCGTTGAGCCTCATCCTGCTTGCTGTCGTTATCGTGGCAAGCAGTCGTTTAACTGAATGGACGGACTTGCTGCTAGCCTTGTTCTGCATGAGCTGTACCTTTGTCGCGCTGGCGCAGCCGGCAGTGGGTATGGCGTTTGCCCCAGAGCTCGCCGGCCGTGCCCTGTCGGCCTACAACCTGGTGATTTTTTCCGGGGTGTTTACGGTTCAATGGGGTATCGGATTACTGGTCGACGGCTTGAAGGCGCTGGGCTGGCAGGAAATTGCGGCGTTTCAGGGCGCGATGGGGGTGTTTCTGGCCTGTTGTATGGCGTCCTACATGTATTTCCTGGCGTCAAAAAGCCATAATCAGGGCAGCAAGTGACATGAACAACGGCATCTTCATCATTGCCCACGCGCCATTGGCCAGCGCACTGCGCCAATGCGTGGCCCATGTTTTTCCTGCCCAGGTGCAGGGGGTGCTGGCGCAGGACGTGCAGGCCGACACTTCGCCACAGGAAAGCCTGGTCGAAGCGCGCCGGGCCGTGGCCCGGTTCGGTGGGGCGCCGGTGCTGGTGCTGACGGACATGCTGGGGGCGACGCCCTGCAATGTGGCCAGGGAACTGGTCGAGGGCATGCAGGCCCGGCTCGTCGCCGGCGTCAACGTGCCGATGCTGTTGCGCGCCGTCACTTACCAGCAGGAACCGCTGGAAGAACTCGTAGCACGTGCCCTGAGCGGAGGAACCCAGGGCGTGGTGCAGGTGGTGTAAAGCAGGGGAAAAAAAGAATGGTCAAGGCAAGCGTGACAATCAGCAACAAGCTTGGGCTGCATGCCCGGGCATCGGCCAAGCTCACCAAGCTGGCCGGCAGTTTTCCGTGCGAAATCTGGATTTCCAGGGGGGAGCGGCGCGTCAATGCCAAGAGCATCATGGGCGTCATGATGCTGGCGGCGGGTCTGGGCACCACCGTCGAACTGGATGTGCAGGGTGAGCGCGAGCAGGAGGCCATCGACGCCCTGCAGGCCATGATCAATGACAAGTTTGGAGAAGGCGAGTGACTTTTTCCATCCACGGCCTGGCGGTTGCGCGGGGCATTGCCATCGGGCGGGCAGTGCTGGTCGCCGCCAGCCGTGTGGATGTGGCGCACTACTTCATTGACGCCAGCCTGGTCGGTAATGAGATCGACCGGGTCAGGCGGGGACGCAATGCCGTGGTGGACGAGATCCACCGCTTGCAGCACAGCATCTCGCTCATGGGTCCGAAAGACACGCCGCATGAACTCAAGGCGCTGCTCGATGTCCACCTGATGCTGTTGCAGGATGAAGAGCTGATCGAAGGCGTCAAGCACTGGATCAAGGAGCGCCTGTACAACGCCGAGTGGGCGCTCACCACCCAGCTCGAAGTGATCGGGCGGCAGTTCGACGAGATGGAAGACGAGTACCTGCGCGAGCGCAAGAGCGATCTGGAGCAGATCACCGAGCGGGTGTTGCGGGCGATGCAGGGCGAAACCGTCCCCGCCATCCCTGCCCTGCGGGCCGCACGCAAGTCTTCCCAGGCAGACCTGCAACTGGACGACACGGTGGATGTGCCCCTGGTGCTGGTGGCCCATGAACTTTCTCCCTCGGACATGCTGCAGTTCAAGCAGGGCGTGTTCGCCGGGTTTGTGACGGACGTGGGCGGCAAAACCTCGCACACGGCCATCGTGGCCCGCAGCATGGATATCCCCGCCGTGGTGGGTGCCCGCACGGCCAGCCAGTTGGTCCGCCAGGATGACTGGCTCATCATCGACGGCGATGCCGGCGTGGTGATCGTCGATCCCTCGCCCATCATCCTGGCCGAATATGGATTCAAGCAGCGCCAGGTCGAACTTGATCGTGGCCGTCTGTCGCGCCTGCTCAACACGCCCGCCGTCACGCTGGACGGACAGAAGGTGGAGCTGCTGGCCAATATTGAAATGCCGGATGATGCGCCGGGCGCCGTGCGCGCGGGCGCTGTGGGCGTGGGCCTTTTTCGCAGCGAGTTCCTGTTCATGGGGCGCCAGGGCAAGCTGCCGGATGAGGAAGAGCAGTACCGGGCCTACCGGCAAGCCGTTGAAGGCATGCAAGGCCTGCCCGTGACGATCCGCACCGTGGATGTCGGGGCGGACAAGCCGATGGGTTCGCCGTACAAGGAGGAGTCGCATCTCAATCCGGCCTTGGGTTTGCGTGCCATCCGCTGGAGCCTGGCCGATCCGTCCATGTTCGTGACCCAACTGCGTGCCATACTGCGCGCCGCTGCCCATGGGCCGGTGCAGATGCTGGTGCCGATGCTGGCGCACCTGAGCGAGATCCGGCAGACGCTGGCCCTGATTGAACAGGCCCGCGCCGAACTCAGGCGGGACGGCCTGTCCTTTGGGCCGGTAGAACTCGGCGCCATGATCGAGATCCCGGCAGCGGCGCTGATGCTAAAGACCTTCCTGAAGCATTTCGACTTCCTCTCCATCGGCACCAACGACCTGATCCAGTACACGCTGGCGATTGACCGTGCCGACGAGTCGGTGGCGCATCTGTACGATCCGCTGCATCCCGCTGTGCTGCGCCTGGTGGCCGACACGATTGCCGAGTGCAACGCCCAGGGCAAGAGCGTGAGCGTGTGCGGCGAGATGGCCGGCGACACAAGCCTGACGCGCCTGCTGCTCGGCTTGGGGCTGCGCAGCTTTTCCATGCACCCGGCGCAGATACTGGCCGTCAAGCAGGAAGTGTTGCGAGTCGATACAAGCCAGCTGCGGGGCTGGGCCGAGTCGGTGTTGCAGGCCGATGATCCTCAAACATTCATGGCCAGCTAAAGACGGGCCGCCATCCGCCCGAACTTTTATTCACTGGATGAAACGACGCCAGGCAGGACGGCAAAACCCCATGGCTTACCGAGGGCCCGCAGCCACGCCTGCAGCATGGGCCTGCTGATCGGCGTGATAGCTGGAGCGCACCATCGCACCGACGGCGGCGTGGCTGAAGCCCATCTTGCAGGCCTCGGCCTCAAACATCTTGAAAGTGTCGGGGTGCACATAGCGGCGCACCGGCAGGTGCGAGGTTGAAGGCGCAAGGTACTGGCCGATGGTCAGCATCTCGATGCCGTGCGCGCGCATCTCGCGCATGACCTCCAGGATTTCCTCGTCGGTCTCGCCCAGCCCCACCATCAGGCCGCTCTTGGTCGGCACGTGCGGGAACAGGGCCTTGAACTTCTTCAGCAGGTTGAGCGAGAACTGATAGTCGCTGCCCGGCCGGGCCTGCTTGTACAGGCGTGGCACGGTTTCCAGGTTGTGGTTCATCACATCGGGCGGTGCGGCCTTGAGGATTTCCAGCGCGCGCTCGTCGCGGCCACGGAAGTCCGGCACCAGCACCTCGATCTGGGTTTTCGGCGACAACTCGCGCGTCTTGCGGATGCATTCAACAAAGTGGGCGGCGCCGCCATCGCGCAGGTCGTCGCGGTCCACGCTGGTGATGACCACGTACTTGAGCTTGAGCGCGGCGATGGTCCTGGCCAGGTTCTCCGGCTCGTCCACGTCCAGCGGGTCAGGCCGGCCGTGGCCGACGTCGCAGAATGGGCAGCGGCGCGTGCACTTGTCGCCCATGATCATGAAGGTGGCCGTGCCCTTGCCGAAGCATTCGCCGATGTTGGGGCAGGAGGCTTCTTCGCACACCGTCACCAGCTTGTTGGCGCGCAGGATGTTCTTGATTTCGTAGAAGCGGGTTGTGGGGGAACCGGCCCTGACGCGGATCCACTCGGGCTTCTTCAGCACCTCGCCGGCTTCTACCTTGACCGGAATGCGAGAAAGCTTGGCGGCAGCTTTCTGCTTGGCCGAAGGATCGTAGGACTCGACGGATTGAACGTCGCGCACGGTGCTGTGTTCCGGGGTGCTCATGAGGGGGTACCGATCAGGGCGTCAGGTAGGTGAGGAGCTTTTGGCTCAGGACATTGGCAGCGTCCGTCCAGTCGACGGATACCCCGATTGTAGAAAGATCCACGGTTTGCAGCCCGGTATAGCCGCAGGGGTTGATGCGCGAGAAGGGTTCCAGGTCCATCGCCACGTTCAGTGCCATGCCGTGGTAGCTGCAGTTGCGGCTGACCTTGATGCCTAAAGCGGCGATTTTGCCCAGGCCGGTGAAATCGGGCACGGTGCCGAGGCTCGACTTCTGGGGCCGTTGTGGCAGCAACGCGTGCGAACCCGGATCGTCCAGCCGCACATAGATGCCGGGCGCGCCACTCACCCGGTGCCCGGTGACGCCGAAGTGCGCCAGCGTGCGGATGACGGCCTCTTCCATGCGGTGGACGTACTCCTTGACGAAGTAGCCGGCGCGCTTGAGGTCGAGCAGCGGGTAGGCCACGACCTGGCCCGGGCCGTGGTAGGTGACCTGGCCGCCGCGGTTGGTGGCGATCACCGGGATGTCGCCCGGCACCAGGAGGTGGCCGGGTTGGCCCGCCAGCCCTTGCGTGAAGACTGCAGGATGTTCACAAATCCAGAGTTCATCGGGCGTCGATCCGGTGCGGCTGGCGGTGAATTCCTGCATGGCGGCATAGGTGGGCGCATAGTCCACCCGGCCGAGCTGGTGAAGCACGGTGTCCACGGCAGCCTCAGAGCACGACCTTCACCATCGGGTGCGTGGACAGCGTGCGGTACAGCTCATCGAGCTGTTCGCGGCTGGTCGCGTTGATGGTGATGGTGATGCCGAGGTAGTTGCCGCCCTTGCTCTCGCGCAGCTCGATGGTGGTCGCGTCGAAAGCGGGGTCGAACTGGCGGGCGATCATGGTCACGGCATGGACCAGGCCGTCCACCTTGGCGCCCATGACCTTGACGGGGAAGCGGCAGGGGTACTCGATCAGCGAGTTGGTGCGCGGATTGCCGGGCGGCTGCGCGGAAGAAGAAGGCTGGCTCATGACGGGCTTTCGTCGCGGGCCCGTTTCTTGGCCGTCTGGTAGCCGGCATAGAGCCGGGCGTAGACCGGGCCGGGCGCGCCCTCGCCCACGGCGTGGCCGTCCAGCAAGGTGATCGGCAGTACTTCCTTGGTGGCCGATGTGAGCAGCAACTCGTCGGCCGCCAGGACATCCTCACGGCTGAGAGGGCCCAGCTCGAAGACGATGCCCTGCTCACGGCAAATCTCTTCCATCAGCGCGTAGCGGATACCTTCCAGCACCAGGTTGTTCTTGGGCGGGCCCATGACCTTGCCGTTTTTTACGACCCAGACGTTGCTGGCGGCGGCCTCGCTCAGGAAGCCGTGACGGAACATCACGGTCTCCGCGGCACCGACATCGGCACTGATCTGGCGGGCAAACACGGCCCCGAGCAGGCTCACGCTCTTGATATGTGCCTTTTCCCAGCGGAAATCCTCGGCCGTGACGCAGGCCACCCCCTGGCTGCGCTGCGCCTCGGTGGGGAGCTTCATGGTGTTGCTCATCACGAACACGGTGGGCGTGATGCCGGCAGGCATGACATGGTCACGCATCGCCACGCCGCGGGTGACCTGGATGTAGATGAGTTGATCGGTGTCCTCGATCTGGGCTCCTATGGAACGGGCGTAATCAGCAACTAATTTGACAGCCATCCCGCGCCACTGCGAGTGAGTGAGCGGGTTCGAAATTCGCAGCTCGGCCAGGCTGCGGTCCAGTCGTGCCATGTGCGCGCCGAACCGGAAAGGCTGGCCGCCATAGACCGGGACCACCTCATAAACACCATCGCCAAAGATGAAGCCGCGGTCCATGACGCTGATCTTCGCGTTGGGCAGGGTGGTGTATTCGCCATTGAGGTAGCAGGGCAGCGGCGGCAGTGGGGGGGCTGTCATCTCAAGATTATCTCCGTCGCAGCGAGTTTGAGGGCCTGATGATGGTGCTCACTTCACGAAAGTCACGGCTGCAATTGCCAGCCATCCGAGTATGAAGTTGACGGTAACCAGCTTGCCAATCTGTGCGGCACGCTTGCCGCCTTCCGGCCAGTCGGCGCCAGCCACGGCGGCCTTCATGCGGCGAAACGGGGCAAAGTAGATGTGGGCAAAGATCAGGCACATCAAAATGCCAATGCCCGCCATCAGGTGCCAGCCAACCGGGGCCGTCTTCATCCCGGCGCTGACGAGCATGTGCGTGCCGGTGAGCAGCAGCAATGCCACTGAAATCCAAACCAGATTGAAGAAACGCCCCAATGCGCGTGCGAGCAAGGGCAGACGCTGGGGCGGCTGCAGCAATGCGGCGGCTGCCGGACGGAACGCCGCGATGACAAAAGCCATGCCGCCCAGCCAGACGATGGCGCCGGCCAGATGCAAAAATTTGTTGAGTTCAGCCATGAATTTCTCAATCCGAAAAATAGACGGGCCTGATTGTCGCCCGGACAACAAGACACGGGGTGCCCAAGCTCTTTTTTAGTGTTCTGGTCGGGTAATGACAGAACGACGCGGGTTTCTACGTATAATCTAAGGCTTTGTGAGAGTTGTCGCGCTGAATCTGGGTGTGAACTGAAATGATGATGATTGCACCCCGGCCACAAGGCACTGCACAAGATGAGGTTGCTGAGCCCGAGTTCAAGCCGCTGACCGCCGAACAGGCGCAAGCGCTGCGGGAGAAAAGCCCGTCGATTTCCCCGTGGTGGGTGGTCGCCGGGCAAGTGGGGGTTGGATTTCTGGCGGCCTTGGCGGCCTGGGGTCTGACGGGAAAGCCTAATGTGGCCTGGTCGGTTGCCTATGGCGCGCTGGCGGTGGTGCTTCCTGCCGCCTTGTTTGCGCGGGGTTTGACCAGCCGGCTGTCCTCGGTGAATCCGGGGGCTGCGGTATTGGGCTTCTTTATGTGGGAAATGGTCAAGATAGCCTTGACGGTGGCGATGCTGTTCGCTGCGCCAAGGCTGGTAGTGGCGCTGAGCTGGCCGGCAATGCTGGTGGGCCTGGTGGTGACGATGAAAGTTTATTGGCTGGCGCTGGCATTCCGGAAGAAGGGTGTCAACGCTGCCAGGGTTCTGAAACAAGAGTAGTACAGATGACTGCCGAAACCGTTGCGCAAAATGTTGAACACGCCGGCCCGACCGCCGGTGAGTACATTGGTCACCATTTGACCCATCTCCAAACCGGCAAGCAGGCGGGGGTCATCGACTTCTCGGTGCTCAATATTGACTCGCTCTTCTGGTCAATCCTGCTGGGTGTGCTGGGCCTGTTCGTGATGTGGCGCGTAGCCCGCAGCGTGACGGCCGGTGTGCCGGGGCGCCTGCAGGCGGCGGTCGAAATCCTGCTGGAAATGGTGGACAACCAGGCCAAGGGCATCGTTCACAATGCGCAGTCGCGCAAATTCGTCGGCCCGCTGGCACTGACGGTGTTCATATGGGTGTTCCTGATGAACTCCATGGACTTCCTGCCGGTCGATCTGTTCCACATGGTGCTCGGTGCGACCGGGCTGGATCACACGATCCATTACTTCCGCGTGGTCCCCACGGCGGATCTCTCGACCACGCTGGGCATGTCCACGGCCGTGCTGCTGGTCTGCCTGTACTACAACATCAAGATCAAGGGTCTGGGCGGCTGGGCGCACGAGCTGGTTTGTGCTCCTTTCGGCACCAGCAAAAACCCGGTCTTCGCTTTGATTTTGGGCATTCTGAATTTCGGAATGCAGCTGATTGAATTCACCGCCAAGACCGTCTCGCACGGCATGCGGTTGTTCGGAAACATGTACGCTGGCGAGCTGGTGTTCATGCTGATCGCATTGATGGGTGCGGTCGGTTTTGGCTCTGCGACAGGCATTGCCCTGTGGTTCGGCCATGTGGTGGCGGGTACGGGTTGGGCGATCTTTCACATCCTGATCGTTGCCCTGCAGGCCTTCATCTTCATGATGCTGACCCTGGTTTATGTGGGTCAAGCCCACGATCATCACTAAGTCTTGTCGGTTACCTCTTTTTTCTTGTCAACTTTAAATCCATAGGAGCTCTAAATGGAACACGTTCTTGGTCTCGTCGCATTGGCCGCTGGTCTGATCATTGGTCTGGGTGCCGTCGGCGCCTGTATCGGTATCGGCATCATGGGCAGCAAGTACCTTGAGTCGGCAGCCCGTCAGCCCGAGCTGATGAACGAACTGCAAACCAAGATGTTCCTGCTGGCCGGCCTGATCGACGCCGCTTTCCTGATTGGCGTCGGTATCGCCATGATGTTTGCGTTCGCCAACCCGTTTGTGCTGAAGTAATTCCCCGCCTTTCCCAACCTAGAGAGGTGTTGTTGTGAGTATTAACGCAACATTCTTCGCGCAGCTTACGGTGTTCTTCCTGTTGGTGGTGTTCACGATGAAATTCGTGTGGCCCCCGATTGCGAAGGCGCTGGACGAGCGTGCACAGAAAATCGCCGACGGCCTCGCTGCCGCCGACAAGGCCAAGTCCGAACTCTCCTCCGCCAACAAGCGGGTGGAAGACGAGCTGGCCAAATCGCGCAACGAAACGGCAGCGCGACTGGCAGATGCCGAACGTCGCGCCCAGGCCATCATCGAAGAAGCCAAAGCGAAGGCGACCGAAGAAGGCGGCAAGATCATTGCTGCTGCCAAGGTCGAAGCCGAGCAGCAGGCCGTCAAGGCCCGTGAGACCCTGCGTGAACAGGTCGCGGCGCTGGCGGTCAAGGGTGCCGAGCAGATCCTGCGCAAGGAAGTCAACGCCGGCGTTCATGCTGATTTGCTTGGCCGTCTGAAGACCGAGCTGTAAGAGGACAACCATGGCCGAACTTGCCACCATTGCCCGTCCTTACGCCGAAGCGCTGTTCAAGGCGTCGTCAGCAGACCTGGCTTCCGTCGCTGTCTGGGTGGAGGAGTTGGCTGTCATTGCGGGCAATCCGCAGTTGCAGCAATTCGCCGACAACCCGAATGTGGCGGCTCAGCAGGTGTTCGACGTGGTCGCCGGAGTCGCCAAGACGGCCTTGAACGATGCGGCCAAGAATTTCCTGCGCACGGTCATTGAAAATGGCCGCCTGAGCGTCCTGCCGGAAATTGCCGCGCAGTTTCGAGCTCTGAAGAACGCCCAGAGCGGCTCTTCCGATGCCGTCGTGTACAGCGCTTTTGCCATCGATGGCGCTGCGCTGGCCGATGTCAAGGCGGTGCTTGAAAAACGCTTTGGCCGCAAGCTCAATGTCGCCGTCGAATTGCAGCCCGAGTTGATCGGCGGTATTCGCGTGGTGGTGGGGGACGAGGTTCTTGACACTTCGGTCAAGGCCCGTCTGGAACAAATGAAAGTGGCTCTCACGGCCTGAAGGCGCAAGCTTTCCGGTTGTCAGCCCAATTAACGAAAGAAGGAAAGAGTCATGCAACTCAATCCAGCAGAGATTTCTGAACTGATCAAGAGCCGTATCGAGGGCCTGTCTGCCAGCGCCAACATCCGCAATCAGGGCACGGTCGTTTCCGTGACCGACGGTATCGTGCGCATTCATGGCCTGTCTGACGTGATGCAGGGCGAGATGCTCGAGTTCCCGGCCGGCAGCGATGGCTTGCCCACTTTCGGCCTGGCCCTGAACCTTGAGCGCGACTCCGTCGGCTCCGTGATTCTGGGTGAGTACGAGCACATCTCCGAAGGCGACACCGTCAAGTGCACCGGCCGCATTCTGGAAGTGCCGGTCGGCCCCGAGCTGATTGGCCGCGTGGTCAACGCCCTGGGTCAGCCGATCGACGGCAAAGGCCCGATCAACGCCAAGATGACCGACGTGATCGAGAAAGTCGCTCCGGGCGTGATCGCCCGTAAATCGGTGGACCAGCCGATGCAGTCCGGCCTGAAGTCGATCGACGCCATGGTGCCCGTCGGCCGCGGCCAGCGCGAACTGATCATCGGCGACCGCCAGACCGGCAAGACCGCCGTGGCGATCGACGCGATCATCAACCAGAAGGGTCAGAACATGACCTGCGTTTATGTCGCGATCGGCCAGAAGGCCTCCAGCGTCAAGAACGTGGTGCGCGCGCTGGAACAAGCCGGCGCCATGGCCTACACCATCGTGGTGGCGGCGACCGCTTCCGAATCCGCCGCCATGCAGTATGTGTCGGCCTATTCCGGCTGCACCATGGGCGAGTATTTCCGCGACCGCGGCCAGGACGCCCTGATCGTGTACGACGACCTGTCCAAGCAGGCCGTGGCCTACCGCCAGGTGTCGCTGCTGCTGCGCCGCCCGCCGGGCCGCGAAGCCTACCCCGGCGACGTGTTCTATCTCCACAGCCGTCTGCTGGAGCGTGCCGCCCGTGTGAACGCCGACTACGTCGAGGCCTTCACCAAGGGTGCCGTCAAAGGCAAGACCGGTTCACTGACCGCGCTGCCGATCATCGAGACGCAAGCCGGCGACGTGTCCGCCTTCGTGCCGACCAACGTGATCTCGATCACCGACGGCCAGATCTTCCTGGAAACCTCGCTGTTCAATGCCGGTATCCGCCCCGCCATCAACGCCGGTATCTCGGTGTCGCGCGTCGGTGGCGCTGCCCAGACCAAGCTGATCAAGAGCCTGTCCGGCGGTATCCGTACCGACCTGGCCCAGTACCGTGAGCTGGCTGCTTTTGCGCAGTTCGCCTCCGACCTGGACGAAGCCACCCGCAAGCAGCTCGACCGCGGCGCCCGCGTGACCGAGCTGCTCAAGCAGCCCCAGTACAGCCCGCTGCCGATCAGCCTGATGGCCGCCTCCCTGTACGCCGTGAACAAGGGTTTCCTGGACGATATCGATGTCAAGAAGGTCCTGCCCTTCGAGCATGGCATGCACGGCCACCTCAAGGACAAGCACGCTGCGTTGCTGGCCAAGATGGAAGCCGACAAAGCCATGGACAAGGATGCCGAGGCTGAACTGAACGCCGCGATTGCCGCGTTCAAGAAGTCGTTTGCCTGATCCCGACCTGAAAGCTTAAGGAGCCACTCATGGCAGCAGGTAAGGAAATACGCGGCAAGATCAAATCGGTGGAGAACACCAAGAAGATCACCAAGGCCATGGAAATGGTGGCCGCATCCAAGATGCGCAAGGCGCAGCAGCGGATGCACGCCGCCCGTCCCTACAGCGAGAAGATCCGCAACATTGCCGCCAACCTCGGCAAGGCCAACCCGGAGTACACGCACCCGTTCATGCAAACGAACGAGGCGAAGACGGCCGGCTTCATTGTCGTGACAACCGACAAGGGTCTGTGCGGCGGTCTCAATACCAACATGCTGCGGGGTGTGACGACCAAGTTGCGTGACCTGCAGGGTGCGGGCATGGCGACGGAAGCGGTGGCCATCGGCAACAAGGGCCTCGGTTTCCTGAACCGGATTGGCGCCAAGGTGATCTCGCATGTGACGCAACTGGGCGACACGCCGCATCTGGACAAGCTCATCGGCCCGGTCAAGGTGCTGCTGGATGCCTATGCCCGCGGTGAGGTGAGTGCGGTGTACCTGTGCTACACCAAGTTCATCAACACCATGAAGCAGGAGCCGTTGGTGGAGCAGTTGCTGCCCCTGTCGGCTTCAAGGATGGAAGCCGAGGCGCAAGCCAGCGGCCCGCAGCATGGCTGGGATTACCTCTACGAACCCGATGCGCAATCCGTCATCGACGATCTGCTGGTGCGGTACGTGGAAGCGCTGGTGTACCAGGCCGTGGCGGAAAACATGGCGTCGGAGCAATCCGCGCGCATGGTGGCCATGAAGGCCGCCACCGACAACGCGGGTAGCGTGATTGGTGAACTCAAGCTGGTTTACAACAAGACGCGTCAAGCTGCGATCACCAAAGAGCTGTCGGAAATTGTGGCGGGTGCGGCGGCTGTTTAAGCGGCCATCCAGTCTGACCTTTGTTACGTTAAAGATTCTAATTTTTGGAGCGAAAAATGGCTCAAGCTAACTCCCAAGTCCAGGGAAAAATTGTTCAGTGTATTGGCGCCGTGGTGGACGTCGAGTTTCCGCGCGACAAGATGCCCGGCATCTATGACGCCCTGAAAATGGACGGCTCGACCCTGACGCTCGAAGTGCAGCAGCAGCTCGGCGACGGCATCGTGCGCACCATTGCCCTGGGTTCTTCCGACGGCCTGCGCCGCGGCATGATCGTGCAGAACACCGAGCAGCCGATCATGGTGCCGGTGGGCCAGGCCACGCTGGGCCGCATCATGGACGTGCTGGGTGCGCCGATCGACGAGCGCGGCCCGGTCACGGCGCAAAAGCACATGTCCATCCACCGCAAGGCCCCCGCTTATGACGAGCTGAGCCCTTCGCAAGAGCTGCTGGAAACCGGCATCAAGGTGATTGACCTGGTCTGCCCGTTCGCCAAGGGCGGCAAGGTCGGCCTGTTCGGTGGTGCCGGCGTCGGCAAGACCGTGAACATGATGGAACTCATCAACAACATCGCCAAGGCGCACTCCGGCCTGTCCGTGTTTGCCGGCGTGGGTGAGCGTACCCGGGAAGGCAACGACTTCTATCACGAGATGGCCGATTCCGGCGTGGTGAACCTGGAAGACCTGCCCAAGTCCAAAGTGGCCATGGTCTACGGCCAGATGAACGAGCCCCCGGGCAACCGTCTGCGCGTGGCGCTGACCGGTCTGACCATCGCCGAATCCTTCCGCGACGAAGGCAAGGACGTGCTGTTCTTCGTGGACAACATCTACCGCTACACCCTGGCCGGTACCGAAGTGTCCGCCCTGCTGGGCCGCATGCCTTCCGCCGTGGGCTACCAGCCGACGCTGGCCGAAGAAATGGGCCGTCTGCAAGAGCGCATCACCTCCACCAAGGTCGGCTCCATCACCTCGATCCAGGCCGTGTACGTGCCGGCGGACGACTTGACCGACCCGTCGCCTGCCACCACCTTCGCCCACCTGGATTCCACCGTGGTGCTGAGCCGTGACATCGCCTCGCTGGGTATCTACCCCGCCGTGGACCCGCTGGATTCCACCAGCCGCCAGTTGTCCCCCAACGTGGTCGGTGAAGACCACTACAACACGGCCCGCGCCGTGCAGGGCACGCTGCAGCGCTACAAGGAACTGCGCGACATCATCGCCATTCTGGGCATGGACGAACTGGCCCCGGAAGACAAGCTCACCGTGGCCCGCGCCCGCAAGATCCAGCGTTTCCTGAGCCAGCCCTTCCACGTGGCTGAAGTGTTCACCGGCACCGCCGGCAAATACGTCTCCCTGGCTGAAACCATCCGTGGCTTCAAGATGATCGTCAACGGCGAGTGCGACCACCTGCCCGAGCAGGCCTTCTACATGGTCGGCACCATCGACGAAGCGTTCGAAAAAGCCAAGAAGGTCTGAAGACAGGCAGCACGGAGTTACCATGAACACCATCCACGTCGATGTGGTCAGTGCCGAAGAATCCATCTTCGCCGGCGAGGCGCGCTTCGTCGCCCTGCCCGGTGAGGCCGGCGAGCTCGGCATCTTCCCGCGCCACACCCCGCTGATCACGCGCATCAAGCCCGGCTCGGTGCGCATTGAAATGGCTGACGGCAGCGAAGAGTTCGTCTTCGTGGCAGGTGGCATTCTTGAAGTGCAGCCCGACTGCGTGACGGTCCTGTCCGACACCGCCGTGCGCGGCAAGGACCTGGACGAAGAGAAGGCCAACGAAGCCAGGCTGGCGGCGCAGGAAGCGCTGAAGAACGCCAAGAGCGAGATAGACATCGCCAAAATCCAGTCCGAGCTCGCCATCATGGTGGCCGAGATCGCGGCTGCGCGCAAATACCGGCAGAAGAAGTAAGCCGTTTCACGGCGATGCAGGCCAGTGGCCCGCCACAAGACAAAAGCCCCGACGTTCGCGTGCGGGGCTTTTTTTTCGGGGATGTCAGCGCAATGCGATTTGAGACAAGCTGGCACGCGGCACGGCTATTGAAGGCCGCATAATGGAATGGCTACAAGGCACGCCAAACAGGGGCAAGTTCACTTGACCCGGCACAACATTTCCCTACCTGTATTCGACCGGATGTCCAGCTATCAAACAGCCATCGCCGCGCGCGGGATTTTGCATAGTCAGTCCCGAAATTGAGGCCCGCATGATGACTCGCTCGCTTGAGCCAATCCCCCATTTGCACAAAGACGCGAAATCTTCCAGCTTCCCGCTGCTAGACCGCTTTTACAGCATCTTTTTCTTCGTGGGTTTGGTCTTGTTTGTGTTCGGCGTCCCCTTTGTGTTCACCCGAAAGGCTGCCAGCGCTGTTGTCATATCGACCCTGATTCTTGCGGTATTGATCGCGTGGAGAATGAGCCGCCAGGGACAACCCCAGAAGTCGCTCATATTCTTCTCGGCAGTCATGTGGCTGCTTATGGTTGCCTTGGTTTATGCAGGCTTACCCCCGACCAGCGCTGGTGCCGTCGTCATGGCGATGATGCTGGCCATCGTGGTGGATGTGCGTGCGGCAGCTATTTTCGGCATCTCCTACTTGCTCGCCTGGTTGCTGTACCTGGCGCTGCGAGCTGCCAACCTGATGCCTGAACCCTATCTTCCAGGGACCGTGATGTCGGGGTGGTTCATCAGCGCGGTCGCCATTGGGCTGGTGCTGTTGCCGATCCCCGAGCTGGTTCTCAATCTGCGCAAAGCGGCATCCTTGCAGCGCGCCGTGATCGAAGCCGCTACGGACGGCATCCTGGTGGTGAGCAACGATGGCAAGGTACAGATCTATAACCAGCGTTTAATGGATTTCTTGCGCATTCCGTCGGGGTATCTGAACACCCACAATTACGCTGACCTGCTGGATTTTGTAGCGCAGCAACTGGTCGACCCGGCAGCTTTTCTGAAAAAGGTGCACAAGCTGCAGGCGCATCCTGATATATCCAGCTTTGACATTCTGGGTTTCAAGGACGACCTGGTTTTAGAACAATATTCCCATCCCCAGCGGCTGGATGAGCAAATCGTCGGCCGCGTCTGGAGCTTCCGTGATGTGACCGAACGAGAGAAGACCCATGCGGAAATTCATCGCCTGGCCTTTCATGATGCCCTCACCATGTTGCCGAACCGGCGCTTGCTCACTGACCGGCTGCAACATGCGCTGGCTGCCGGTGCGCGAAGCGGCCACTTTGGGGCGGTGCTCCTCATCGACCTGGACAACTTCAAGACGCTCAACGACACGCTCGGTCATGACAAGGGCGACCTGTTGCTGCAGCAAGTAGCACAGAGACTGGTCACCTGTGTCCGTGCGGGCGATACGGTGGCGCGTCTGGGCGGCGATGAGTTCGTGGTGATCCTCGAAGGTCTGAACGAAAACCCCGTGGAGGCGGCGACGCAAACCGAAACCGTGGGCGATAAAGTCCTGGCCACGCTTAGTCAGCCTTACTTGCTCGCCGGCCACGAAAATCGCAGCACGCCCAGCATTGGCATCACCCTGTTTGGCAGTCAGCAGACCTCCATCGAAGAACTGCTGAAGCAGGCCGATCTGGCCATGTACCAGTCCAAGACGGCCGGCCGCAACACCCTGCGCTTCTTCGATCCCCAGATGCAGGCCATGGTGGCCGACCGCGCTGCCCTGGAGGTCGAGCTACGCGCGGCGGTGAGGCAGCAGCAGTTCGTCCTTTACTACCAACCGCAGGCAGTCGGTGCTGGCCGTCTGACGGGTTCTGAGGCACTGGTGCGCTGGCAGCACCCGCAGCGCGGCATGGTGTTACCTGCCGAATTCATTTCACTGGCAGAAGAAACCGGCTTGATCCTGCCCCTGGGCCTCTGGGTCCTGGAAACGGCCTGCACCCAACTGGCGCGATGGGCCGACCAGCCGAGCATGGCCCATCTCTCGCTGGCGGTGAATGTCAGTGCCAACCAGTTGCACCAAGACGACTTTGTGGACCAGGTGCTGACGGTACTCGCCAGAACGGGTGCCAGGCCGCAGAGGCTCAAGCTGGAACTGACCGAGAGCCTGCTGGTGTCCAATGTGGAAAACACCATCGCCAAGATGGCGGCACTGAAAGCGCACGGTGTGGGCTTTTCAATGGATGACTTTGGCACCGGCTATTCATCGCTCTCTTCCCTGAAACGGCTGCCTCTGGGGCAACTGAAAATCGATCAAGGTTTCGTCAGGGGCATCCTAATCGATCAAGGTTTCGTCAGGGGCATCCTGATCGACCCCAACGATGCCGCCATTGCAAAGATGGTCATTGCCCTGGCCGAGAGCATGGGGCTGGCGGTCATTGCCGAAGGGGTGGAAAGCGAGGCCCAGCGGGACTTCCTGGCCCGCCTGGGCTGCCAGGCCTATCAGGGTTATCTGTTTAGCCGGCCGTTGCCGCTGGATGAGTTCGAGGAATTTGTGAAGCGGGGTTGATTCCTGGACGGGAAAAAGGCCGGCGCTCTGCTTCTTGCGCGGCCAGCAGCAGGTAGATGAGCACGCAACGCCGAGATATCTTCCAGCCCCTGCGTCAGCCCGTCCTCGAAGCGCCCCGTGCCCCCTAGTAACTGAAGCGCACGATCAGCAGGGTCCGGTCCCGCGCTGGTTTGAACAGCACCTGAACGCGCTCCGGCTCATGGCGGCCCAGCAAGGCGTCGGTGAAAAAGGCCCCGAAGAAATGCCCCAGGGCCATGCCACCCAGGACGTCGGAAGGGTAGTGCTGGGTCGCCTCGATCCGGGCCCAGGCGGTAGCGGCGGTGAGCGAATAGAGTCCGACCTGGGTGGCCGAGACGGCGCGGTCAGACCAGCCCAGGGTCTCGACATTGCGCAAGGTCATGGTGGTGTGCAGGGCCGATCGGGAGGCGTGATCCGACGGGAAGCTGGTCGCGCCCTGCTCGTTGGGCCGCATCCGTTTCGTCTCGTCCTTCAGGTAGCCGACGGTGCCGCTCAACAGCATGTTCGCGCTGGCCTGCACCGCGACGACTTTGGCCTTGTTGCCCAGCCACTTTCCGTCTTCGTCGCCGGGCGCGGGCGCCAGCGCCGAGCTCACCCACAAGGCGTTGGAAACAGACTTCAAGTCGTCGCTCACCTGATCGGCGTTGCGCTGCGATCCGAACAGCGGGGTTTGATTCGCCGCATAACTTTGAATCTTCTTGTCAGCGTCGCCGATCTGCAAGGCCAGTGCACCGGCCACGGGCACCCAGGTTTCGGGTGCCAGCGCTGCGTTCCTGGCGGCGCGCCCGATCCGCTCCCAGCCGAAGGGCAAGGGCTCGTCCTGCCCCAGTCCGCTGACCCTGGCCGGGGTACTGCAACCGCCGAGGAGACAGGGCAGGCAAAGCAGCACCGGCGCGATGAGAAACCATCTGGATTGGGCTTGCCGCATGCCAACTCCCAGGATAAAGGGTGAGGGAAATCTCCTCGTCGCAGGCCTAGCGTTTAGCCAGCAGCTTGAGGGTTTCCCGCATGAAGGCGGGCAGGTCGGACGGCCGCCGCGACGTCACCAGGTTGCCGTCCACCACCACTTCGCTGTCCTCGTACAGGGCACCCGCCTCGCGCATTTCCTCCGCCACGGAGGGGTAGCAGGTGGCGCGCCGTTCGCGCAACAGGCCGGCGGTGATGAGTAGCTGCGGGCCATGGCAGATGGCCGCCACGGGTTTGCTGGCCGCAAAAAACGCCTGCGCGATGCGCAGCGCCGCCGCTTCCTTGCGCAGGTCGGTCGGCGCCTTGCCGCCGGGCAGCACCAGCAGGGCGTAATCGGCCGGGTTCACGTCCTTCAGCGCCATGCTGGCCTCGACCTGGTAGCCATGCTTGCCATTGATCTTGCCGCGCTTGATGGAGGCGATATCCACCGCGATCCCCGCTTCGAGCAGCCGGTAATAGGCCACCAGAAGCTCGGCGTCCTCGAAATGGTCCGCGCTGATGATGAGCGCTTTCATAAAGCCCTCCCTGGCAAGGCAACATGCCTTGAGTTGACTGCACCTTGTCGAGGCATCGTAGCGACCTGGCGGCCGAGGGTGTTGATCTATTTCAATCGCGGGCGACAATCCACGCGCCAAAGTGGCCCCGCCTGGCGCACGCCAAACTCAACCGGCAGGAAGTGCCCGATCAGCCACAGGGTGGTGCGGGCATGGGAAGACAGCGTGCGCACGGTGAAGTGGGAGGGGCCGTCTGCCAGCGCGCAATAGACCAGCATTTGATCGGCGGCGTGCACATCCAGGGTGGCGCCGGACTCGATGTCGGCACGCAAGGCGTGGCCAGCCTCCGCGCCCAACTGCTCCGCCGGCACGCCACGTTGCGCCGTCGCCGCCGCGCCCAAGACGCTCTGGCCCCAGTGCGCCCACAACACAATCGCACCGCCCGGCCCGATGGCCTGCGGCCAGGCGAGCAGTTGTTGTTCGATCTGCGGCGCAGGCACCGGCGGCAGCGCCTGCTGCGCCGCCAGCGCCATGCGGGCGGCGATGTGCGCCGGCAGGTTGGAGACATGGGCGATGCCGCCCACCGCACGCAGCGCGCCCCGCGTTGCCAGCCTCAGCGGCTGCAGGCCCGCGCCGGGCTCCACTTCGACCCGGACTTCACCACCGCCGCGCGGATAGTAGCCGCGCCTCTCCACGTGGAGCGACACGCGAGCGCCCATCAAGGACAACAGCGGCAGGAACACGGCGCGAAAATAATCCAGCGGCGGCGAGGCGCGGACGTCCGTCCCGCCGGTGATCCGCATCACCAGACGCTCTGGGCCCATCAGCGCCACCGGCAGCACGGCCTGCAACACCAGCGTGATGCTGCCGGCGGTGCCAACGTCGAACTGGAATTCCCCGCCGCGCAGACGAGCGGGTTGAAAGACGATCTCCTGCGACTTGACTTGCAGGCCTTCTGCCTCGGCGCCGCACAAGGCCGCCACCGCCTTGACGGCCGCCAGGTGTTGGGGTGCCAGCCCCGGATTGGCGCGCTTGGCGCGCACCTTGTGCAGACGCACGCCCTGCCCGGTGATTGCCGCCAGGGCCACCGCCATGCGCAACAATTGACCGCCGCCTTCGCCGTAGGAACCGTCGATGTCGATCATTTGAAAAGGTGAACGTCCGCTCTGGCCTGGTTTCAAACACCGCGCAGGGCGTAACAAGCGGCGTTCCAGTCAGCTCGCCCCCATCACCGGCGCGTCCGGCAGCTCGTTGGGATTGGCGTCGCCCGCCGCCAGCGCAAAGTGCTGCACCTGCAGGGCCGAGATTTCTTCCAGCGCCTGCGTCAATCCGTCCTCAAAGCGGCCCGCGCGGAAAGCCGCGCGCATGCGCGCGATCAGGGCCTGCCAGTCCTGGAGCGAGAGCTGGCGGTCCAGGCCGCGGTCAGCCACGATCTCGATGGCGCGCTCGGCCAGCAGCAGATAGATCAGCACGCCGTTGTTGTGCTCGGTGTCCCACACGCGCAGCTTGCCAAACAGGGTCAGCGCGCGCTGGCGGATGATTCCTGGCAGCGCGTCACGCCGCCACAGGTAGCTGGTGGGCAGGCCGGCTTCGATGTAGATGCGGATCTCGCCACTGTGGCGCTGCTCGCTGGCGCGCACGCGCTGGGTGAGGTGATCCAGCGCGGCCGGTGACAGGGCGCGTTGCAGCGTGGCGGCGTCATGCCAGCGGTGGCGCAGCAGGCGTTGGATTCGTTTCAACATCACCAGTCTCCCGAGGCGCCGCCGCCGGCAGCATCGCCACCGCCGCCGGAGCTGAAGCCGCCACCGCCGCCGCCAAAACCACCACTGCCCCAGTCGCCCCCCGTACCGCCGCCCCAGGGGCCGCCTTGACGGCGGCCGGAAGACAGAATGGCTGAACCCAGCGAGGTGCCGGAGATAAAGCTCAGCAGCATGGCGAGCACAGCCGCCACTCCGGCGAATAACAGGCTGGCCGTGAACGAGAAGGTGAGGAAACCGATCACGCCGCCGGTGACCAGGGTACCGAGCTTGTGGCCCAGAATGCGGCGCGCGACGGCGCCCAGCACCGGCAGCGCGATGAACAGCAGCACCGCCAGTTGCGTCCAGTCGGTGTCATCGGCGGCGGCGCGGCGCGGCGCCGGCTCGGGCAGGCCCTCGCCGCGCACCAGCGCCATCAGGCGCTCGCTGGCCTGCTCCAGCCCGCCGGCAAAGTCGCCCTGGCGAAAGCTGGGTGTCAGCACCTCGTCGATGATGCGCTTGGCCGCCAGGTCGGGCACCGCGCCTTCGAGCGTGCGCGCCACTTCAACACGCATCTTGCGGTCCTGCTTGGCCACGACCAGCAGCAGGCCGTCGCCAATGCTCTTGCGCCCGATCTTCCAGGTGTTGAAGACGCGGTTGGCATAAGAAGCAATGTCCTCGGGTTGCGTGCTGGGCACCAGCAGGATGACGATTTGCGTGCCTTTGCTGGCTTCAAAGGCGGCGAGCTTGTCTTCCAGTTGCTGGCGCTGGTCGCCGGACAGGGTGCCGGTCTGGTCCATCACGCGGGCGGTGAGCTCCGGCACCGGCAGCACCCCGCCCGTGGGCTGCGCTGCAACGACTTGCAGCCAACCCAGCCACAGCGCGGCCAGCCAGACGGCGGCACGCAGGAAAGGCCGGTTCAGAGGCATGGTCAACAGCCTTGTGAGGCTGGGAGAGCAGGGGGTTACTTCTTGCCGAAATCGACCACCGGCGGCGCGCTGATGGCGGCTTCGTTCGGCGGCGTGAAGTTGGCCTTGGTCTGGTAGCCGAACAGCATGGCGGTCAGGTTGCTGGGGAAGCTGCGCGCCAGCACGTTGTACGCCTGCACCGCCTGGATGTAGCGGTTGCGCGCGATGGTGATGCGGTTCTCCGTGCCTTCAAGCTGCACCCGCAGGTCGCGGAAGCCCTGGTTGGCCTGCAGGGTGGGATAGCGCTCGGACACGGCCATCAGGCGGCTCAGCGCACTGCCGAGTTCGCCCTGGACGGCCTGGAACTTCTTGAAGGCCTCGGGGTTGTTGAGAGTCTCGGGGGTCACCTGGATCGCGGTAGCCTTGGCGCGGGCTTCGATCACTTTGGTCAGCGTCTCCTGCTCAAAGGCGGCTTCGCCCTTGACGGTGGCCACGATATTGGGCACCAGGTCGGCGCGGCGCTGGTACTGGTTGAGCACCTCGCTCCAGGCGGATTTGGTCTGTTCGTCCAGCCGTTGGAAATCGTTGTAGCCGCAGCCGGACAGGGCGAACACGGCGATCAGGGAAAGGAACCAGCGCATCATGAAACCTCCTGCATGCAAACAAGCCCGAGCATAAACCCGCAGACCCTGGTGTGGGGGACGATATAGCGGAAAATCGGGGCAAAGTGATGAACTATCAAGCCCCCCCGTGGCTGCCTGGCGGCCACCTGCAAACCATCTGGCCGGCGCTGTATTCACGCCGGGTGCACGGCCCGCGTCCGCATTACCGGCGCGAGCGCTGGAGCACGCCCGACGGCGACTTCATCGATGTGGACTGGCTGGCCGGTGAAGCGCGCGAAACCCTGCTGGTGCTGTTCCATGGGCTGGAGGGCTCGTCCGGCAGCCATTACGCCGAGGCTTTTGCCGACTTCAGCCGCGAACACGGCGTGTCCTATGCGGTGCCGCATTTTCGCGGCTGCAGCGGCGAGCTCAACCGCGGGCCGCGCGCCTACCACTCGGGCGACTTCGAGGAGGTGGGCTGGATCCTGGCGCAGTTTCGGGCCCGGCATCCGGGGACTATCGTCGCGGTCGGTATTTCGCTGGGCGGCAATGCGCTGATGCGCTGGGCCGGCGAGATGGGGGAAGCGGCGGCCAAGGTGGTCACGGCGGTGGCGTCGGTGTGTTCGCCGCTGGACTTGACGGCCAGCGGGCACGCCATCGGGCGCGGCTTCAACCGGCAGGTCTATACCCGCATGTTCCTGCGCAGCATGAAGCCCAAGGCCTTTAGGAAGCTGGCGCAGCATCCGGGCCTGTTCGATGCGCGGGCCTTGCAGGCGGCGCGCGACCTGTATGAATTCGACGATATTTTTACCGCGCCGCTGCATGGCTTCAAGAACGCGGACGACTACTGGGCGCGCGCCTCGGCCAAGCCGCACCTGCCGCGCATCCGCATCCCGGCGCTGGCGGTGAACGCGCGCAACGACCCGTTTGTGCCGGCCGCCAGCCTGCCCAAGGCCGGCGAGGTGGGCCCCAGCGTGACCCTCTGGCAGCCGGCGCACGGCGGCCATGTGGGCTTCGCGCAGGGCCGCTGGCCGGGCCATGTGCGCGCGTTGCCGGACGTGGTGGGCGGCTGGCTGCTGCAACAAGCCCATGGATGACATCGTCCGCCAGGCGATGGCCAAATGGCCCACGGTGCCGGACTGTTATGGCTGGCTCGGGCTGGACGCGCGCGGCAACTGGTACCTGCGCGATGACCGGGCGCAGGCGGCCGGGGCGTTTGCCAGCGGCCAAGCCGGTAGCAAGGGCTCGCTGCTGAAGCATGAAAAACTGATCGAGTTCATCCAGCGCAACTACCTGGCCGACACGCAGGGCCGCTGGTTTTTCCAGAACGGCCCCCAGCGCGTGTTTGTGGAGCTGGAAGCCACGCCCTGGATCTGGCGGGTCGATGCGAAATACGCCGTTAGCGCCCACTCCGGGGAGGCGGTGCAGGTGCGCGACTGTCTGGTCGATGAAGGCGGGCGCGTCTATCTGGAAACCAGCCTGGGCTTTGGCCTGGTGCACACCCTGGACGTGGCGCTGGTGGCCGAGGCCGTGCTGGAGGGGGTGTGGGCGCCTCGTGAGGTCCGGAGTGAAACATTGCCGAAGCGCTTTGGCTATGTGCCCAGCCCGCAGGACAACAGCCGGGGCTGAACACCGCACGGGCATGAAAAAAAGCCGGTCACAGACCGGCTTTTTGCGCAGAGGGAAGGGAAGGCCTTATTTGGCAGCCGGGGCAGCAGCCGGCTGGGGTTCCGCGAATTTGGCGCCCGCCGCATTGGCCATGTAGACCGCGCCGCGCGCAATTTCAACATCGGAAAAATCGCCGCCGCCCTGGGGGGACATGGCGCCTTTGCCCTTGAGGGCCGAATTGACCAGGGCATTCAGGCCGGTCTTGATGCGTGGAGCCCAGGCGGCAGCGTCACCAAACTTGGGAGAACCTGCAGCACCGGTGGCGTGGCAAGCACTGCACTGGCCCTTGAAGACGTCTTCGCCGCTGCGGAGCGGACGGTTGGCATCACGGATTTCGACAGCGCCCACCTTCTGGATGCGTTCGGACACGGATTTTTCCATGTTCGTGGTGCCAGCCGACGGCTTGGGCGCGGAAGTGATGTAAAACACCAGGCCGATGATGATGAACACCGGAACCACGAAAGCCAGAAAGGTGGCAATCAGCAATTGCTTGGGTGTCTTGATCGGGCCAGTGTGGGCTTCTTCGTGGTTGTGATCGCTCATTTTGTCCTCAAAAAAACTGGGGGCTTGGAAAGCAGCGGCGATTATAGCCGCCGTCAAAGTCGAAACCCCCTACAATGCAGGCTGCAAAAGATAGCGGCTGTAGCTCAGTGGATAGAGTATTGGCCTCCGAAGCCAAGGGTCGTGGGTTCGATCCCCGCCAGCCGCACCAATCTTCCCAACAGATATTCCCGTTCACGCCGCCGCCGGCGTGGGCTGCGCCAGTGTGGGCCGGTCGTCCCCGGCGCGGGTGATGGCCAGCAGCTCGCGCTTGGTCTCGGTGATGTGCTCTTCCAGCAGCTGCACCACGGCCTGCACATCACGG